>Ga0181521_10000891_pt1 | contig 37138 bp, 25 predicted proteins | sample PEATcosm2014_Bin_32_FD_119764 | JGI IMG/M metagenome (GOLD analysis project Ga0181521, IMG submission 119764) | Peatland microbial communities from MTU Mesocosm Facility, Houghton, MI, USA - PEATcosm2014_Bin02_60_metaG | ecosystem: Environmental > Terrestrial > Soil > Wetlands > Peat | place...
GTCGAATCCGGATTTGCTTACCATGCCAGCCGCACTGCCGTGGTTATAAACCACAGCGGGAAAGGGCCCTTTTCCTTCCGGTCTGTACACGACTCCGTGAAGCGTGATGTCCCCGCTCGGAAACACGACGTCGTCGGCCGCGAACACCAACGGCAAAGGCAGCATCCAGAAAAGGATCAAGCAGGCAAGTTTGTTCATCTCTCTGTACATTCTAGCCGGTCCCCTGATCGACAGCGATCGTGTAGAGAGGCCAGCTCGAGTTCAAGGAATGTGCGGGCCGGGGCGGTTACACTGACAGTCAACTTGGCGTCAACTTGACGCGTAACGTCCGATGATGGGATTTGCAGATCTTGCCGCGACTCAAGCACCTTCTCCCGAATTCATTTGCGAAAGCGCGAATTCGCCCCACTGGCAAGTTCCGCAAACCCGCCCTCGTCGAGACAGGAGTAATAATCCGCCATCGCCCGATCGACCTGCGGCTCGCTTTCCCCTCACCCAAACAACTCCAGAAACGCCCGCCCCGCGTGACTCAGCGCCCTCCGCGTGGGGTAAACCAGGCGAATTTTGCGCTCCACGTGAATCTCCTTGACGCGCACCTCGCACAGCACCCCCTGCTCGATTTCCTGCTCCACGCACATGCGCGGCAGAAACGCCACCCCCGCGTTATTCTGCACCATTTTGCGGATCGTCTCCACCGTCGGCATCTCGACATCCATTCGCAGCGGCACCCGGTGCGCCTGAAATTCGCGGATCACCACCTCGCGGTACGGCGAGAGCACGTTGTGCGCGATGAAAGTCTCCGTCGCAAGCTCGGTAATCGAAATCGTTTTGCGATGCGCCAGGCGATGCCGCGGAGATACCACCAGCGAGAGCGCGTCGGTATAAACTACCTTCGATTTCAGCCGCTCGTCGCCGGGATCGAAGCTGATCACCCCGAGTTCCAGGTTTCCGTCGAGCAGCTCGTTGGGAATCTTGCTCGAAAAGCTCCGCCGCACCTGCACTTTCACTTTGGGGTACATCTCGCGGTACTCCTCGATGCGCGGCAACAGGTACAGAATCGTCGATTCGTTGGCGCCGATGATCAGCCGCCCGGCCGAATTGTCGCGCAGCTCGGCCAGCGAATTGTCCATCTCCTGCTGCAGGCTCTCGAATCGCCGCGCAAATTCGAGCACCGTTCGCCCGGCGTCGGTCAAAATCAGGTCTTTGCCCGAACGGTCGATCAGCTTCTCGCCCAGTTCCTGTTCCAGCCGCTGCAGCGCCAGCGATACCGCAGGCTGGGTCCGCAGCAGCTTCTCCGCCGCCCGCGAGAAGCTCTTTTCGGTCGCCACCGTCAGGAAAACATGGAGGGAATAGAGTTCCATGGCAGTTCCAGATATGCGCCACGAATGCACACGGATTGAGCTTCTGTTTATCCGCGTTTATCCGTGTTCATCTGCGGCTCATATTACAGTCATAATATCATTTAATACCGACCGCTAATATTATAAATTTGCTAAATTGCTTCCCGCCCGCAATAATGGCCTTTACCGGTACAACACATGAGCGATCGGGTATACATTTTCGATACCACGCTGCGGGATGGCGAACAGTCGCCGGGCTGCAGCATGAATGTAGACGAGAAGTTGCGGATGGCGCGCAAGTTGGTCGAACTGGGGGTCGACATCCTCGAAGCCGGTTTCCCCATCGCGTCGGAGGGCGATTTCGAGGCGGTCGACGCCGTCAGCCGCGAATTTCCGTGGGCCAACGTCGCCGCGCTCGCCCGCTGCTGTACACTCGATGTCGAACGCGCCGCGAAATCGCTGGCGCATGCCCGGCGCCCGCGCATCCACACCTTCATCGCCACCAGCCCGATTCACCTCAAGTACAAATTGAAGAAATCCCAGGAACAGGTTCTAGACGAAGCAGTTGCTGCTGTCGAACTGGCCCGCCGGTATGTCGATGACGTGGAATTTTCGGCGGAAGACGGCGCGCGCACCGAGCCCGAATACCTGGAGAAGGTTTCCAAAGCCGTGGTCGCCGCCGGCGCCCGCACGGTGAACATTCCCGACACCGTCGGCTATTCCACACCCCGCGAGTACGGCGCGCTCATCGGCCACATCGCGCGCGTCCTGGGCGACTGCGCCGTCGTCAGCGTGCACTGCCATGACGATCTCGGCCTGGCGGTGGCGAATTCTCTCGCGGCCATCGAAGCCGGGGCGCGGCAAGTCGAGTGCACCGTCAACGGAATCGGTGAGCGCGCCGGCAACTGCTCGCTCGAAGAGATCGTCATGATCCTCAAAACGCGGTCCGATTCGTACCCATACCACACCGGCATCCATACGGAACACCTTTATTCGGCGAGCGAAACCCTCAGCTCGTTGATTACTTTCGGCCCACAACCCAACAAGGCAATTGTGGGCCGAAACGCTTTCGCGCACGAGGCCGGCATCCACCAGGATGGCTACCTGAAAGAGAAGACCACCTACGAGATCATCGATCCGCGCTCGGTCGGCGTCCCCGAAGGCAGGCTGGTGCTCGGCAAGCACAGCGGCCGGCACGCCATCGGCCAGCGCTGCAAAGATCTGGGCTACGAACTGACCCGCGAAGAACTCGACGAGCTGTACCACCGCTTCACCGCGGTGGCCGACCATCGCAAGAAAGGCTTGATGGACGAAGAGATTGTGGCGCTGCTTCCGCAGAAGGAACGGATCATGCGGGTGGCGGCGGACTGACCGGCGGGCATGGACCTTCACGTTCTGGTATTGCCCGGGGATGGCATCGGCACGGAAGTCACGCGCGAAGCCGTGCGTGTCCTGCGCCATGTGGCCGCCAAGTGGAATCATCGACTGTCGCTGGCGGAGGGATTGCTGGGCGGGGTGGCCATCCACCGCACCGGCACGCCGTTTCCGGAGGAGACCGCGAAGCTCGCGGCCGAAGCGGACGCCACCCTTATGGGTGCGGTGGGCTTGCCGGAGTTCGACAACGCCCCGCCCGACCAACGCCCGGAAAAGGGTTTATTGAAGATTCGCCAGGCACTGGGAGTTTACGCCAACCTGCGTCCCGTGCGGGCGTACAAATCGCAGCTTGATTCTTCTCCCCTGAAGAATCATCTGGTGGAAGGCACCGACATGATCATCGTCCGCGAACTGACGGGCGGGATCTATTACGGCACTCCGCGCGGCATTACCGGAAGTGGCGCGGACATGCGGGCGGTCAATACCATGACCTACACGCGAGCGGAAATCGAGCGCGTTACCCGTATGGCCTTCCACCTGGCGCGAGCTCGCCGCAAGAAGGTGACGTCGGTAGATAAGTCTAATGTTTTAGAGAATTCACAGCTCTGGCGTAAAGTAGTAGTTGAAGTCGCGGCGGAGTACCCGGATGTTGCGCTCGATCACATGCTGGTGGACAATTGCGCCATGCAACTGGTGCTCAATCCGCGCCGCTTCGACGTGGTGCTGACGGAAAACATGTTCGGTGACATTCTGAGTGACGAAGGCGCCGTGCTGGCGGGTTCGATCGGCATGTTGCCCTCGGCGTCCATCGGCGACCGCCGGCCGTCCGGCGCCTGGGTGGGATTGTACGAGCCGGTCCACGGTTCGGCGCCCGACATCGCCGGACAAAACAAAGCCAATCCGCTGGGCGCCATCGGTTCGGTGGCGGCCATGCTGGAGTACAGTTTCGGTTTGAAAGAAGAAGCATCCGCGGTGGAATCGGCAATCGAAGCCGTGCTCGCCTCCGGCAACGTCACCGCGGATCTCAGGCCTTCGCGCGCGCCCGCTACTACCGAACAGGTAGGGGAATCGGTGTGTGTTGCGATCGGTTGAGCGCGGGACCTACCGGCTCCCGCGCTCAGCCAAACCCGTACTGAACCGCGCTGCCCTCTTCTGAGCCGCGACCGCCAGGGAGCGGTCAGCGAGGGGAGCGGTGTAACAATAGAATTAACCCCATGCGCACGATCATCGAAAAATTGTGGGATTCCCACGTCGTCCACGAGCAGCCCGGCGCACCTACGCTGCTCTACATCGACCTTCACCTGACGCACGAAGTTACCTCACCGCAAGCCTTCCAGGGCCTGCGCGAGCGCGGTCTCAAAGTCCGCCGCCCCGACCTGACCATCGCCACCGTCGACCACAGCATCCCCACCACCGATCGCTCGCTTCCCATCGTGGACCAGATCGCCGCCCGGCAGCTCGCCCAGCTCGAGACGAATTGCCGCGAGTTCGGCATCCGTCTCCTCGGCATTCATAGCGACCGGCAAGGCATCGTGCACGTCATCGGGCCGGAACTCGGGCTAACGCAGCCCGGCATGACGGTAGTCTGCGGCGACAGCCACACCGCCACGCACGGCGCGTTCGGCGCGCTGGCGTTCGGCATCGGCACCAGCGAAGTGGAGCATGTGCTTGCCAGTCAATGTCTTTTGCAGCGAAAGTCGAAGACGTTTGAAGTGCGGGTAGACGGGACGCTCAAGCCGGGAGTCTCGGCCAAGGACATCATTTTGGCTTTGATTGCCAAAATCGGGGTGGGTGGGGGCACAGCCAGCGTGTTCGAGTACCGCGGCAGCGCCATCCGATCGCTGGGCATGGAAGAGCGGATGACGGTGTGCAATATGTCGATCGAGGGCGGTGCGCGGGCCGGCCTGATCGCGCCCGACGACACCACGTTTCAGTACCTTTCGACCCGCCCGCACGCGCCCAAAGGCACGGATTGGGACGCCGCCTTGGCGCGGTGGAAGCAACTCCCCACCGACGAAGGCGCCACCTACGATCGCTCCGTCACCATCGACGCCGATTCGCTCGAGCCCATGATCACTTACGGAACGAACCCAGGCATGGGAATGCCCATCGGCGGTGCCCTTCCCAAGCCCGCCGAAATAGCTGATCCAATGGTTCGTGATTCTATTTCTAAGGCGCTGAAATATATGGGCTTGGAAGCTGGAAAACTGCTTCTGGGACACCCCATCGACGTGGTCTTCATCGGGAGCTGCACCAATTCGCGCATTTCCGATCTCAGAACGGCTGCGGGCCTCCTCAAAGGCCGCAAAGTCAGTCCCAAGGTGCGCGTGATGGTGGTGCCGGGCTCGCAGGAAGTGAAGCGGCAGGCGATCGCCGAGGGCCTTCCGGAAATCTTCAGGGAGGCCGGCTGCGATTGGCGCGAACCGGGCTGCTCCATGTGCATCGCCATGAATGGCGATCAACTCGCGCCCGGTCAGTACAGCGTTTCCACCAGCAACCGTAATTTCGAGGGACGCCAAGGCCCCGGAGGGCGGACTTTTCTGGCCAGTCCGCTCACCGCCGCGGCCTGCGCCATCACCGGCGTCGTGACGGACGTGAGGACACTGCTATGAAGCCATTCACCAATTTCGAAAGCCGCGTGGTTCCCGTGCCGATCAACAATGTCGACACCGACCAGATCATTCCTGCGCGCTTCCTGAAGACCACTTCGAAGCAGGGGCTAGAGCGCCAGCTTTTCAACGACTGGCGCTACGACGCTCAGGGCAATCCCAAGCCGGATTTCATCCTCAACCAGCCGCGCGGGCAGAACGCGCAAGTGCTGCTCGCCGGCGACAATTTCGGCTGCGGCAGTTCGCGCGAGCACGCGCCGTGGGCGCTGACGCAATTCGGATTCCGGGCCGTGATCAGCACCTCGTTCGCCGATATTTTCAAGCAGAACTCGCTGAAGAATTCGCTCTTGCCGATCGTCGTGCCGCCCGACGTACATGCCGAATTGTTCGCCGCGCTCGACGCCAACCCGAATGCCGCCGTCAAGGTCGATCTCGCGGCGCAAACCCTCACCTTGCCGAGTGGCCGGAAGGTGGAGTTTCCCGTGGACAACTTCGCCAGGCACTGCCTGCTCGAAGGCGTGGATGAGCTGGGCTATATCCTCGGCCACGAAGCGGACATCGCCGCCTTCGAAGCCAGTCGCGTGGGCTCGGTCAATACGGCCGAGTAACTACCGCGTCTTTAATTCCGCGGCGTACTGCTGATCGTGCCCCATGATATGGTTCGCGAGCCAGTTCTTCAGGAACTGCATCACTTCCACGGTCAGCGCGAGGCCGCCATTTTTGTATTTCTCACGCAGTTCGACCACCTGGCCGGTCAGCCTCTTGTGCTCCGCCTGGTGCCCGGTAAGTTTGGAGTATCGCCGCGTCCGCATCATATTCTCTTCGTAGCTGAAGTGCTGCTCGGTGTAACGGACCAACTCGTCGAGGATCTTGCCGACCGATTGTTTTCCTTGGCCGGCGCTCATGGCGGCATGCAAATCGTTAATCAGGCGGACCAATCCCTGGTGCTGGGCATCGATCTGTGGAATTCCCACGCTGTACTTGTCCAGCCAGGGGAAGATGACGTATGTGGTGGTCGAAGTGGCCATGCCCTTTTATCGGCAGGCCGGTGCTAGCGCATTAGATGTTGGCAGTTCTTTTACTGCTGCGCTACGAATTTGATCTGGACGTAGATCTCGCGAGTGTTGCCATTCGGCGGAAAGCCCTTCACCAGGTCGAGCGCGGTCTCGGCCAGCGCGGCATCGGAGGCGATAGATACCTCGGCCGCCACCACGCTACCCTCGCCATCCACAGATGCCCGTACGATCACCGGCTTAGCGAGATCGGACACGCTGGCCGACGGGTATTCCCACGACCACCGGTTGGCCATCATTGCGGTGCCAACCGGCCCGTACGAGCGCATCTGCTCGGTGGGGACGAAAAGGCTTTCGTCCGGCGTGCCGGCATCGGCGATGGTCACCTGCGCGTCCATCATCTTTTTGTTACCGATAAAGATGGTGATTCCACTGGGCGCGCTGCGGCCATGGAAGGGCGTGGTGTTGTAGGTGTAATCGACGTAGGTGCCGGGAACGAAAGAGTGCACCTGCAAGACCCCGGAGGCATCGTCGATGCAGTATTCTTCTTCGTCCCAGGATCGCCCGCCGTCGATCTGCTCCCCCCGAGGGCCGAACAGCAGGCAGGTGGCCGGTTTGCCGTTCCAGATCACCGCGGAACTGCGGAGCGAGCCCCCCGAATCCGGCACGCCCGCCGCCGCCCAAAAGATGGCGTTGCGCAGAAGATGAAGCGCGGGCGGAATCGCGCCGCCCTGTGGCAAACCGTAATGCAAGCCGTCGGCGGGAATGCGCACGGCGGAATTGTTGCCAACGGTTCCCGACCAGCGCCACTTCTGGCCGTTCATCCAAGTCTCGGTCATGCTTCCCACCCCGTAGCTTGAGGTAAAAGTCGCCGATATCTGGAAGGACGGCGTGCGGGCCGCGTGCAACTGCACGCGCAGGCGCGCGCGATTCATCAGCGCCAGGGCGTTACTGCGATCCGCCTGCGAGCTGAGCGCTTGCGCGATGCCCGTGACGGGCTCGTTGGGGTCGGGCGGAACGGCTACCGATGCGAAAGGCTGTAGCGGAACTTGGGCCAGAACGGCGCTCACGGTCAGCAGGGTGGCGGAAGACAGGCGCAGGAACACGGTGCCTCCTGGGCTTAAGGTACCGGGAAGTGCTGAAAAAGTCAACGCTCGCGATCGAGCAGCGCGCGCTTCCGCTCCACGCCCCAGCGATATCCCCCCAGTTCGCCCGTCCCGCGGACGACACGGTGGCAGGGAATCACCACCGCTACGCGATTGCTGGCGCACGCCCGCGCCACGGCCCGGACGGCTGATGGCCGGCCAATCCCTTGCGCCACTTCGGCGTAGGATCTGACTTTGCCGGACGGAATCGACCGCAGGTACTCCCAGACGCGCATCTGGAAGGCCGTGGCTTGGATGTCCAAAGGAAGGTTGGTCGCAGGCGGCGCACCGGCCAGATGAGCGGAGAGCGCGTCCATCCACTCGCGGAATTCCGAAGCCGGAGGTTCTGCCGCCGATTCCAGCGTGGCGGCGGGATATTCGCGGCGCAACTCGTCGAGGAGTTGCTCCCGCGATTCTCCGAATTGCACGAAGCAGATGCCGCGATCGGTGGCGCCCATCATGGCGAGGCCGAGCGGCGATTCGATGGCCGCGTGCGTGATGATCACTCCGCCGCCGCCTTTGCGGTACTGCATGGGAGTCATTCCCAGGCGCGAATCGGCGCGCTCGTAAACGCGGCTCGAAGACCCGAACCCGGCCTCATACACCGCCGTGGTGACGTCTTTCGCCTGGCGCAGCTCTTTCTTCAGCTTGCCGACGCGGTGCGCCTCCAGATACTGCTTCGGGGTTACACCGACGGCGGCTTTGAAGGTTCGCTGGAGGTGAAAACGGCTCAGACCGGCGCGCGCCGCGAGCGTCGCCAGAGTGGGATGCTCGTCGCAATGTTCCTCCAGGTAGCGGCAAAGGCCGGCGATCTGGGCCGCCGGGTCGGCTAGCGGCTTGCAACGCAGGCAGGGGCGCAATCCGGCCTGCTCGGCCTCGGCGGACACGCCGAAGAAGCGGATGTTCTTCCGCAGGGGATGGCGCGAAGGGCAGGACGGGCGGCAATAAACGCCGGTAGTGACGACACCGAAGAAGAACCGGCCGTCGAAGCTGCGATCGCGCGCCATTACGGCATTCCAGCATTGAGTTTCGGTGAGCATGTTTACAGCTTGCGCCTGCTTTCATTTTCCTACTATCCGTGTGTTGCGGCCGAATTCGGGCGCTGTTGCCCCCCGGCGGGGCGATTCTCGGCGGCTTCGCTTCACCGCATCCGAATCGCGCTCCCCCCGCGCGTGGGTACGCCGCGTCTGCCCGCATCGTTTTCATTGAGATGGCGCAAAACATCGGTTATGTTCAATTCGTGAGCGTGGACCAAGTCCACAAATTCTCAGTGACCAGGAAGAGGGAGCCCAATGATCAAGCTATATCGTGATGCCCAACGCCCGAGCAACTGGGTAGCCTATGTGCCGAACGCCGGCTGGTATGCCTTCCCCGCCGTCGAAAATGGCTGGGAGCAGCGCGCTCCGGCCCGCGGTCTCGACCCGCTGTTCCTGCGCGAGGTCCCGGTGCAGAAGGGGTTCGGCGCCGGAGTCCCGCAACCGGAACTGTTGAAGGCCGCGTAAAAGTCCTCTTTCCCGCGGGACTTCAAGAAACCGACTGACCCTCGCCCGTGCGGGGCAGGGTCTTCTTGGCCACCTGGCGACTTGGTGGGAAAATCTCTTCTCCCGCAAAGCCCGCCAAGAAAAGCCACGCCAGAAAACGCCAAGGCCTTACCGGCATCTCACCCAGAGAGCACAGAGCCCCAGAGAAGACCGATTCCGCGTGTAGTCTTCCCTCCGCGATCCTCCGTGGCGAGAACTGCTTTTCTTTTTCTTCTCTTGGCGGCGGGTCCCGTCTGCGTGAGAGGAAGCTCGCTCCTTGCGTCCGGCACCCGCGCGGTTCGACAATGGCTTTTCATCCATGAATCACAGAGCGCAGCGCGCTGCCGACCAAGATTGGCGAAACACCCGATCCTAAAAGAACTCCACATTCTCCCCGAGTTCGTCGACTTCCACGGGCGGGAGCTCCGACTGCTCCGTTCGCGCGGCTACCGGCGCCACTCCGGCCACTGCCTTAGTGAAACCTTCATGCAGGTCGCGCTCCACCTGCATTGTGTAATGCCTGGCGGAGTTAGCCAGACCGCGTTCCAAAGCCTCAGCATTCCGGGGCGAGAGGCCGGCCTGATGTTCTTCTCCGATCTGGTTGAGCATTCGACGCGAGCGGCCGATGGTTTCAGTGAAGAGAGAGCCCACACAGAAGCTCCTTCGAGTTGCGGCAACGTCTTCGCAAAGGGTGGTGCTGCGAGCGATGATCTGGCCGATCTGTGCGAAACTGCGCTCGCTCGACGAGTGCAGCTCTCGAACCGCCACCCGCATACCTTGCAGGAAGCCGTCAGGGCTGCCTGGCTGACTGCCGGACGCGGATCCGCCCTGCCAGGCAATGCGGGTGGCTGCATCGTTCATGGAGCCCAGCGCTTCGGAGAGGGACGCCGTACGGTAACTGCAATCAGATGCCAGTTCCTGCATTGAGGCGGCGAGAACGCCGAGGGCCTCCCCCGCCGCTCCAAGATGGGCCGCGCGAATCCTGGCGTTCATGGCCATCCGGCGCATTCGGATGCCAATTGACTGGATATCGTCAATGGGCCCGCGCGTTCGGCCGACGATAGATGCCAAGTTGCCACCGGTGACTCCGATGGCAGCTTGCGAAGTGGCACAGTTGCTGAGACTGGCAAGAATGGCAGCACAGGTCCCTTCCGTTTGGAGCAAGAACGAGGTCGTCTTATCCGCGGAAAGGCCGGACAAGGCCCGGCTCTCGTTAGCCATCTGGAGGACATGCCTGGCAATATCATCCATATTGCGCACGACCGAAGCGGCCGAGTCCGCAAACTTCGCACCGGCGTCGGCGAGCTGCATCGATTGTAGTGCCACAACCGCCGCGGTATCGTGTTGGCCGTTGGAATTGCCGCCGCTTGCTCCCCCAGATTCGGAAAGCAGGTCGCGCAGCACATCGATGACATGCTCAACCTGCTGCCGCGTGATGTCATGGAACTGAACGGATACGATCAGTTTCTTGAACGCGTCCGATATGGCGTTGTACTGGTCTCCCAACCGAGCCGATGAATGGTACACCTGTTTTTCAATGTCGCGAAACGAAGAGAGGTTTGCCAGAACCTCGGAAATCACCGACGGCAGGTCTTTCGTCTGCCCTTCTTCCAGGGCCGCGACGTTTTGCATTGCGCTCTCGATTGCCGGTATGAGAAGGGCCGCGGCCGGCAGAGCGGTTTCGACTTTGGTCCGTACATCCGCCGCCAGCAACTTCACGTCGTCAGCCAGATGGCCGAAGTCAGCCCCCCATTTGCCAAGACGCGCAGTTTCAATCCGCGTCAGTACTCCAAGGGTTCGAAAAGCCGATACGGTCCCTTCGAAGCCGGATAGATTCTGCTTCAACAGGCGTGCTTGTTGGCGCATGCTGCCCAGTAGGGCGCTGCCTTCCTCGACGCGTCCCGCCATCTCGCGAGAATGATCGAGGGCGGACGTAAGCGCCTGCGATGCGCGCAGCCCGTGCTCTCCTGAAATCAGGCTTGCCAGAGATCTAAGGTCACGCGAAATCAGATTTACAGCCTTGATAAACTCACCCAGCTTTTCGCCGATTCTCAAGAAATCTTGTTCTGTGTGGTGGTTCAGATGATCGAGATCCGCAATCACTTGCCCAAGCGTACCGGCCCAGGGACTTCCCTGCGAATCGCACACGGCCGCTTTCTCGCCACCAATCGCACCCACAGGAAGCTCAGCTCGCAGACAGGCCGAGGGTTGCGCCCCAGATGACACAACTCCAGCCTGCGCTTCCGGTTGGTCGGCTAACTGCATGCGGTTCGATCCAAGCTGTGGCACTCCAGCGCATTCAGAACAAGTACCACCCGTCCGTCTCCCATGATCGCGGCGCCTTGAAACTCCTTGCATTGCTCCAGGCCGCCAGAGAGCGGTTTGACCAGGACCTCCACTTCGCTGAGAAACTTATCGACCACCAAACCGTACTGCACTGTGCCTGCTTCGACAATGGCGACGGAAAGTTCTGCCGATTTTGTGGGCGCCAGACCCAACATTTCCGCCAGGCTGAAGATGGAGTAGATGTTTCCCCGGACCTGAGCGAGGGTGAGCCCGCGGTAGTCGTGCGCCTCTTCGGCCGGCATTTTGACCATGTCCCGAATATTGCTCAGCGGCAGGATGTATTCCTGGGCTCCCGCTTCCAGCAAGATGCCCTTTGAAATCATGAGGCTGGTCGGCAGCTTGATGCGGAAGGTTGTGCCTTGGTCCTGTTTCGACCGAATCTCAATGGTGCCGTGCAGGTTGCGAACGTTACTGCGGACCACATCCATCCCGACTCCGCGGCCGGAAACATCGGTGACCTTGGCGGCCGTCGTCAACCCTGGCAGGAACACTAATTGGAACGCCGCCTCGTCGCTCATCCCGGCCGCGGCTTCCGGCGTCAGCAGCCCCTTTTCGAAGGCTTTCCGTTTTAGCGCGCCGGCGTCGAGGCCCCGCCCGTCGTCTCGAACTTCAATCGATACGCCGCCCGCTTCATGAATCGCTCGCAGGGTTAGTTGTCCGGACACGTCCTTGCCTTTTGCCCGGCGTTCCTCCGGTGGCTCGATACCATGGTCGACGGCGTTACGAATCACGTGAACCAGCGGATCGCCGATTTGTTCGAGAATGGTCTTGTCCAGCTCGATGCCCGAACGCCCTTCCACAACCTTGATCGCGCAGTGCTCGTCCAGCCGTTTGGCAAAAGACGCGATGAAGGCGGGAGGCATATGCTGCACCAGGAAAATACTGGCCGGCACGTCGGCTGGAATCTGGGGCAACACCTCCTGGAGTGTCGCCGGTCCGCCGGTGGAGATTCCGATGGCTATCGCCCTTTTTCGGGTGATATTCTCAAACGTCGAGCGCACTGGCGCCTGGTACGGCTTCCGGCGCTCACGGTTACGCTGCATGCGGTCAACAATGCCTCGGGAGGCCGCGGCTTTGAGCTTCGAAATCAGTTCGTCCGCCACCAAGCCCATATTGTTTGAGACCGTGCCATCCGGCTTGGCGACAAAATCGAAGGCTCCCAACTCCAAGCACTCGAAAGTTGTCGCGGTGCCTTGCTGGGTGAGCGACGAAACCATGACCACCGGGCAGATCTTTTCCTGCAAGATCAACTGGAGAGCTGTGATGCCGTCCAGCTTCGGCATGTTGATGTCCATCGAGACGACATCGGGCCGCAGTTCCCTGGCTTTCGATACCGCGTCCTCGCCATCCCGTGCGAGCCCCACCAAATCAAGGTCGCCCGACGCCGCGATGATTCGTTTGAAAGTTTGCCGCATTAAGGCGGAATCGTCCGCCACGAGCACACGTATTCTTCCCATGGTTTTAGAAAAGTACCGGGGCCGATGACCGGCCCCGGCTCGAGGTTTGAGTCTACGCAGATATCTCGGACAGGTGCGCCTGCTCCTGCCGGGAGAGAATCTTCTCCACGTCGAGCAGCACGATCATGCGCTTACCCGCATCCACCTTGCCGATTCCGGAGATGAACTGCTGGTCGATTCCGGACCCGATCGCCTCCGGAGGCGGAGCGATGTCCTTCTTGGCGAGGTTTAATACCTCGCGCACTGAGTCCACTACCAGGCCGGTCTTGATGCCGCCCAGGTCCACGATGATGATGCGCGTACGGTCGTCGGACGGTTTGAGCTCGAGATCGAAGCGCTTCCGTGTGTCCAACACGGGAATTACTTCCCCGCGCAGGTTCGTGATGCCTTCGATGAACTCCGCGGCCTTGGGCACCTTGGTGATTTTAGCGAGGCGGTCGATCTCCTGGATTTGCGAGATCGGCACACCGTATTCCTCCGCGCCCAGCATGAACGTTACGAGTTGAACTTCGCTCAGTTCCTGCGCGCTTGCACTGGTTTTGTGAGTTTCCCCCGTCTTCTGCTCGTCGACGGTCTGGGCCGAGGAGTTCTGGACATCCCGCAGTTTCTGATCTTTCATCAGGCTGGCAACGTCCAGCAACATGATCAACCGGGCGCCATCGTCCAGTTTGGCAACTCCCGACAGTTCCATCCCCCCGCTCGATGTGATGCGAGGCGGCGGTTCCATCAGGTTCTTCGGAACATTCAACACCTCGTGAACGTGATCCACCACCAAACCCAGTACGAAGCCCTCGGCGTCCACCACGATGATGCGCTGGTCTTCCTGGATATTCTGTGCGATCTGCTCCTCAAACTGACGCAAGGCGGCGATCGTCTTCCGGCCTCCGGAGACGACCTCCTCGGCACAGGCGCGCGCGGCTTCGAGATCGCCGCACTCCGAGTGCTTGGCGCGAAGCTGAAGCTGCTTGATTACCATTTCGTTGGTTCCGCGCGCCTGCGCCAGCGTCTCCATCAGCAACTCGCTGGAGCTGTTGGTTTCGGCCAGCCACTTGCGGAGGCGCTCGCTTGTTTTGGGTTCCACCTTTTGCAGGGAATCGCCGGCGAAGATCTTGACGACCTCATCCAGCGCGCGCTCATACTCCTCCCGCAGAGGCCGGCAGATATCGGCGAACTCATCCGCCAGCGACCGCTGCTGAAGCAGCCGCCGCAGGTCGATGACCGGTAGAATCTGCCCTCGAACCGTCAGCACTCCCAGCACGTATTCGGGAACGTCGGGGACCTGGTTGGGGGTCTCGACGCGCAGAATCTCCCGGACGTGCTCCATGTGGAAGGCGAATTCCTCTTTCGCGATGCGAAAGGTGACCATCTTCTGGACGTCAGCGTCAACACTCTTCGATTTGTCCGACGACTCTGTGCTGGCTGCTTCCGAATTCAAAGCCACGCCACTGGCGGAGCCCGTCTTACGAGTCATGCCAATTTCGCAGACATGGGCCGCATTCAAAGCCATGACAATGCGTTGACCCTTTTCAAGTTTCACGACTCCTTCGAGGTAGTCCGAGGAGGTCCCGCGAATGGCGGCCGGTGGAGGTTCAATTTCGCTGCGCAATACGCTGGTAACCTGCTTGACGCGATCCACGCGTAAGCCGGTTTTGACGCCGTCAATATCGACGACCAATACACGGGTGCGGTCGGTCTCTTCGGCCCGCTCCATGCCGAAGCGGGTGCGCATGTCGATGACGGGTAGCACGACGCCACGCAGATTAGCGATGCCGTCCACATAGGCCGGCGTGCGGGGGACTTTCGCCATCTTGGGGAGGCGAATGATTTCCTGAACCGACATGATGTCGAAGCCAAATTCTTCGTCCTTTAAAAGGAACGTGACCAGTTGGCGTTCGTCTTTCAGGCCGGCGGATGTCTGTAGAGTGTCTTTTTCCATAAGCAATCTCCTTTGACGCGAATGCTCTACCGACTACCCGTTTTGCAGTTCATCGGCCTGTGAGGCGATATCCTCGATGGCCTGGGCGATCCCGGTGGCGGCGTCACCGACGCCCATGATGAGGGCCTCAATGTCCACTGTGGTCGATTTGGCGAGCGCCACTACGTCGTTCACTCTCTTCAGGGATACTTCCGCGCGGCCGTTGGCGTTGTCCGACGCCTTCTCGATTTGGTTAATCGCGGCCCGCGACTCTTCCGCCGCGGTCGAAGCCTGGTCGGCGCCGGCGGCGATGGTGTGCATCGTCTTTTCCAGTTCTTCCACCGCTCCGGTCGCTTCGGCAATGGCGCTCGATACCTGGTCGGTGGCGGTGGACAGCTTCTCTGCCACGGCCTGTGCGCGAGCTACGGTGCGGGCGCGCGCCTTCTCCTCCGCCAGTTTCTTGGCGATGAGGCGGTTCTGGGCGATGTCATCGCCTTGACCATTGGGCTCCGCGGTCTTCTTCACGGGCGGCGGGGCGGAGCCCCTTTGCGGTCCAAGACGGTTCATGGCCAGGCGGCTCGGCACTGCGGGTGCGCCGTTGGTGGGTGCTTCTGCGTTTTGTTTGATCACGTGGTCTCTCGAAGATTGGCTAGCGTGCGCGCACAACGGGGCGCAGATCTTGGGCGGCGTGACAGACCACTCTGGATTCTGCTCGACTAGTGCATTAGATCGGACGGAAAGCGCAAGGTGATTTGTCGGTATTCGTCCTACAGTGAGGGTTTACTCCGCGAGGCGGTTCTTGAGGGCGTAGCGAATCAGTTCGGCGGTAGTCTTTAAGTTGAGCTTGGTCAGAATGCGTGTGCGATAGGTACTGACGGTCTTCTCGCTAAGCGCAAGCCCGGCCGCGATTTCCTTCACCGTCCTACCGAAGCCGATGAGCCGCGTCACCTCCAGTTCCCGACCGGAGAGAGCTTGCGTTCCCGGCCTCAGCTCCCAGTCCTCCGCGGGACCTCCGGCAGGCGACGGACCGAGTCCGGTCACCTCTTCGACCATGGCGGCAAAATAGTCGATCGATCCGTCCTCACGCCGCTGACACCGAATCGTCGAGTTGGTGTGAACGACATCGCCGTTCTTGCCCATCCAGCGCTTCTCGATCTGATAGCCGTCGACCTCGCCGGTGACCATTCGTTCATAGTTTCTGATATCGACAGCCAAGTCGTCCGGATGCACCAAGGCTGCCCACGTCATCCGCATCAGCTCATGGCGTTCGTATCCCAACATGGCGCAAAGGCGGTTGTTTACCTCAATGCACCCTTGGGTTGGCGACACGATCGCCATCCCGACTAACCCAAGTTCGAAGTAGCATCGGTAGCGTGCTTCGCTCACTTGTAGCGCGGCTTCCGCCCGATAAAGCGCCGCCGCATCATGTCTTCTGCCGGTGTCCGCCGCCGCGAGCTCCGTGTGGAGATGCTTCACCTCGGCTCTCGCCTGGCTCAACTCGGGAGTTTCGACAACCTGCCAGTTTCCGTGTTGCCTTGCGATTGCAAACCGATGCGTATACCCGGCGTCGAAGATTTCAGCGGCTTGGCTGATCTCAAGTGGGTAGGCACACAGCACGATCATCCGCCGGTGGGCGATTAACGCGCTGAACTCGTCTTCGTAGGCATCGAGATCTCGCCTGCCTCTGGCCGCCAAGCATGCTGCGCTCACATTCACTCTCATTCCGGCGTAGCCTCTGGCCAGAGCCCAGTTCAGTTTCTCCTGAAGGCTGCGGACCGATCGCTGGAGATCCGCAACACCATCTCCTCGATACCACTGTGATTGCGGCACAATCTCGATGTGTCCCGCGGCTATTCGCGCACTCGTGCCAGATAAGGCCTCATCTAGTGCGATCCTAGCCTCCTGCCAGTCGAGCGGATCGAAAACTGCCCAGACACAGAATTCATTTTGCTCCAATCCCGCTTTGAAGTAAGGAACCAGAACATCCAGCAAGTCTCTTTTGTTTTCGTAGAAGTGGCAGAAGTGCGTGCCCCAGGGAATATCGCCCACGGCGCCGATACCGGACTTCCTCAACCCGTCTGTCATTAAATACCTCGCTTGCCGCTGCGGGGAGGGGGTCTGCACAATGGACGGTGCGCGACGATTCGCGCGCCCTGCTCCGGGAGCCGTTCGGATGAGCCGTCTAATATCATTGTCCCATGTCGCGCTGGAGACGAATGCCCAGCCTCGGTTCAGATTGATCTGCAGAGATTCCAAGATCTACGAAGACGTGAGGATCGAGGCCGGATCGAGCCATGCGACCTGGCGAGGCTTTGCCGAAGGTGGCAAGCTCGGTCCTGCAGTTAGATCGTGAGTTGCTGGCTCCTTGCGGTCGGCACCCCCGCGGTTCGACAATGGCTCTTCAGCCATGAATCGCAGAACATTTTGCGCACTGCTGCCCGCCGCCGGTGCTGTGCTGCCCGCTCTCGCTCATGGAGAGCAAGCGCTTCGCGAGCGCTCCCTGTTCGATTACGACTGGAAATTCCTCCTCGGCGATCCCGCCGGCGCGGAATCCCCTGACTTCGATACATCGGGCTGGCGAGCGCTCGACTTGCCGCACGATTGGAGCATCGAAGGCAAGATGGATCCCAACAGCCCCGTGGATGGCGGCGGCGGCTACGTTCCGGTTGGAGTGGGCTGGTACCGCCGGACGTTCACCGTCCCCGCGTCATGGAGCGGCCGGCGCGTCAGCGTGGAGTTCGAGGGGATCTACATGAACGCGACCGTGTACATCAACGGTCACGATCTGGGCATGCGCCCCTACGGGTACACAACCTTTTTCCACGATCTGACGCCGTATCTGAAGCCGGGGAATAACGTCCTTGCTGTTCGGGTAGATCAATCTAAACAGCGCAACAGCCGGTGGTATTCGGGCTCGGGGATTTATCGCCACGTCTGGCTGCACGTCACCGGCCCGGTGCACGTGGCTCCCTGGGGCGTATCGCTTACGACTCCGGAGGTGAGCGCGGCGGGAGCGAAGGTGTCGGTCAAGACGCGCGTCGCGAACCAATCCGGCGGGAAATCGAGTTTCGTCCTGCGAACCCTGGTTTACGGGCGCTCCGGCGCCGCCGCCGGCCAGGCGACCAGTAGCGCCCAGGTGGAGGCGGGCGGGTCGGTGGAGGTGAACCAGGAAATCGCAGTCGACAAGCCGGCGCTGTGGGCGCCGGAGTCCCCGGCCCTCTATCGCGCGGTCACGCGCGTGATGGAAAACAGCAAGCCGGTGGATGAAGTTGCCACTTCGTTTGGCATCCGCTCGGTGGAATGGTCGGCGGAGAAGGGTTTCCTGCTGAATGGCAAACCGGTGAAGATGAACGGCGGCTGCGTTCATCATGACAACGGCCCGCTGGGCGCCTGCGCTTTCGACCGCGCCGAGGAGCGCCGCGTACAGCTTCTGAAGGAGGCCGGGTTCGACGCCATCCGAACGGCGCACAATCCGCCGTCCGCCGCGTTCCTCGACGCCTGCGACCGGCTGGGCATGCTGGTGATGGACGAGGCATTCGATTGCTGGTCGAAAGGCAAAAATCCGCAGGATTACAACGTGGCGTTCCATGACTGGTGGCAACGCGACCTCGACGCCATGGTGCTCCGCGACCGCAATCACTCCTCGGTGGTGATATGGAGTATCGGCAACGAGATTCCGGAGCGCGGAGAGCCCCTGGGCGCGCAGGAGGCCAAGATGCTGGCCGACTACCTGCGCGGGCTCGATGGCACGCGGCCGATTACTTCGGCGCTGAACTTCGTTCCCAAGTGGACCGACACCGACGGATTCTATGCGGCGCTCGACATCGGCGGCTACAACTACAATTTGAGCAACCACGCGGCCGATCACAAGCGCGTTCCATCCCGTATCATGGCGTGCACGGAATCGTTCCCCAAATCGAGCTTCGACGATTGGGCCATGGTGACCGACTTTCCGTATATCGTGGGAAGCTTCGTCTGGACCGCCATCGATTACCTGGGCGAATCGGGGCTGGGACGGTGGTATTTCCGCGATCTGAACGACCATAGCCGGGAGAGTTACGGAGCGCCTTATCCCTGCCACGGCTCCGACTGCGGCGACATCGACATCTGCGGCGCGCGCAAAGCCACCGCGCATTACCGCAACATTTTGTGGGATCGCGGCGAGAAGCTTTTTCTCGGCGTCCGCCAGCCCGCGCCCGATGGGAAAGAGGTGTATGTCACGCGATGGGGCTCGTACCCGGTGTTTGAAAGCTGGACGTGGACCGGAATGGAAGGCAAGCCGCTCGAAGTGGAAGTTTATTCGCGCAGCGAACGGGTGCGCCTGTATCTCGGTGACAAGTCGATCGGCGAGAAGCCGACCACGCGCAATGAAAAGTTCACGGCGGATTTCACCGTGCCATACGCCGCGGGAGTGCTGAAGGCGCAAGCCATCGAGGGCGGCAAGGTGGTGGCGGAAGCTGTCCTGCGGACGGTGGGCGAGCCCGCGCAAATCCGCTTGACGCCGGACCGGACCACGCTGCGGGCGGACGGTCAGGACCTCTCGTTCATCACGGTAGAAGTGTTGGACGGAAGCGGCCAACCGCATCCGAACGCCGATCACGAAGTGACATTTACGCTGGAGGGTCCGGGCACGATCGCGGCGGTGGGGAACGGCGACTTGACCAGCGAGGAAACGTACCAGGGCGCGCAGCGAAAGCTGTTTCACGGTAAAGCGCTGGCCGTGGTGCGCACGTCCCGCAAAGCGGGGCGGATCACGTTGACGGCCGCCGCGTCGGGGCTGAAGCCGGCCGCACTGAACATCACAGCGGCCATCCGGAGCTGATTGGCCGGCGCGGATCGTCTTGCGTTGGCCTGTGGCTCGGTACATGATTTCGCAGGAGATGCGGATGATTTCCGCGAGTCGCAGGTCTCTTTTGAAGAGTTCGTTGCTCCCGCTTTCGGGCTGCGATTGCCCGCGGTGGCGCGCGCGGTACAGCAGAACAGCACTCCCTACCGCCGGTCCAAGCTCAAGATCACCGAGGTGCGGACGGGAGAAGTGCGCGTGCTCGGCTACCAGGTGCGATCAGCTTGGCATTTGCGATGGACGGTGAGGTTGAATTCAGAACAACCGTGGCAGCACTTCCCGGGGAAAATCTGGCCGGAGTGTGTTCTTTCGAGCTTTCCATTCCAGGGACGAGCGTGGGTCCGGCTTATGGCCGTTTAGCATACCTCATTTCCGACGCTTGGCGAGTAATCGGATTCAAATGGTGAACGTTTCAGTTCAATAAATTATGACGGCGACTTCTGGAGCTTCCAGTACCAACCGTACCGATAACCTGCCGCGAACCGCTGCCGCGATCTGAATAGCGGCCAGAATCGCCTTATTTTCCGTAGTTTGACAACGAGTACTATCTCCTGCCTATTGCCGAACGTCGCTATTGCGTTTTCTAGGCATACAGTCTATACTCGCCAAGAATAGTAATGGTACTCTTAGTGCTTTTAGGACTTAATAAACTGTAACCTTAACCAGGGACGTGGCGGCTCCCGCGGTTTCAGTGGAGGCAAACATTGCCCACGAAACGAAGGAAAAGCAAACTTGGCCCTTTCGAGGAGACACTTCATCATCGGGGCGCTTGCCATCCCCGGTAAGGCACAGCAGAAAACGGGGACATATCGTCTCGATGCGTCGGCGTGGCAGAGTGTGGGGGGCGGTTCGTGGACCGCGCAGGATTCGGAGATCACGGGACGTCGCGAGATGGGAAGGCAGGGAGCGGGATTCCTGCTGACCCGCGAAGAATTTCAGGATTTTCGGCTCAATTTATCTTTCTGGATCTCAGCCGGTGGTAGCAGCGCCATTTTGATCCGGGAGCCGCAGCGCAAGTGGAGCCCTGTTGGTGGTGACCGGCCGGGCAGCGGTGCCAATGGCGGGTATGAGATTGCGATCAACTACCATGACCCGGAGAACCCCACGGGAACGATTCGGGATGTGCAAAAGCCCAAGAAGATAGCCGGCGCCGAGGAGCAGTGGAATGAGTTGGAAATCATTTGCCGGGGGCCGGAATTGCGCGTAACCATTGGCGGCCAAAAGATCAACCGCGCCGATCAGTTGCGCGTTCAGCCGGGCGTTATCGGTTTCAAGATCGCGGACAACGCGCCGCAGAACTTGTTGGTTCGTTTTCAGGATGTTGTTGTTACATCACTGTAATCGCTGTTAGACGGTTACGAAAAAGTTAGATGGCCCGTGGACCGGGCCAACTCCGTAAAGTACCGAGGTATCACATGCTCCAAACGACTTCCACACTTTTCCGCCGAGCCCTCTTAATAGGGATTGGTTCTCTCCTGTTGCTGACGATGTTGTCTTCGCCTGCCTACTGCCAGGTGCTGGGCTCTGTTTCCGGCACTGTCCGGGATCCCACCGCGGGGGTCGTTCCAGGCGCTTCTCTAATGGTCACGAACACGGAAACGGGACTCACCCGGAGCCTCTCGACCGACGAGCGTGGATACTACCGCGTGCTCGCACTGCCCGTGGGCCGTTACGACATCAAGATTGAGAAGACCGGCTTCCGAACCCTGGTCCGGTTCGGTATTGATCTTGCCGTGGCGCAGGACGCCGTCGTCGATGTCGATTTGCAGATCGGCAAGATCGAGGATTCCATGGAGGTAGCCGGGCGTGCCGCACCAGTGGACGACGCGACCAGTTCCATAAGCGGGCTGGTGGAGGGGCGGGCTATCAAAGATCTTCCCCTCAATGGCCGCAGTTTCGACAACCTCATCACCCTCAACCCCGGCACAGCAAATACCACGGTCAATCGTTCGGCCAGCAGCACTGGCGCCGGGCAGGGAAACAACTTTTCCATCGCGGGGAACCGCGAGGACTACAACCTATTCCTGCTCAACGGCATTGAGTACACGGGCGTGTCCACGTCCGACGTCATCCCGGGCGGCGTGAGCGGGCAATTGCTGGGTGTTGACGCCGTTCGCGAGTTCAATGTCCTCGAGAATACCTACGGCGCACAGTATGGGAAACGGCCCGGGGGCCAAATCAGCCTGGTGACCATGTCAGGGACCAACCAGTTTCATGGAACGTTGTTCGAGTTCGTGCGCAACAGCGACTTCGATGCGCGCAACTTCTTCGATCACACGATTGGAGCGCCTCCGTTCCGGCGGAACCAATTCGGCGGCTCCGCGGGCGGCCCCATTCGCAGGGATAAGACGTTCATCTTCGGCAGCTACGAAGGCTTCCGCCAGCGCCTTGCGGTAAGCCAGGAGGCCGTAGTTCCGGACAACAACGCGCGGCAGGGCATCCTGACGCTGGCCAATGGCTCGCTGTCGAAAATCGGCCTGGGGCCAGGTATCGCGCCATATTTCGCCCTCTGGCCGCAAGCCAACGGCCCCGAACTGGGCGGCGGCGCGGCGCTCTTCTACGGCAATCCGCCACAAGCCATCCGCGAGGATTTTGGAAATATCAGCGTTGACCACAATTTCTCGTCCACCGACCTGCTGACGGGCGTTTACACCATTGACGACGGCTATAACCAAACCCCCGGAACGACGCCGCTCCAACAAACGTTGGGCGCGCTGCGGTCGCAGATTGTCAGCGTGGAAGAGACGCACACTTTCAGCCCTTCATTCTTGAACACGTTCCGCGCAGGTTTCAGTCGCGCCAAGTGGCTTCTGAACGCGGCGCCAACACTAAACGACTCCCAGCTTTCCTTCGTCGCGGGACAGCCGATTGGCGATATCAATATCGGCGCAATCGGCAACGGCCAACTCGGCGCCGTGGCCGGCGCGGGCAGCAATGGCTCGCAGGAGTACGAAAATATCGCGAGAAACCTGGGCACGATCACGGACTCGGTGTCGATCGTCAAAGGAATCCACCGCCTGGAATTCGGCGGCTGGTTCCAACTCGTGCAGTCGAACGACAACGCCGCCGACCAGCGATATGGCGTCGCGACCTTCTCCGACCTTCAGCACTTCATGCTGGGCGAGGCGTCATCGGTTGTGGCTACTCTCAATCCGATTTCGATCGCCTGGCGGCAGAAGGCCGGCGCATGGTATGCGCAGGACACGCTCAAGCTAAGTCCGCGATTGACGGTCACGTTGGGGGTGCGGGACGAGTTCAATAACGGTTGGAACTCGCCGCAAGGCATGGCCGGCAACTTCGTGCCCGGATCGAATGGCATTCTGATGACGCAGCCGGTGATCGGAAACTCGATATACTCCGTGAACAATGCGAAGCTCCTCCTCGGGCCGCGCGCGGGTGTCGCCTGGGCGCCGTTCCGCAGGACTGCGATCCATGCCGGATACGGCATCTATTACGAGCAACTGGACTACATGGGCGCCTGCTGCGACGCGATTCCCCTGGGATCTTACGACAGCCGGGTTTCCCTGACACCGGCCACGTTTCCCACGGTGCTCGCGCCCGGCGCCAATATCCCCGGCTCGAAGATCGGGCCGCTCGGCGTTCAACCGAACCTGAAAATGCCGACCGTCGATCAGTACAGCTTGCGAATCGACGAATCGCTCAGCGACAAGTTGGTCCTTTCCGTGGGGTACGTAGGAGAACGAGGCTACCATCTGTTGGGCACCGGAGATGCCAACACGGCAATTCCGGAAACTGTGAATGGGCAGCCTTACTTCCCGCCCAAGTCTCCGCGGGCCAATCCGAACCTCTCGAACAGCCGTTACGAGTATTCGAATGCCAGCAGCAACTACAACGCGCTGCAGGTGGACGTCACGAAACAGACCAGCCACGGCCTAGTCTTTCGTGCCAACTACACCTTCTCAAAGAGCCTGGACGATCACTCTTCGTCATTCCTCGGCAACGAGGGCCTGGGCGGAGCGACCACCTACCTGGATCCGCGCAACCCGATGCTGGATTGGGGACTGTCCAACTTCAACATCACCCATCGTGTGTCGGCGAACGTCAGTTACGAATTGCCTGTGGGCCGAGGCAAAGCTTTGGCCGGCGGGTCGTCGGATTTCGAGGATGCGTTCCTTGGCGGATGGGTGCTGAACTCCATCGTCTCCACACAGACCGGATTCCCGTTTACGCCTCTGGTTGGCTTCAACCAGTCCGGGGACGGGGACACGCGCAACCCCGATCGCCCGTCCATAAACCCCAACTTTTCGGGCGCGATGATCGAAGGGTCTCCGAACCAGTGGTTCAATCCGGCGGCCTTCCTTCTTCCGGCCGCGGGCACGTTTGGAAACGCCGGCCGGGATATCCTGACCGCCCCCGGACTGTTTGAGTGGGATGCCTCGCTTTTCAAGAACTTTCACGTGGGTGAACGCGCCACGCTGCAATTCCGCGCAGAGTTCTTCAACGCGTTGAACCACACCAATTTCGGATGGCCGGTGATCACCACGTTCACTTCTTCGGGCGGTGTTTCGCCGAGCGCAGGGCTGATCACCTCCACGTTGACGACGGCGCGGCAGATTCAGCTCGCGCTGAAGCTCAAGTGGTAAGTTGGGCGGGACGCCATCGACCAGGACTCATATGGCAAAGAACTGGGTACGGGAGTATCTGGCTGGACGGGCTTCGCGTCGCGAGTTTGTGGAGCGCGCCGTGGTGTCCGGCCTTAGCTTCGCCGCCACCAGCCAGATACTTGTGCGGGCTAACCAGGAGCAAGCGACGCGGGGTAAGGCGAGCGACTATAACCAGACCAACCTGAACCCTTACGATGAATGGCGCAAACAGGAGAACATACCGTTATACGGGGGCCACAGCATCCCGGATGTGCGCAATGTTGTGGTGAAACCCTGGAAACGTCTGGGTGTCAGGGGTGCGTATATCGATCTGATCGGCGGCGAGGGCGTGAACGATGGATATGTCTGCGAGATCCCTCCCGGCGGCCAGACAATCCCGCAACGCTACCTTTTCGAAGAGGTGATCTACGTTGCGGCCGGCGAGGGTGAGACGGACATCTGGCTGCCGGGCGGTGCGAAACGGACCGTGAAATGGAAACCCGGTGCGGTACTCGGACCTCCGCTCAACACCTGGCGCCAGCATCGCAATCGAGGCGCGGGACCAGTTCGCCTGGTGGCCATCACGAATGCTCCGGTAGTGATCGACCTGTTTCACAATCTGGATTTCGTGTTCAACAACGACTATGTGTTCCGCGACCGCTATCAGGGCGACGCGGAGGCGTTCGGAACCGGTCCGGAACACCTGCATCACAAGGAAACCAATCCGGAGGAGAGCGAACAGAAGGGCGGCGTGGACACCTGGGACAGTGGCTACATTCCGAACGCCCGCACCTTGGGACTGTTCAAGGTGGCGGAGAGGGGAAAGGCCAACTCCCGCATCGAACTTCAGCTTGCCGACAACACCATGCAGGCGCACATCTCGGAATTTGAAGTGGGCACCTATAAGAAGGCCCACCGGCACGGTCCGGGATCGCATGTGCTCATGCTGAATGGCCAGGGCTTTACCCTGTTATGGAAGGGTTCGCCGCGGTTTTCGGAGGCGGCCGACCACCTCCGCGTGGAGTTCCGCGAGGGCACGTTATTTGTTCCGCCGGACGGCTGGTTTCATCAGCACTTCAACACCAGCGGCGATCCAGCGCGCTATCTGGCGGCGACGTGGGGGGGCGACGGCCGGTGGTTCATGCGCGGATTGGGCGGCGGCGGGCGCACTCACCGTTTGGGAAAGACGAGTATCCGCAAGGGCGGCAACCTCATCGAATACGACGACGAGGATCCCGCAATTAAGGAGATGTTCGCCGCCGAACTGAAGAAGTCGGGCGTCGAAAACCGAATGAAGGGCTAATCGCTTACCTTCCGAGTCGTCCGCCCTAGGTACACACCGTAGTTCGGGCGGGGGACTAGTACGGTACGCCCGTTGCTATCCTGGTACCTAGTCGGGTCGTTTCCTAGACCATAACACCGTTTCGGCGAAAGAGCCGCAGGTTATACTTCCCTTGTCGCGCACTGCCGATCGAATCGATCGCGATGCGGGGAAGGATAGCATGATCAGGCTCTTCTGTGTTTTGGCAACGCTCACGGCCGGCATGGCAGCGGTCCACGCCGCCGGCTCTGTGGTCACTGAGGATACCGTGCTGGTAGCGCCCATGGGCGACGTACAGGGCGGTAGGGCACTGCACCGAATTTCGCCAAACTACCCGGCCGGGGCCAAGCGCGCTCAGGTGAGCGGAGTCGTAAAGATCGAAGCCTGGGTTGGAAAAGATGGCAGAATCGCCGGCGCCGAAGTGCTGAGCGGGCCGAAGATGCTGCGCAAAGCGGCTCTCGATGCGGTGCTTCGGTGGCAGTACGAGCCGGCAATTCGCAATGGCAAAGCGATCGACCGGATTGCCCGAATTACGATCACTTTCCTGCCGTTGGATGAGTGACCCACAGGCGCCGCCCGCGATCCCACTGCTCGCCACTCCTGGCAGAATGCTGAAGAACACTGGAAATGACCCCAGCCGCCGATGAACGCCGATAAACGCCCATTGAAAACAAACAACTTATGGTCACTTAGCGGGTTGAGCGGGCCGTTGGCTTTTTCAGAGTGGGGTGTAATACGGCAAGAGCAGGCCAGCCGGACGAATCGCCCCGAGCCGGGCAGCGACACCGTGTAGAATGCCGTTATTGGTGCTGAGAAAACGTTGCGGCGCCTTCTCAACGGTACCGCAGACGCGGCGATTCGTTTCGATGATCTATGCCAGTTGCTTGAGAGTCTGGGTTTCGAAAAGCGTGTGCGCGGCCGCCATCCCTTGGCGCTACTTTCCAGACTCTCCGACGGGGTCGTGGCACCATGACGACATCGACCATAGCTTGCCGCCTGGATCTGCTCAGTCTGACAGATTTCTCCTCGTGAAAAAGCGCCCGGAGTTTCTTTCTCCATGAACGCCGTGGCCCCTCGGCGCCAGAGCTTTGCGTGAAATTTTGCTTTCTTTTGAGGTTTTCTCGGCGTTCTCTGCGCCTCTGCGAGAAACGGTACTTCGCCGTCCAGCACTGCGACAGCGCGAGCGGCCGTGGGTTTCCGCGAACCGTCTGTTATGCTAGCGAACGAGTTCGTTGCCGATGAGAGTCTCGAAGGCGGGAGTCGGTCCCGCAGTGGTCGCGGTTGTGTTTGCCGGGCTGGCGTTCCGGCTGTTCCGGCTGGCGGCGGAATACGCGGTCAACATCCTGTTTTGGGACCAGTGGGACTTTAACGAGGCAGCGCTGTTCGGCCATCATTCCATTTGGGGGATCTTCCGCTTCCAACACGGGCCGCATCGCCAGGGTGTGGGCGGCGTTCTGGCGGCGCTGGTGGAACCGTGGTTCCATTGGAACAGCCGCACGGAAGCATTTCTGGTGACGGGCATCGTGGTGGTGGCAGGCCTGTGCCTATTGCTGCTCAAATACCGGCTGTTCGGACCGCTGACGTGGACCGACGTGGCGATACCGATGGTGGTTTTCACGCCGGCGCAATGGGAGTCCGATTGGAACACGGTCAATCTTGCGCATGGAGTGCTGCCGGTTCTGCTGATTGTGGTCTATTCCATCGCGTGGACGTGGCGGAACGAGCGCGCGAAGTACGTGTCGGTTACGGCGATCAATTTCCTCACGCTTTATACGGGCTTCGGATTCTTTCTTGGATTGATCACGCCCGTGCTCCTGGCGGCGAAATATCGCGAAGCCCGCAAACCGGCGCAGAGAAACCGCGGAATGCTGCTGGCTTGTCTCGGGGTCTCGATGCTGTCGCTGGCATCGTTCTTCATCTCCTATAAGAACCAGGACGCGTCGCAGTGCTCGTCGTTGTTTTCCGCCCCCGGGATCGATTATTTGCGCTTCCTATGCCTGATGTTCGCGAGCCCGTTCGGCACGCGGTCGGTTGATTGGGTAGCGGTTCTGGCGGGCGGCCTGGTATTGGCGGCGGTGGTGGGCGTCGCGGTGGCGTGCTGGAAGGACGTACTGGCTGGAGGGGCTTCGCCGCGGACTCCGCATGTGGTGCTGGCGGTAATGAGCGGCTATGCCATACTTTTCTGCGCCGCTGCCACCGTCGGGCGCACCTGCACGGGATTGATCGACGCGCATTCATCGCGCTATGCGATTTATAAGCAGCTTGCGCTTGTGAGCTTGTACTTCTGGACTCTCACCGTGCCGCCTCCGGCCTGGCCCAAGGCAATGGCGGCGTTCATGCCGCTGGTGCTCATACCGTCGTTGTTTATCACGTCGACCGACCGGCAACTGATGACGGATTTTCACAAGCTGAAGACCGGCTGGCGCAACTGCTACCTCAGCGGCAAAGCCGCCGACGACTGCGACGACGAAAACGGCGCGATCTATCCCGATCCGGATGCCACTAATATGCAGCAGAAACTGGACTATCTGCGGGCGGCGCGGCTGAATCTCTTTTCGGAATCTCCCGAAGTGCGAAGATAACAGCATGAACGGATCTCCGCCGCGATTTGCGGGTGTGGAGCTTTATTTCTACGATCTTGAACGGGCGCGCAGCTTCTACCGGGAAATACTGGGCCTGACGGTGGCCGATGAAGAGCCGGGGCATTATGCCCGGTTCGACAGCGGCGGGGGCTTCGTGTGCCTGGAGCGGAAGGGCTCGGAGCAATATCCTTCGCGCGACAAGGCGGTGCTGTTCTTCGAAGTGGAAGATCTGGCTGCCGCGCGCGCGGCGATCGGGGAAGACCGCTTCGTGCATCAGGCGCCCGGGTGGGCCGTGCTGCACGATCCGGAGGGCCATAACGTGCTGCTGCTCGAGCGCCGGCCGAGTGAAGGCTCCGATGCCGAAGAATGATTCGCGCAGCTTCGCGCGCTTCGCCTGGTTCGTGCTGGCCTACAACGTCGCGGTAATTCTGTGGGGCGCGTATGTGCGCGCCACGGGGTCGGGCGCGGGCTGCGGCAATCATTGGCCGTTGTGCGATGGCACGGTGGCGCTGCTATCGGCGAACACCCACAAGATCATCGAGTACACGCACCGCGCGATGACCGGTCTGGACACGCCGTTGGTGGCGCTGCTGGTGGTATGGGCCTTTCGCGCGTTTCCGCGTCACGATCCCACCCGGCGGGCCGCGGTGCTTTCGGGCGTGTTTCTGCTCACCGAAGCGCTGATCGGGGCGCTGCTGGTGAAGATCCAGCACGTGGCGCAGAATGCCGACGCTTTTACGGAATCGGCGCACCTGGTGAACACGCTGACGCTGGTCGCCTGCTTCACGCTTACGGCGTGGTTTGCGGGCGGACACGCGCCGCCGAAACTGCGCGGCAGAGATGCCTGGATGGCGGCCATCACTCTCGGCGCGGTGATGCTGCTGAGCATCACGGGAGTGATTGCCGCGCTGGGCGATACGCTGTTTCCGGCGAAGACGCTGGCGTTGGGAATCGCGCAGGATTTCGATGCGGGTTCGAACCTTTTGCTGCGGCTGCGGGGACTGCATCCGCTGATTGCCGCCGTGGTGGCCGCGTGGCTCACGATGTACTCGGTGGGTCGGCTGCGATTCGCCAAAACGGCCGCACTGCGAGTGGTGATATTGGTGTGGATTCAACTTCTAGCCGGGCTGGTGAATTTCCTTTTGCAGGCGCCGGTGTGGATGCAGATACTGCACCTGCTGATCGCGGACCTGGTGTGGATTTCGCTGGTGCTGCTGTGCGCGGCGGCTTGAATCAACCGCCGAGACACGGAGACCACGGAGGAAGGCTAGAAGCTCACCGCAGAGGCGCTGAGACGCGGAGAAAAACGAGGTATGGCGATGGCGTTTTCGATGGCTTCGCGTCTTCCAGGAGCAGAGGAAGCAGAGGACACGGAGTGGGCCGCCTGCGGGCGGCCTTTTGTTCTCGTTAGCGCCACGGTCCAAAAAAGGGGCCGGCGACCAAGCGCCAGCCCTGGGGACGAAGAGGCAGTCTCAAACGTAGAAGTGGAGGGAAAGCTGGGGCGTCCTCCAAGCCGGACTTGCTCGTGATAATGCCGAAGGGTCCCGAATTCGGCGTGAAGCTGGGCGCGCTCAGGTTGGGGGCGGAACTGGATTCGGCGCGTTCAGAACCTCTCGCTTCCGCCGCAGCTAAGCTAAAGAGCCATTCGATCTCCGCAGAGCCGCGTTTCAGAAGACGAAGCGCAGCGAAAGCTGCAAGTTGCGCGCCAGGTTCGACTTGCTGGTGATCATCCCGAATTGGCTGGAGGTTGCCGTGAAATTCGGCGCATTGAGGTTCGGATGATTGATGAAATCGTACGCCTCGGCGCGGAACTCGAACCTCGCCCGCTCGTTCACGACGAATTTCTTGAACATCGATAGGTTCCAGTCCTGGAATCCAGGACCGTAAATCGAATCGCGCACCCCCTGGGCAAGATTGAACGTACCCGTGGGCGGCGCCGAAGCGCTGACGGTAAAATACCGCGGCGAGCTGGAGTTGGTGACCGGACCGGCGAAGGCGCCGGTGTTGATGGTGACCGGCCCGTTGAGCACCCAGAACTGCCCTTCGCTGCCGCAGCCGAAGCTGCCGGTCTCGCCCACGCCGGCGTAATCGTTGTTGGCGCCAACGCCGCAGGGCGGGCCTGTCTGAAATTGCGCCGTGCCCGCCAGAGACCATCCTCCCAGCATCTTGCCCTCAAGCTGGTTGTTATTCTTCAAGAACGGAATGGCGTAAATCCAGTTAATGATCGCAATATGGCGTTCATCGTACTCGGAAGGACCCCATAGGTTGCTGGTGTTGTAAGTGTCCGGCACGATGTCGCGGTAGTTTGAGCCGCTATCCATGCTCTTCGAATAAGTGTAGGAGAAGCCGAAGCTGGAACCTGAGGCAAATCGCCGCTCCCACTGCACCTGCAGGCCGTTGTACCGGGAATTTACTACGCTTTCCTCTTCCTGAATAAAGGCGTAGCCCTTGTAAGGACGAAGTGCGTTGGTGTTCACTCCGGGGTTCGCGAGCAAGGCGCCCACCGTGGGCTGATTAATGTCATATACCGTCCAGGCGTGATCGCCATGATGGCCCACATAGGCCACGGTCAGAATGGTGTGCAGCGGAAGCTCGCGCTGAACGGTGAAATTATAGTTCCACGCCGCGGGGTATTTGAGGTTGGGGTTGATCGTGGTAATCGAGAGCGGCGCGGCAGTACCGGTGGTGAGCGCGGCGCCGGGATTATCCACGGAAACGTTGCTCACCGAAATGGTCGGCTGGAAGGGCGAATTGCCGCCGGGGAAGACGTTGTCGAGAAGAGGCATGCGCGTGACGAACTCGCCGATGCCGGCGCGGATCACGGTTTTCGCGTCGATTTGGTAGGCAATGCCAAGACGCGGCTGCCAATAATTCCTGGTCTGGATGTACCCTTTGGGCATGTTGGGCGCGCTCAACATGCTGGAGCAGGACGCGCCGTCGCATTGGTTGGACGTGAACGCGGCGATGCGTCCTCCAGCCGAGGGGAAGGAACTGTAGCCGGGGACGACCATGCCGTCGTACGGGTTGCCCGTTCCGAGAATCACATTCCCGGTGCTGGGCGAAACCTGCGGGGCTTGCGCGGGATTATAGAGGGCGCCGTCGAAGTAGTCGGCGTTGCCCCAAAGCGGGTGGAATCCGGCAATGTTGCTCCAACGTATGCCGTACTCGAGATGCAGCTTGGGCGTAACTTTCCAGGAATCCTGCGCGTACCCTTCCCACATCCAGGCGCGCCACTCCGTGAGTGCGCGCGGACCGATTTCGGTATACGAGTCAGCCAAACCCAAGGCCAGGTTAGCCATGCCGATGCCCGCTGTGGCGCCCAAGCCTGTGCGGGTGTCGCTGAAATAGAAGGTGCCGTTCTGGTTGCTGGCGCCGTTCGGAACGGTGCTGACGTTGATTTGGTCGCCATCGCCTTCCCCGGAATACTCGAACGAGACGCCGAATTTGAAGGTGTGATTACTCATCACCTTCGTCAGGTTGTCGCCGCCGGTCACGATGAGTCCCGAGGAGTGCGAGGGATACGGGCCGCCTGCCAGTCCATAGAAGCTTGGCACGCTAACGGTCGGGATCTTGTTGGGTATGTCTTTCCCGTTCGGCATGATGTAAGGGAAGTCGATGCAACTGCCGGTAATGGCAGCGCAGAGCGTCTGGCGGTTGAATCCGGGCAGCGATGTGTCGACGGGAATGTAGACGTCGTCGATGCTCAAGGTGATGCGCGCTTCGTTAATCAAGGTCGGGGTGATGGTGGAGGTCAAAGAGACCGTATTGGTTTGGTTGGGACGGTGGAAATATCTTCCGGTGAGTCCCGATCCTTGATCGAAGGGCAGAAACTCGTAGTACGACAGATCGCTTCGCCGGGCGGAGAGCCGGTTCTTGTCGTTGAGCATGATGTCGATATTCACATCGCCCTTGCGCTGATGGATGGGATGGCCCTCCTGCAGATACAAGTTATTCGTGCCGACCTGAAACCCCGGCGTGGGCGCCGGGTAAGCGTTGATGATGGCGATGCCGTTCAGGCTTAGCTGGCTCGCCGGAATGATGTTGCCCGGGTATGGAACGCAGCCTGCGTTGCCCGTAGAAGGGCATGTCTTAGGCTCGTAGATCTCACGGCTTCCCGAGTACCAGGGATTTGGCGACAGCAATTCGCTGAAATTTCCCTGGCGCATCAGCGACGAGGGCACGGCTTCCTCGGTAAAGTCTCCGTAGACATAGCGAATCCAGTCTTCGGCGACGAAGAAGAAAAACTTCTGGCGGAACCAGTCTTTCATGCCGGGAGCCCAGACCGGCCCGCCGAAGGTGCCGCCGAAATTATTGTAGTGCTGCGGCTGGGCGTAATTGGTCAAGGGGCTGAGATTGCGCGTCCAGGTATTGGCGTTCATATCGGAGTTGCGGAAATACTCGTATAGGCTGCCATGAAAATCCCTGGTGCCGCTTTTGGTGATCACGCGGATCTGCCCGCCGGAGGCGCGGCCGTATTCCGGCATGTAGTCGGAGGCAAGCACTTGAATTTCTTCCACCGCGTCGACATTGGGAACGCCGATGATCTGCCCGTTGGCTCGGGTCCGGTTGGCCGGCGCGCCATCGAGGGTTACCAGGGTGTCCTGCTGCCGTGTACCGTTCACATAGAACGGTTCGGTGACGCCTTCCGCGTAATTGAAATCCCCCATGGTAGAGCTGCTGCGCATGCCCGGCAGGAGTTGGGCCTCAAAGAGAGGATCGCGCCCGTTCAATTCCTGCATATTGACCACGTTGCCGCCGACCTCGCTCTGCACGGCTGCGGAATCGGTTTGCAGCACGGCCGCGGTCGCCGTGACCTCGACGGTTTCAGTGGCCGCTCCCACCGTCAGGTTCGCGTCGAGTGAAAGCGCGGTGTCCGGCGCTAACCGGTTGTGCGCGCTCTCGAAGCGCTTGAATCCGGGAGCCTCGGCGCCCATCGTGTAGATGCCGGGCGGCAGGTTCGGCGCGATATAATACCCAGAGTCGTCGCTGGTCAACGTTTCGGCTGCGCCGGTTCCTTCGTTGGTAATCATCACTTTCGCTTTCGGGACGACTCGGCCCGTGGGATCCTTGACGAATCCGCCTATCGATCCGGTGTCGGTTTGGGCCATAACGGATAAAACCGCCAGGAATAAGCTCGAAAAGGATACCGTACAAATACGCACACTTCGACGGCTCATTGTTCCTCCCCAATAAAAGTTGCTGATGACCCCAAAAAACTGGCGTGCAGAGCGATGTTAACTCCGCCGCATTGCTGAAATCAAGATCTATTTGATGTCAGCTTAGTAACTGAAATGTGATGAAACCGCCAAAATCAGCTAGTCGTGAGCGAAGCCTTCCAGTATCCAGATATCGGAACGGATGTTGGCGACGGTAGTGGCAATGCTTTTCCCGTCGGGGGAAAGACTCATGGGGAATGAGGGATTGTAGGCGGAGGCGAAGTGAATTTCGGCATCGTATTCGAAGATGGTCCGCTCGGCGCCGCTCCGGACGTCGACGGCGCCGAAACGCCATTTGCCGCCTTTTACGGTGCCGAGCGCATAGATCTCCTTGCCGTCGCGGGACCATGCGACGTATGCCTCGCGATTGCCGACGGTGCGCCGCTGCTTGCCGTCGGGCGAGATCAGGACCACTCCCTTATCTGTTCCACAGGCGATCCATGCGCCATCGGGCGACCATTCCGGGGCATTTCCGCAGCCGTCAGGAAGACCGAGCGAGATGGGGGAATCGCTGCCGCCTACGGCGATCTTCGCCGCACCCAAATCGGAGGAGAAATACGCCAGCCAGTTGCCGTCCGGCGACCAGGAGGGCGAAAGTTCGTATGCCTCGGGGTTGCCGACGCGCAGCGGCGAGCCGCCGGCCATGGGCGAAATCCACAGCTCGCCGACGTGTTTGTTGCTGATGCGGCTATAGGCAATGCGCGAGCCATCGGGCGAGATGGCGGGCGTGAGGAACGCCACAGTTTGATCGTTTGGGAAATCGCGCCCGGTGACAATGGGGCGGTCTGAGCCATCGGCGGTGTTCTTGAGCCAGATTTCGCTGCGGCCGCTGCGGTCCGTGACGTAGGCAAATGCCGAACCTTTGGGCGACCAGAAGGGAAACTGCTCGCTCCGGCTGGTGGCGAGCAAGGGTTGGATGGGACCGCCTCCCAGAGGAATCGCGACGATGTCCATATTCGAATCGAAGGAATTGAAGGCGATCCTGGCGCCATCGGGGGAGACGGCGGGAGCGCCGCGCTCGCCCTCGCCGGCAGTCAGCGGCTCGACGGTTTCCTTGCGGGAGTCGGCCATCCAGATCTGCTGGGCGGAATCGCCGGGGCGGGTGAACGCCATCACAAAATGACGGCTGTCGGGCATCCAATTCAGGTTGGGAACTTCTCCGCCAACCAGAAACCGGGCGAGGATCCGGCGTTGTTTGCCGGCGGGGAACGGCAATAGCCAGATGCGTGGGCCGCCGCCAAGCGTCATCGACACGAGAATCTGCTTGCCATCTGGTGAGAAGCGCATGTAGACGGGCGTGAAGGAACCTTGGCTTTCAAACGGTACCGGCTCGTACTTGCGGGGCGCACTGCCGGGCGGCGAGGAAATCCAGACTTTCGGTTCGGACTTGTCGGGGTCGCCGACGGTCAACCACAGCGCCATGGCCTTGCCGTCCGGCGAGAGCGTGGCGCAGTAGTAATTCCCTTTCAGAATCTGCTGGATCGCACCGCCACCGCGGCTGACGGACCACACACCGCCCTCCGCGACGAAGTAAATCCGGGAACTGTCGGGCGACCAAAAGAGCGATCGCGGACCGCGGGCCGAAGCGACGACAGTCGGCACGGGGGATGAGAGGCCGCGGACCAGGATTTGATCGGGCGCGCCGGCGACATCGCGGACGTAAGCGATATTCTGGCCGTCGGGCGACCAGGCGGGATCGTGCTGCGGCCGGGCGTCGGTAGCGAGCGGCGTGAAGCGATAGGCGGCGAGTTCGGCGCCGCGAGGCGGTCGGGTGACCAGAATCGCGGCCAAGGCAGCGGCGATGAGACCGAGGACGATGGCGGCGAGCGCAGCGGCGGACAGGCGGCGCTGGAGACGCTGCGGCCGGACTGCCGTTTGGGATGCCGCCGTGCTGCCGGGCGAGACGGCGCGCAGGTTGAAGGCCAGATCGCCCGCGGATTGGAAGCGGCGAGCCGGTTCCTTTTCGAGACAATGGACGATCACCTGTTGTATGGCGGGCGGCAGAGTGGCGGGAAGATCTGGCGGGTCGTCGCGCAGGATCGCGCTCATGGTTTCGATGGTGGTGGCGCGGGCGAAAGGGATTTTCCCGGCGAGCATCTCATGGAGAATGATGCCGAGCGAAAAGATGTCGGAGCGGGCGTCGGTGGCGGAGCCGGTGACCTGCTCGGGCGACATATAGCCAGCGGTACCCATTACCATTCCCGGCATGGTCATGGTCACGGCGCCTTCGGCGGGTGCGGCGGGCTGGTAGCGGGCGAGTCCGAAATCGAGAATCTTGGGCCGCCCGTCGCGCGTGAGCATGACATTTTCCGGCTTGAGGTCGCGGTGAACGATGTTGGCGGCGTGGGCGGCGGCGAGCCCGTCGGCAATTTGCGCGCCGATCTCGATGGTTCTGCGGAGCGGAACGGGACCGCGCTCGATCAGGTCGCGGAGCGATTCGCCGTCGACCAGCTCGGAAACGATGTAGGAGACGCCGTCCTGATCGCCGACGTCATAGACGGTGACGATATTGGGGTGGGAGAGCGCGCTGGCGGCGCGGGATTCCTGCTCGAAGCGGCGGCGCCGGTCGGGATCGGCGGCGAATTCGGCGGGGAGAATCTTAAGAGCGACTTCGCGGCCGAGGCGCGTGTCGCGGGCGCGAAAGACTTCGCCCATGGCTCCGGCGCCCAGGCGAGAAACCACTTCGTAAGCGCCGAGCCGGGCTCCCGGGTTCAAGGACATAGCCGCTGACAATTGTATCGCGAGGTATACTGAGGGCTCCGTGGCTGCCGGGCGCATAACTGCAACCGACGGGCTCTGAGTGAGCCGCGACCGCGAGGAAGCGGGGCTTTGGCGGATGGCCGGCGAAACGGCGCCCCTCCCTCTGGCCGCGGCTCGGCGCCGGCATGGGGCATGAAATGTCTTTGATTCAGAAAGCGGCTATTTTCGGGGCGGGAGGCGCGATCGGCCGGGCGCTGGCCGTGGAGTTCGAACGTCGCGGCATTGCGTTCCGCGCGGTGGGACGAGGGAAAGCGAAACTGCAGGAGGCGTTCGGCGCGATGGCGCACGCCGAAATCTTCGAGGCGGATCTCACGGACCTGCGCGCGGCGGGCGCCGCGGCGCGTGGCGCGGACACCGTTATTTACGCCGTGGGCGTTCCCTACCCCTCCTTCCATTTGCATCCGGCGATGATGCGCACCACGATCGAGGCGGCGGCCACGATGCAGGTGGCTCGCCTGGTGCTGGTGTCAAGTGTGTACTCGTACGGCGTGCCGAGGACGTCGCACGTGGCGGAGACGCATCCGCGGGAGCCGCAGACGCGCAAGGGCAATTTCCGCAAGCAACAGGAAGACGCGGTGATGGAAGCGCATCGGCAGGGCCGGTTGCAAGGGATGGTGGTGCGGCTACCGGATTTCTACGGCCCACATGCCGATATCAGCATGGCGAACCCCATTTTCCGCGCGGCGATCGCGGGGAAGATGGCGAACTGGCTGGGGCCGGTGAATGCGCCCCACGAATTCGTGTTTGTGCCCGATGCCGGCGCGGCGATTGCCGATCTGGCGGATTGTGCGGAGTGTTATGGCGAGGCGTGGAACATCGCCGGCGCGGGCGAAATCAACAGCCTGGATTTCATTACGCACGTGTACCGCGCGGCGGGCAGGAGTCCGAAATACCGCTCGGTGGGGCGCGGGTTGCTGAAAATCATGGGATGGTTCAGCCCGCTCTACCGCGAATTGCCGGAGATGTTGTACTTGTCCGAGACGCCGGTCTTGCTGGACGATTCCAAGCTGCGGGCCCGGTTCGGCGCGGTGCACAAGACGAGTTATGACGAGGGCATCCGGCAGACGCTCGAGTCGATGCGCAGATGATACAA
>Ga0181521_10000894_pt1 | contig 37111 bp, 34 predicted proteins | sample PEATcosm2014_Bin_32_FD_119764 | JGI IMG/M metagenome (GOLD analysis project Ga0181521, IMG submission 119764) | Peatland microbial communities from MTU Mesocosm Facility, Houghton, MI, USA - PEATcosm2014_Bin02_60_metaG | ecosystem: Environmental > Terrestrial > Soil > Wetlands > Peat | place...
GCGCTGAGGCGATTGGCCAGCGTGCAACCCGCCGAGCCGGCGCCGACAATGATGAAGTCGTACTCTTCCCCAGCAGTCACGGCGTTTTCCCCCTGTCGCTGCGGCAGCAGGATGGCGGGAAAGCGGGTTGGGCGGAAGAGGGCGTTGGCGGGCTGAGGCAAGTCAGGCGACGCCTGTCATGCGCGCGGCACAGCAAGCTTTTAACACGGAATTAGCCAGCGGCCTCGGCCGCTGGCTAATTCCGTGTTAAAAGCTTGCTTGCTTTCCGGCCCCGATATCCGGCGGCGCCCCCCTCGTCTCGACCACCCCCACGCGCGGTGGTAGGCTCCGCCGCATGCGGAGGGAGCCATGCTGACAAGGTCACAGATCGAAGAGTACAACGAGATCGGCGCGATCGTCGTCGCCGATATCCTGAGCGCGGCGGAAATCCAGCGCCTGCGCGCAGTGACCGACGAATTTGTCGAACGCGCGCGCGGGCTGACCGCGCATAACGAGATCTACGACCTGGAGGATAGCCACACGCCGGACAGCCCGCGTGTGCGACGCATCAAGGCAACGCATCTCCACCACGCGGCATACGCCAGCCTGATGCGGCATCCGAAGATCATCGGCGTGCTGCGGGATCTGTGGGGACCCGACATCCGCTTCGATACCGCCAAGCTGAACATGAAATGCGCCGGCTTCGGCGCTCCGGTGGAGTGGCACCAGGACTGGGCATTCTACCCGCACACCAACGACAGCCTCGCCGCGGTCGGCATCATGTTCGACGACATGGAGATGGCGAACGGCCCGCTGATGATTGTTCCCGGCAGTCATCGCGGCCCGATCTTCGACCACCACGCCGACGGCATCTTCTGCGGCGCGATGGACCCGACCAACCACGACGTCGATTACGCCAGCGCGATTCCGCTGACCGGACAGGCCGGCTCGATCACCGTGCATCACGTGCGGGCAGTGCACGGCTCGGCACCGAACGTTTCGGATCGCGACCGCCGCCTGCTGCTGTTCCAGTACCGCGCCGCCGATGCCTGGCCATTGCTCGGCTTCCCCCCCGGCATCGAGGCGTTCAAGCAACTGATGGTGGCGGGTGAGCATCGCGAGCCTCGGCTGGCGCCCGCGCCGGTGCGGCTGCCGCTGCCGCCGGCGACCAAGCAAGGCTCGCTCTACGAGGACCAGAAGGGCATGCGCAACCGTTACTTCGCGACCGCCACCGTGGAGCGCGTGCCGGAGCCGGCGAAATGAACGACAAGCCGGCAGCACAGGTTGTCCCGATCGAGCCGATCTTCGACCGCACGCCGCAGCCGTTCGGCGATCGCCCGCCCGATCCGATCGTCTATGACGGTTCCTCACGCGCGCTGCGCCAGCGCACGGTGAATTTCGCCGCCAAGCGCTTCGCCGATATGCTGTATGTCACCGGGCTCGACCGCGAAACCGCGGAGCAGCATTTCCGGTGGCGCGCGGTGACGTTGCCGGGCAGCTTGAGCGAGCGGCCCGGCGCCGGCGACCAGGCCGCATTGCTCGCGGCCCAGCGGGCGGGAGCAATCGGCATCGAGACAGACAATCTCGATCGTCGCGTCACCGTCACCTGGAACGACCCCGCGTTCGACCGTCCGGTGACCGGTTCGGCGATCGCCCGCAAGAATTACGGCGGCATCTTGCTCGGGCCGCACGCGGTGCCGGCGTTCAATCCGAAACCGATCGAACGGCACCTGCCCGGCGCCGGTCACGCCTGGCCGCTGGGTGAGGCGGTCGAACCGCCGGCGCCCCCGCCGGTCAAGCTGGTTGCCGCGCTGAAGACGTTCTTCGCCAATTCCCGTGGTGCCTACGGCATCCTGATCGCGTCGCCGGAGCAAATCCTGGTCGAACGGTACAGCGCCTTCGGCGGACCGGATCGCGCGACGCCGAGCTGGTCGATGACCAAGGCGATCACCTGTACGCTGATCGGCCGGCTGATCCACGACGGCTGGCTCAACTCGGTCTACGATGCCGCGCCGGCACCGCTGTGGCGCGACCCGCGGGCAATCCACCATCAGGTCACGCTCGACCATCTGCTGCGGATGCGCTCCGGCCTGGCGTTTCCGGTCATGCACGACGATGGCCGGGTCACGCTCGGGTTCGAAAACAGCGCGGTGTACCAGGATGCGTGCGACGCGTTCGAGGCAGCGCAGCGCTCGATCGTCGCGACGCGGCCCGGTGCGGTGTTCCGCTACGTCAATAGCGGGCTGAACGTGCTGGGTGCCATCATCCGCGACCAGATCGAGCGCCGCGGCCTGCCGTACCACCGGACGGTCTACAGCCTGCTGGCCGACCGGCTCGGCATGGCGAGCTACCAGCATTCCGCCGACATCGCCGGCAACCTGATCGGCTCCGGCGCGGGCTTCGCCACGTTGCGCGACTACGCCAAGCTGGGCGTGCTGTATCTGCAAGACGGCATGTGGAACGGCGAGCGGTTGTTGCCGGAGGGCTGGGGCGACTACGCGCTGACCGCGACGCATACCGGAACCAGCTATGCCGCCTGCTTCCGTAGCAACATCGATCGCCTGTTCCCTGACCTGCCGCCGGATACCGCCTGGGCCTCGGGTGCGTCCGACCAGCGCATTTTCATCCTGCGCCAACGGCGCCTGACGGTGGCGGTCAACAACGAGACCGATTACCCGATGGACCTGGCGGCGCTGAACCGCGTCATCGCCGTGGCCATCGCCGAGCTGAAATAGGGGAACCGTCATGACCGTTCGCAATGTCGCCCGCGAGAAGCTGGAACAGGGCCAGTTGTCGCTGGGCGTGGGCGTGCGCCTGACGCGCAGCGTGGAGATCGGCAAGGCGATGGCGGTGGCCGGCTTCGACTGGCTGTTCCTCGACATGGAGCATGGCGTCATGTCGCTGGACGCCTGCGCACAGATTTGCGTCGCGGCGCTGGATGCCGGCATCGCGCCGATCGCGCGGGTGCCGAACGGCGAATACGCGATCGCCACGCGCGCGCTGGACAACGGCGCGCTGGGCATTGTCATGCCGCATGTCGATACCGCCGAGGAGGCGCGCGAGGTGGTGTCGAAGCTGAAATACCCGCCGGTGGGGCATCGCTCGATGGGCGGCATCGGGCCGCATTACGGGCTGCGCTCCGCCGGCACCGGCGACGCGGCGAAGGCGCTGAATGCGGCGAACCTGACCGTGGTGATGCTGGAGACGCCGACCGCGATCGCCAATGCCGACGCGATCGCCGCGGTGCCGGGCGTCGATGTGCTGCTGATCGGCTCGAACGACCTGTGCGCGGAGATGGGCATCCCGGGCGACTTCGGCAACGAACGCGTGGCGGAGGCGTATCGGGTGATGATCGCCGCATGCCGGAAGCACAACAAGTTCCCGGGCATGGCGGGGATCTACAACGAGGCGATCATGCCGCGGTATATCGAGATGGGCGCGCGGTTCATCCTGTCGGGTCAGGACGCGGCGTTCCTGATGGCCGGTGCGGCGGCGCGGACGGGGTTCCTTCGGAAGACGCTGGCCTGAGGCTCCCGGCAAGCCCGGCGGCCATTGCAAACGTACTGCCGCCGCTCCGCGGCGATGCCTGGATCCGTCGCGTGGAGGCTTGACGACCTCCGCGACCGCGTCATCTTGCGCGTCATTCAGCAGCACATATCGGGAGGATGAGACATGGGTAGCACCATCGACTTGAAGGCCGCCGACGGCCACACGCTGTCCGCTTACGTTGCCGGACCCGTCAACGGGACCAAAGGTGTGGTCGTGATCCAGGAGATCTTCGGCGTGAACCACCACATGCGCGAGATGGCCGACCGGTTTGCCGCGGAAGGCTACGCGGTGGTCGCGCCGGCGCTGTTCGACCGGGTGGAGCGCGGGGTGGAACTCGGCTACACTGCCGACGACATCGCCAAGGGCCGCGACTACCGCATGACGCTGACCGACGCGCAGGTCATGGCCGACGTCGAAGCGGCAGCCAACCATCTGGCGGGCAAGCAGCTCGCCATCGTCGGCTATTGCTTCGGTGGCACCGTCGCCTGGTGGGGCGCGACGCGCACGCACAAGTTCGCCGCCGCGTCCTGCTGGTACGGCGGCGGCATCGCCGGCACCAAGGACGAATCGCCGAACTGCCCGGTGCAAATGCATTTCGGCGAGCAGGACGCCTCCATCCCGATGACCGATGTGGACGCCATCCGCGCCGCGCAGCCGAAGGCGGAAGCCTATGTCTATATGGGCGCCGGCCACGGCTTCGGCTGTGACGAGCGCGGCAGCTTCAGCAAGCCGGACTACGAACTGGCGCAGCAGCGCACGCTGGCGTTCTTCGCCAAGCATCTCGGCTGAGCAACCGCGGAACAGAACGGAGCAACGGTTCCGTTCTGCTCCCCCCCCCGCCTGGTGTCGCCGGCGGCGCGGCAACGCAGGGCGTCTTCCCATAGGTGTCAGGTTAACCGGGACGCGGAGAAGAAAACTCCCCCTCCCCTTGAGGGGAGGGGGAGTGAATTTTTGTTTCGTCGAGCGCTTATCCTGCCGCCTATGGGGCGTCTCCCCGGGCAACAGGTCCGCGACAGAGGTGGCCGGCGCTGGGTGCGCGCGGTCTATCGGCCGGGTTCGGCGTCACCGCCGATACGGCTACCGCGGGCCGGCTGTCACCTGACAGTGATCGCCCACCGCGGCGAGTACGCAATCCCGAATGCCACCGCTGGGAACCAGGCCGGTGCTGCGGCGTCCTTGCTGGCGGCCAGCCATTCGGGGAATCGCCATGCCGCAGAGGTGCCTTGCCGTCATCACCGGGTTGTTGCTGGGATGCCTGGTGTCGGCCACGCTCGCCGCGGTTCCCCCGCCGGACTCCCCGGCCGCCAGGCAGGAGGCGGAAACGCTCGACCGGCTACCGCCGGTCGCGCCGCACGGCAAAGCGCGGATCGACCATTCGGGCCGCAAGGAGAAGGGCCGCGCCTCGTTCTACGCCAGGCGCTTCGCGCACCGGAAGATGGCCGATGGCCGGAGGATGAACCCGAACGCCAATGTCGTCGCCAGCAAGACCCTGCCGCTCGGCACCACCGCCTCGGTGACCAACCTCGCGAATGGCAAGACGGCAACGGTCAAGGTGGAGGACCGTGGGCCGTTCGTCGATGGCCGGGTGGTCGATCTCAGCCCGAAGGTCGCCCGGGACCTGGACATCAAGCGGCAGGGCATAGCGCCGGTCGTGGTGAAGCCGATCGCCGTGCCGCAACCGAATGGCGAGGTGAAGCTGGGCGCGGGCGCCGCCGAGGCAAGCCCGCAGGAGGTTCGGCAGGCGACCGAGACGACAAAGGCCCTGGTGGACGGGCGGCAGACCGAGACCGCCAGCCGCCGCTGAGCACCCTGCCTGGGCAAAGGCCAGCCACCCCCTACGAGCGGGTCGTGCCCTAGCCTGGCTTGCCCAGCGCCCGGCCGCCCACCGCGTCCAGTTTCGCCACCAGCGCCGGATCGCGCATATGCGCCGCGGTGATCACCGCGTTGTCCAGCGCGCGGTCGCAGCCGCCGCGGCACAGCGCGCGCCGCCGGCCGATCTCCGGCACCACCGCACGCACCAGCGCCCGCGCCCGATCGGCGTTCTCCAGCAGCACCTTCACGACCGCCTCGACCGTCACGTGGTCGTGGTCCGGATGCCAGCAGTCGAAATCCGTCACCATGGCGACCGTCGCGTAGCAAAGCTCCGCCTCGCGCGCGAGCTTGGCCTCCGGCATGTTGGTCATGCCGATGACGCTGCAACCCCAGGACCGGTACAGCTCGCTCTCCGCCTTGGTGGAGAACTGCGGCCCTTCCATCACCAGATACGTGCCGCCGCGCGTCACCGGCAGCGCCAGCCAGCGGCACGCCGCCTCCAGCGCGTCGCCCAGGCGCGGGCACACCGGGTGCGCCATCGACACGTGCGCCACCACGCCTTCGCCGAAGAAGCTCTTCTCGCGGGCGAAGCTGCGGTCGATGAACTGATCCACCAGCACGAAATGCCCGGGCGGGAGTTCCCCCCGCAGGCTGCCGACCGCCGACAGCGACACCACGTCGGTCACGCCGGACCGCTTCAGCGCGTCGATATTCGCCCGGTAGTTCAGGTGCGTCGGTGACAGCTTGTGGCCGCGCCCGTGCCGGGGGAGAAACACGCAGCGCACGCCCTCCAGCCGGCCGAACAGCAGCGCATCGGACGGCGTACCCCAGGGCGTCTCGACCTGCCGCCAGGCCTTCTCCTCCAGGCCCTCGATGTCGTACAGGCCGGAGCCGCCGACGATGCCGATGACGGGTTCGATGGGGGCTGCGGACGCTGTCGGCGTATCTGGCATGGGTCTGCATCCTCGGGGGGCGCATCGTCACGCCGAACGATCTGCGCCCCCTCCCCTTGAGGGAGGGGGTTGGGGGGGGAGGAGTTCGTGCGCCCTGGCCCCCTCCCCCCAACCCCCTCCCTCAAGGGGAGGGGGAGGTCTCACTCCGATCAATGCTCGACGTCGGCCCACACCTTGCGCTTCACCGCATAGGTCAGGCCGGTCATCACCACCAGGAACAGGATCACCCGCCAGCCGATCTGCTTGCGCTGGACCAACTCCGGGTTCGCCGCCCAGGCGAGGAACGTCACCACGTCATGCGCCATCTGCCCGACGTTGTTCGGCGTCCCGTCGGCGAAGGTCACCTGGCCGTCATGCAGCGGCTGCGGCATGGCGATCTGGTGGCCGGGGAACATCTGGTTGTAGTTCATCCCCGGCTGCATGGTGAACCCGGCCGGAGCGTCCGCGAACCCCGTCAGGATGCCATAGACATAGTCGGCATTGCCCTCGCGCGCATTGACGATCAGCGACAGATCCGGCGGCAGCGCGCCATTCTCCGCCGCCCGCGCCGCCTGCTCATTGGGGAACGGCGAGCGGAACTGGCTGCCCGGCGTGCCCGGCCCTTCCTTCGGCTGCCCCTGGTCATCGACCCCCTGCGGCACCGTCACCGCCGCGGCGATCGCCTGGATTTGCTCCGGCGACAGGCCGATCCCGGCCAGGTCGCGATAATGCAATTCCTTCAGCGCGTGGCAGGTGGAACACACCTCGGAATAGACCTGGAAGCCGCGCTGCGCGGCGGCGAGGTCGAAGGTGCCGAACGGCCCCTCCCAGCTCCATTGCTGGTGTGGCGGCGTCGGCGCTTCCTGCGCCTGCGCGACGCCAAGGCTGCCGGTAGCGAGCCCGCCCAGCAGCAGGGCGGCGAATATCGAACGGACCGCGCGCATCACGCCTTCTCCATCGGCTTCGCTGTCGCCCCGCCCGGCAACGGCCCCCCGCCCCCACCGCCACCGCCCAGCACGGCGCGGCTGATGCTCTCGGGCAGCGGCAGCGGCCGCTCCAGCTTGCCCAGCACCGGCATGATCACCAGGAAATGCAGGTAGTACCACAGTGTGCAGACGCGGCTGAGGACGACCCAGATGCCCTCCGGCTTATGCGCACCGCACACGCCGAGCAGGATCACCGCCGCGACCCAGACGAAGATGAAGGGGCGGAACATCGGCCGGAACCGGGCGCTACGCACCTTGGAGGTATCCAGCCAGGGCAGCACGAACAGCACCAGGAGCGAGCCGAACATCAGGCACACGCCGGCCAGCTTGTTCGGGATCGAGCGCAGGATCGCGTAGTACGGCAGGAAGTACCACTCCGGCACGATGTCGGCCGGCGTCTGCAACGGGTTGGCGGGAATGAAATTGTTCGGATCGCCCAGCACGTTCGGCATGAAGAACACGAACGACGCGTAGACCAGCAGAAACACGCAGATGCCGACGCTGTCTTTCGCCGTGTAGTACGGGTGGAACGGCACCGTGTCCTGCGGCGTCTTGACGTCGATGCCCAGCGGGTTGTTCGAGCCGACGATGTGCAGCGCCGCGACATGCAGGAAGATCACGCCCACCAGCACGAACGGCAGCAAATAGTGCAGCGAGAAGAACCGGTTCAGCGTCGGGTTGTCCACGCTGAACCCGCCCCACAGCCAGGTGACGATCGGATGGCCGACGATCGGGAAGGCGGAGAACAGGTTGGTGATGACCGTGGCGCCCCAGTACGACATCTGCCCCCAGGGCAGCACGTAGCCCATGAACGCGGTGGCCATCATCAGCAGCAGGATGACGACGCCCAGCATCCACAGCAACTCGCGCGGGTATTTGTAGGAGCCGTAGTATAGCCCGCGGAACATGTGGATGTAGGTGACGATGAAGAACATCGATGCACCGTTCTGGTGCAGGTAGCGGATCAGCCAGCCATAGTTCACGTCGCGCATGATGTGCTGGACGGAATCGAACGCCAGGCCGGTGTTCGGCTGGTAGTTCATCGCCAGCAGGATGCCGGTGGCGATCATGATCCCCAGCGTCACCATCGCCAGGGCACCGAAGTTCCAGAAATAGTTGAAGTTCTTCGGCGTCGGAAAGACCGCGTATTCCTTCTGCAACAGCGTGAAGATCGGCAGGCGCGTGTCGATCCACTTGATCACGGGGTTGCTGAAGTCGCTGTCGTGCTGCTGGCCGGCCATCGGCGGTTTCCTCTCGTCAGCCGATCTTGATCTTGCTGTCGGACTCGAATGCATAGGGCGGCAGCGCCAGGTTCAGCGGTGCCGGCCCGTGGCGCACCCGCCCGGACGTGTCGTACTGGCTGCCGTGGCAGGGGCAGAACCAGCCGCCCCAGTCGCCGCGCGGATCGGACGGCTTGTTGCCCAGCGGGACGCAGCCCAGATGCGTGCAGATGCCGATCAGCACGATCCACTGCGCGTGGTCCGGCTTGACCCGCGCCGAGTCGGCCTGCGGGTCGATCAGTTGCGAAAGCTGCACATCCTCGGCCGACTTGATCTCGGCGGCGGTGCGGTGGCGGACGAAGATCGGCTTGCCCTGCCAGACGATGGTGACGCCGGAGCCCTCGGGGATCGGGGCGATGTCCAGTTCCACCGCGGACAGTGCCAGCACGTCCGCGGACGGGTTCATCGAGTCGATCAGGGTCCAGGCGAAAGCCGCCCCGCCGATCGCCGCAGCGGCACCGGTGACGAGTTTCAGGAAATCGCGCTTGGTGACCTCTCCGGCATGGCCGTGGCCGTGCGTCGCGGCGGAGTCTGACATTCTACCCCTCTTCCCCGTAGCGGTCAGGCGCAGGGCGCACCTAACCGCGGACAGACCCTGCGGCCTGCCCGATCTTCTGCCATGCCGAGCGGCCTGAGGGGCCGCATGCCGCACTGTAAGGGTGGGTGTTCGCCCCTGCAACACGGCCCCCTGCACCGGCGGCGCGACACGGGCTACCCTGATCGCGTGATCGGAACAACCCCCATGACCGAAGCTGCAACAGAAAACCTGCCCGACGTGCCGCATCTGGCACTACGGGAGCCGGCGCGGGCCTGGTTCGAGGCGCTGCGCGACCGGCTCTGCGCCGCGTTCGAGGCGATCGAGGACGATGCGCCCGCCGCGGCGGGGAACGGCGCGGCCGCCGTCGGAGCGGCAGGTGGGGCGGCCGGCAACGCGGCCGCCGGCTCAGCGGTCGGGATGGCCGGCAGTGCCGCCGCCGCTGTGCCAACCTGGACGGCCGGCAACGCTGCCGCCGGCTCAGCGGTCGGGATGGCCGGGCGGACTGCCGCCACACCGCTGGCCGCCCGCCCGGCCGGACGGTTCGACCGGAGTTGGTGGACCCGACCGACGCCGGACGATTCGGATGGCGGCGGTGGCGTCATCAGCCTGATGCGCGGCGGCCGGGTGTTCGAGAAGGTCGGGGTCAACGTCTCCACCGTCTGGGGCGAGTTCAGCCCGGAATTCCGCGCGCAGATTCCCGGCGCGGCGGAGGACCCGCGGTTCTGGGCCAGCGGCATCAGCCTGGTCGCGCACATGCAGTCGCCGCGCGTGCCGGCGGCGCATTTCAACACGCGGATGCTGATCACCACCAAGGGCTGGTTCGGCGGCGGCGGCGACCTGACGCCGATGCGGCTGCAAACGCCCGAGGCGCTGGACGACGCCGCCGACTTCCACGCCGCGTTCCGGCACGCCTGCGACCGGCACGACCCGCTCTACTACCCGGCGTTCAAGGCGTGGTGCGACCGCTATTTCTTCCTGCCGCACCGGGACGAGCCGCGCGGCGCCGGCGGCATCTTCTTCGACCATCACAATACCGGCGCCCCCGAGGCCGACTTCGGGTTCGTGCGCGACGTCGGCGAGGCGTTCCTCGACGCATTCCCGCGCATCGTGCGCCGCCGCATGGCCGAGCCGTGGACCGACGCCGAGCGCAGCTACCAACTCGTGCGGCGCGGGCGCTATGTCGAATTCAACCTGATCCACGATCGCGGCACGCTGTTCGGCCTGAAGACCGGCGGCAATGTCGAGGCGATCCTGATGAGCCTGCCGCCGCTGGTGGCCTGGCCATAAGACGTTACCCAACAATTGCCGCGCCAGTTAGCGCCTGCCGAGGGATAAACGAATCACCATCCGGCGCAGCATCGTCCGTCCGTCATGGCGGGCCCCCGGGTCAAGTGCCCGGGGGCAGGCTCCGGCCCGCCATCCACGACTTTGCTGCTCACATAAAGGAAAGTCGTGGATGGTCCGGCTTCGCAGACCATGACGAATTGGGCACGGTCCGCACGTCGACTGACGCAGTTATTCCGCGGCGAGCCCTTACGGGCGCCTGGCCGTAACTGGCACGGCAGGAAGGACGGCTCACGGGCCGCAGGAACGCAACGGCCACTGGCCGGGCATACTCTGCATGAACGTCCGCAGTCACCGCGGCGTGACCGGAAGCCAGGTCAGCCCTTGGTTGTCGTCGAATAATGGGTCAGCCCCTGATCGGCGTATTTCTTCAGACGCCATTTTCCGCCGACATTCGACCACTTGGCGTTGCCAACGGGGTTCAATCGCATTTTGCAACCGCCGGCGGCCGCTTGCGCCGGCAGTTCCGCGTATTTCACAAACCCCATCGCCGTCCAGAAACCCGTGGATTTCGCGTTGAGGGAATCGAGAATCAGCCGGCCCTCCTTGCCCTGCGCCTTCGACCAGTTCACCGCGAACTCGACCATGATGGTGCCAGCGCCCTCGGCGCCCGGATGCGCGGTCAGCTCGTCGAGTTTGGGAGACATGCCGCCGCTCAGGATCATCAGTGCGACCGGCTGGCCGACGAGCCTGTAAACGAAACATTTGGACGCCGCCGCATCATCGTCGGCCAGACACCCGAGCATCGCATCCAGCACCTCGCCAATGAACCCGAGCTGCTGGGCACCCTCGTCGGTGCCCAGATGGTTGCCGTAGTTGCCCACGTTCGCCCGGAAAGTGCCGATTACCGCGGGGAAATCCACGCGTGCCACCTCCGCGACTGGCGGGTCGGTGATCCAGGTATATCCGGACATCAAGACCTCCCTCAACAGTTCAAGATCGATGAGCGCCATTGAAAGTCTGCCTTGCCGCGGATCAGGCAGCAATATGATTATGCAAGGACCGGATGATTGTGAAAGGACCGGTGCCGCCGGCCGGCGGCCCCGCACCGGGTGATCGCGCAACCCCAGGCGTCGCCGCGACCGGGGTCGGTATCGCAACAGTCGTACGGCGACGCCTTGCTATCGTCCATTGCCTCCCGCGTGCCTGAATGTGCGGTTCCCGCACATTGCCGCCCATCAGGCTCAGACACCGCCCGATCCTGACGGGCGTGCCGCCGCTGCTGACCTGGCCGCCGCTGCCCGCCTGTCAGGACGCGCTTATTGCCGGGAGCGCAGCGTCGCAGCATGCTGGCGCGGAAGGTTTGCTGCACCGTTGCGCTGCGCGCAAGAAACAGCCTCGTGCCGCTGGCAACGTCGGCAGTTTCATTCAGGGCGGGTCAGCAGCCCTGGCCGGTGGTCAACTCGCAATGACGAGCCCCAAGGAGAAGGAACATGGCCGAGCCGATCCTGTTTCCCGGCGTGGTGGAGTGGTCCGGGGAAAACCCCGGCATTTCGCTGAAGCAACATCCGGACGGACCGTTCGTCACCCTCGCCAGCTTCTTCCGCGTGGTGCTGTCACCGTTCGGCCGCGGCCACGCGCTGGTGCTGCTGCAATCGCCGCAGGACGCCAACCCTCCGGCGACACGGGCCAATCTGTGCCTGACCGACAACGAACCCCTCGCGCGTTACCTGGTGGATGGGTTCGTGGCCAATTTCGGTGCGTTCAAGGGATTGCCGGGACTGGCCGGGCTGACCTACCGCAAGCTCGACGCGGTGTCGGCATCGGGCGATCCGGGCAGCGCGTATTGCGAAACCGTGCGCGCCGGTGACACGACGGTGGTGCTGACCTGGAGCGGCCTCGGCGCGCCGTTCTGCTTCGCATTCCCGCCGGAGCGCTCGGCGACCGGGCGGCATCACATGCCCAGCCTGTTCGTCCCTTGCGCCGACGCCACCGTGACGGTGAATGGCCGCGTGCTGCCGGGCAAGCCCGTGCCGCGCGACGTCGCCGGCCACGCGATCAGTACGGCGATGCTGGCGTTCTCGGAGACGTGGATCCGGGCGTGATGTCGCTGCGGGCGGCGGAACAGGGGCTCGCCGCGTCCAGGACCCGGCCGTCGTGACCGGAGCGAGGGATGCTTGCTCCGCCCGCACGACGAGCCTCACCGCCGATACCGCCGCAATCCGCTGCGGAACACCAGCAGCGCCAGCCCCGCGTAGATCAGCGACGCCGCGACCACCAACATCCCCGCCGGCACGCTCGGTTGGCGCAGGAACCGCACCGGCAGCACCACGACGAATCCCGCCGGCACGATGGTGTAGACGACGAGTTTCGTCGCCCCGGACCAGATCGAGCCCGGCCAGGTTCCGAATGTCAGCAGGAACTCCACCAGGTCGCGGGCGAAGCTGCGTGCGCCGCTGGCCCAGAACGCGAGGCTGGCGAACAGCACGCCGGTCGCCAGATACACAATGAATCCGCCGACCGACACGAACAGCAGCGCCGGCAGGTCGCCCCGGTGCAACGATGCGGCGAAGGCCAGCAGCGCGACGCCGACCAGGATGTCGCCCCAACCCGGCGCCGCACTCTCCTGCGCAAGCAGCCGCGGCAGGACCGCCCGCGGCTGGGTCAGCCAGGCATCGAGATCGCCCCGCAGAATCACCGCCGCCATGTCGCGATAGCCGCCGGCGAACACCCCGGCCGCGCCGAAGGTGACGGCAAGCAGACCGATTTGCAGCGCCATGTCGGCAAGCTGCCAGCCGCGGACACTGCGAAATCCGGCGAAGAACAGGAACCACATCAACAGCACGAAGCCGTTGTTGAGCACCATGCCGCCGAGCAGCAGCGTGAAGTTCGTGCGATCCGCCACCGATACGCGGATGGCGGCGGTCATTTCCGCGACATAGAGGCGCATCGTCAGATCCCTTGCGTCAGCAGGCGCCGCATGCCCGCGCGCCAGATTGCGCCGCAGAGCAGTGCCAGCAGCGCAAGCCAGGTCAGCACTGCGGCGAATGCGGTCAGGACGGTCGCTGCGTCATGCTCCAACGCGATGACGGCGGGCCAGTAGAGGCTCGCAGCGAATGGGCTGAACGCGGCGATACGCGCGAGCCAGGCCGGATACAGGGTCACCGGCGCGAACAGGCCGCCGAGCAGAAATATCAGCTTCTGCATGATCAGATAAGCGGCGAGCGAGCGGCGCACCCAGAAGGTCGAAAGCCCGGCAATGGCAACCAGCATGACGTGCACGCAGCCGCCGAGCAGCGCCAGCGCCACGACCGGCGGCCAGGCCGCGGCGGGAGCGGGGAGATCGGACAGCAACAGGGCGCCAGCACCGCCCAGACCCAGCACGCCAAGCCGCACCGCCATCCCGCCGAGCGTTTCGCAGATCTTGCCAACCAGATACGGCATCGGCCGCAGCAGATGCGCTTCGATGGCGCCCGAACGGATATCGTCTTCCAATCGCAGATGGATCGCCGGCACCGACAAGGTGATCCATTCGGCGATGCCGACATAAAGCACGATGCCGGACGGCAACGGCAGAGCGTCGGCGGCATGCTCTGCCGCGACAGCGTTCCAGAACTTGCCGAGGGTCGTCATGACCAGCAGATAGTACAGCGCGCGACCCAGCAGCACGGCGCGCGCCGACAGCGTTCCCGCCGCGCCGATGCGCGCCATCGCCCACGCGCCGCGCGCCAGCGGTTCAAGCCGCGTAGATTTCATGGATCACCTCCTCCATTGGAGGATCCTCGATGGTAATATCCTCAATTCCCCCCTGCGCCAGCGCTGCCGCCACCACCTGCGCCACCCGCGCGATGCGGGTGTCCACGTCCAGCAGCGACAGGTGCGGTTCGCCTGGCCGCCGCGTCACACCCGGCAGATCGAGGACAATCGCCGGCGCCGCCGAGCGGATGGTGATGAGCTTGCGTGACAGGAACCGCCGGCGCAGTTCATCGGTCGGCTGGTCCACGACGATGCGGCCGGCATTGACGACGATGACGCGCTCGCAGACCAGTTCGATGTCGCGCGTGTCATGCGAGGTCAGCACGACGGTCAGGCCCTCGGATTGGGCCTGCGCGTTGATCAGCTCGCGAATGGCCGCCTTGGCGGTGATGTCGAGGCCGATGGTCGGTTCGTCCAGGAACAGCACCGCGGGGCCGTGCAACAGGCTGGCCACGATCTCGCAGCGCATGCGCTGGCCGAGCGACAGCCGGTTCACCGGTTGCGCGAGCAATGGCGCCAGGTCGAACCGCCCGATCAGCCGATCGAGCCGCGCGGCGAACACGGCGGCGTCCTGGTCGTAGATGCGGCGCAGCAGCGCGAAGGATTCGCGCACCGGCAACTCCGTCCAGAGCTGCGAGCGCTGGCCGAACACCACACCGATGCGGCGCGTGAGCTGCATCCGGTCGCGCCACGGCACCAGGCCGAGCACGCGCGCGTCGCCGCCGGAAGGTTGCAGGATGCCGGTGAGGATTTTCAGCGCGGTGGATTTGCCGGCGCCGTTCGGTCCGATCAGCGCGACGCGCTCGCCGCCGGCGATGTCGAAAGAAACGCCGGACAGCGCATCGATGGTGGCGTGTTGTGGAGTCAGCAGGTCGCGCAGGCGACGCCCGGACTTAGCGTAGCGGTATTGCTTGCCGAGGTTCCTGACGGTGATGACGGCTGACATTGGTAACGGCTCGAATTTGGATGACGGGGGCGCGGCAGACACGAGACGACGCGGCAATACCTTCCACTCGCGAGGCGAGCGGATTGCCGGTCGTGCTGGTCATATCAAAGCGCGTGGTCATCATGGTTCGAACCTGGATCAGGCGTCCAATAGGGCACGGTAGCGAACGGCCTGGTGTGGATCAAGCAGAAAAGTTGCCGTCTGGCGCAGCCCGGCGTGTGACACCGGTCGCGGCAAGATCGATGTGTGGCGCAGGCCGCTGTGAACCGCGTCGCAGGCCACCAACGACGACGGCCGCAACAGACTCGCAATTGTCACACAGATTGGGTTGAGCGTGCGACCGACCACCGGTAAGGGCCTCGACAGAACCGTTAAGGATTCGTCATGTCGATCGTTTGCCCGTGGTCCCGTGCCGCATTACTCGCCTCTGCTGCCGCCCTGGCCGCGGGGCCGATGGCAGCGGCCGCGACCATTACCGCCTTCACCGCGAACGATCTGGTGATCAGCACCGTCTCCGGCAGCACGCTCGACACCGCGGCGCCGATCGTGCTGCAGGAATTCCAACTCGGGACCGGCGGCACCTCGGCGACCTCGGTGGGAACGCTGACCCTGCCGCAAACCAGCAACGGCGCCAATTCGGCGATCTCCGGCGAATACGGTTCGGCGTCGGAGGGGTTCCTCCAGCAATCCGTGAACGGTCAGTATCTGACGATCATGGGCTATGGCGTGAACGCCACGACGTTCAATACGGCGCCATTCTCTACCTATGGCGCGACCGGCCTCGGGCAGACGACCAGCCTGACCGCCGCCAACCAGACGGGAACCGTCTACACCACGGTGCCGCGCGTGGTCGCGCTGATCGGCGCGGACGGCAGCATCAATACCAGCACCGCGCTGACCGGCGTGTTCAACACGAACAACCCACGCAGCGTGGTGACGGTGGACGGTTCGTCGTTCTATGTCTCGGGGCAGGGCGCCAGCAAGACCGACCCGACCCAGGGCGTGTTCTACGCCACACTTGGCGCCACCACCGCGACGCCGATCGACAACAGCACCGATACGCGCGCGGTCGAGATCGTCAATACCGGCAGCGGCAACACGCTCTATGTCTCGCGCGATCAGAACCCGCCGGGCAGCGGCAGCCAGAACTTCACCAATGTCAGCAGCCTGACCGGGCCCGGCGGCGGTCTGCCGACCTCGTCGGCCGGACTGGTCACCACCCATATCATTCCGCCGGCCAGCCCGGACTCCCTGGGTGGCAACAACGGCTCGATCAATGTGACAGCCGCGACCGAAAACGGGGTGAACGATTCCCGCCTTGGCAAGTTCGTCTATCTCAGTCCGGAGCAATACTTCTTCGCCAGCTCGACGGTGCTGTACGTGACCGACAGCGGCCAGCCGAAGAATGGCAACGCCAACGCGGCCGCGCTTGGGGAGGGCGGGCTGCAGAAATGGGTCCTCACCAACGGCGTCTGGACGCTGGACTACGACCTGACTGCCGGGCTGAACCTGGTGAACAACGCGAACGCCAACGCCAATACCCCCACGGCGCCCGGCGTCACCGGCCTGTTCGGCCTGACCGGCGAGGTTGTCGGCGGCAGCGTCGAGCTGTTCGCTACCAGCTACGGGTTGAACGAGCTGTCGCCGAGCTACCTTTACGAAATCACCGATTCGCTGGCGGCGACCAGCCTGCCGGGCAACGAGAGCTTCACCACGCTGTACGCCCCCGATACCACGACGGATGACGTTTCGATCCGCGGCGTGGCCTTCGCACCGGCTCCGGAACCGGCGTCGATGGCGCTGCTTGCCACAGGGCTGGCCGGGCTGGGCCTGTTGCGACGCCGCGCCATGACGGCCTGAAGCGGCGGGCTGGCCCGGGTCACACCGGGCCGCCGCATCACACTTCGAATGCCTGGTGCAGCCGGGGCGTCTCCACCGTCCCCGGCGGCAGCTTCCCGGCCAGCGTCTGCATCGCACCAGGTTCGCCATGCACCAGGAACGTGCGCCCGACGCCGCCGATCGCGCCGTGCCAGGCCAGCAACTCCTGCTGATCGGCGTGGCCGGAAAAGCCGTTGATCGTGTGCACGCGCGCGCGCACCGGGATGTCTTCGTCGAAAATGCTCACCGACCGCGCTCCGTCGATGATCTTGCGCGCCAGCGTTCCCGCCGCGGCAAAGCCGACAAACACGACGCTGGCGTCCGAGCGCCAGAGGTTGTGCCGCAGATGGTGACGGATGCGCCCGCCCGTGCACATGCCGGACCCCGCCATGATGATCGCGCCGCCGACGATCCGGTTGATCTCCATCGACTCGCTGGCATCGTGCGTGAAGTGCAGCCCCGGCACGTGGAACGGATCTTCTCCCCCGCGCACCAGGTCACGGATGGCGGGTCCGCAATCCTCCGGATAGCGGGCAAAAATCTCGGTGGCGGAGATCGCCATCGGCGAGTCCAGGAACACCTGCACCGAGCGTTGCAGCTTGCCCTGCGCGACGCCGGCGTGAATGGCAAACAGCAGTTCTTGCGCGCGTTCCAGGGCGAAGGCGGGAATCAGCACATTGCCGCCGCGGGCGAAGGTGTCGGTGATGGCGGCATAGAATTCCGCGATCGAATCGGCATAGGAGCGGTGCATCCGGTCGCCGTAGGTCGACTCCATAACGACGATGTCGGCTTGCGCCGGCGGCGCCGGCGGGTTCAGCAACGGATGGCCCGCGCCGCCAAGGTCGCCGGAAAACACCACCGTCCGTGCGGTGCCGTTCTCCCGCACCTCCAGCGCGATGCTGGCAGAGCCGAGGATATGCCCCGCCTCATGGAACGTCGCACGCAGCCCGGGGCCAAGCGCGACCGGCTCGTTATAGCGTGCCGGCTTGCCGAACGCGTCGAGGCCGTTGAGCGCCTCCGGCAGCGTATACAGCGGTTGTTCCTGCACCTCCTGGCCATGGCGCCGGCGATGCCGGCTGCGCCGCCGCGCTTCCTCCTCTTGCAGCCGCGCCGAGTCCAGCAGCACCAGGCGGGTCAGCTCGCGGGTCGGCGCCGTGGCGATGATCTCGCCGTGGAAGCCGCGCTTGATCAGCAGCGGCAGCCGGCCGCAATGATCGAGATGGGCGTGCGTCAGCAGCACGCAGTCGATGGCGGCGGCATCGAAGCCGAACGGATCGGCGTTCTCATGCTCCAACTCGCGGCTGCCTTGCAGCAGTCCGCAATCGATCAGGATGCGCCGGCCGGCGGCCTCGACCAGGTGGCAGGAGCCGGTGACCGTGCCGGCCGCACCGTGGAACGATAGTTTCATGGGTTGGGACCTGCGGTTTCGGGGGTCAGCAACGGCTGGCCGATCGCTTCGTACCAGCCGAGTATGTCCCGCCAGACTGCCTCGGCGGTTTCCGCGAACCAGAACAACTCCCGGTCTTCCGGATCGATCACGCCCTCTTCCACCAGGGCATCCGGGTTGAACACCCGGCGCCAATACGCCTCGCCGACCAGGATGACCGGCAGCGGCCCGATCTTTCGGGTCTGCGCCAGGGCGAGCACCTCGAACAGCTCGTCCAACGTGCCATAGCCGCCCGGAAACACCACCAGCGCCCGCGCGCGCTTGACGAAATGCAGTTTGCGGATGGCGAAATAGTGGAACAGGAAGCACAGCTCGGGGGTAACGTACGGGTTCGGGTATTGCTCGTGCGGCAGCACGATGTTGAGACCCGCCGAGCGCGCGCCCTGATCATGCGCGCCGCGATTTGCCGCCTCCATGATGCCGGGGCCACCGCCGGTCATCACCACGACGCGTCCGCCGCGAGCCCGCTGCCCGGCCGCACCGATCAGCCGGCCGAGCGCGCGCGCCTCGTCGTAGTAGCGGCTGTTCGCGAGCACGCGTTGCGCGATCGCCAGGCGGTGCTGCAACGTGGCGTTCTGCGGATCGCCTTGCAGTGCCGCACGACACGCCTCGACCGCCTGCTGCGCGACGCGTCCCTCCGGGATCCGCGTGCCGCCGAACACGACGATGGTGTGGGCGACACCGTAATCCTGCAACACCCGTTCCGCCTTGGCGTAGTCGAGCAACAGCCGCACGCCGCGGGTTTCGTCGCGCGCCAGGAAGTCGACGTCGCGGTCGGCCTCGCGATAGCTGGGACTGTTCAGGATCGCCCGAACGGCGGCCGGCGCGGTCGGATCCTCCTCCGGCGGTTTCGGCCGTTGCCCGGGTAGCGGACGCTGCCGCCGGGTGGGATGGGCCGGAGGCGGATTTGCCATGCGTCCGCTCCTTCATCCGGATCGCAGCGCGTTCGCCAGCCGCGCGACCAGCGTATCCGCCGCGGCGACGACCTGCGCAGTCATGGCGGCACCGGGCGCAAATGTCACGCCCTCTACCGCATAGAGCATGCAGACGCGCGGCAGGCCGTGCAGCATGCGCGCGAGCGCGATCGCTTCGGCGACGCCAAGACCGTGCGAGGACGCGCCGGATTTGGCCGGCAGGACGTCAGTGGCGGTGCAGTCGGCCTGGTGGATCGTGCCGGCCGGCGCGCCGGATACCACCGCGTCGATCAGCCACACGCTGTCCACGTCGCGCAGGCTCTCGATCAGTGCCGCGACACCGCCGTCCTGCTCCTCGACCCGGACATCGCTTGGCAGGTTGCCGCGCAAGCGCTGTGCGACCAGCCGACCCACGCCGTCGTCGCCGCGATCGGGATTGCCGATGCCGATGACCAGACGACGGGAGGCAGAAGACGTCTCCCCCTCCCCTTGAGGGCTTGAGCCGCGAAGCGGATCAAGGTCGGGGGGAGGGGTGTGCGCGCCACCAGCCAAGGAGCGCGCGCACCCCTCCCCCCACCCCCCTCCCTCAAGGGGAGGGGGAGAAGTTTGCTTCATCACCCACGCACCACGTCCAGCTTCAGGAAATGCGTCGCGCACGAAATACACGGATCGTGGTTCCGTATCGCTTGCTCACACAAATGGCCGAGCCGCTCATCCGGCAGATCCAGCCAGCGCGGGGCAAAATCGAGCAAATCCGCCTCGATGCTCGGCTGGTTCTGCGAGGTCGGCGGCACGATCTTGGCGTCCAGCACGCTGCCTTCCGTGTCGAGCCGATAGCGATGATACAGCATGCCGCGCGGCGCCTCGGTGCAGGCATAGCCGACCCCGGCGCGCACCGGCGTATCGACGAACGGCCGGTCCGGTGGCTGGTACGCATCGATGATCCGCAGCGCCTCGTCGAACGCGTAGACCACTTCCACCGCACGGATCACGATGCTGCGGAACGGGTTGTTGCAGGTCGGCCCGAGCCCCGCCTGCTTTGCCGCCTCCTGCGCCAGCGGCGACAACAGCGCTGAATTCAGGCTGTAACGCGCCAGCGGCCCGGTCAGGTAAGCACCATGGCCGATATGCCGGGAATGCAGCGCATTCGAGCGCTTGACGTGGAATTCCTCGAAATGCGCGTCGTATTGCTGCGGCGTGATGTCCAGACCCTTGTTCGACACCACGTGTCCGGCATTGAACGGATATTCCCCCGCATGGCCGAGCGACACGAATTCATAATCCCGTTCGACATCGGGAAATTCGAATCCGGCGACCAGCTTCACCGTCGCCAGCGATGCGTCGCGGCCGCGCAGCAGCCCGTCGCGCAATTCGCGCAGCTCGCGCTTGCTCGGCACGCGGTAGAATCCGCCGACCCGCACATTGATCGGGTGGACTTCCCGCCCGCCCAGCAGACGGAGAATCTCGTTGCCCAGCTTCTTCAGCGCCAGCCCGTCGCGCACCACGTCCGGGTGGTCCTTCGCCATCTCCACCGCGCCGTCGTAGCCGAGGAAGTCCGGCGCGTGCAGCATATACATGTGCAGCACGTGGCTCTCGATCCACTCGCCGCAATACAGCAGCCGGCGGAGTGCGCGGATCTCCGGCGTGACGGCGATGCCCAACGCATCTTCCATCGCGTGCACCGCGCTCATCTGGTAGGCGACCGGGCAGATGCCGCAGATCCGGGCGGTGATGTCCGGCACTTCCATGAACGAACGGCCGCGCAGGAAGGCCTCGAAGAACCGTGGCGGCTCGAAGATGCGCAGTTCGGCGTCGCGCAGCTTGCCGTCCTCGATCACCAGGCGCAGCGCGCCCTCGCCTTCCACCCGCGCCAGTACATCGACCTTGATGGTCCTACGTTCCATGACGGTCGCCCTCTTCGCGGAACGCTTCGGCGCCGGCATTGAAGGTGCGGTAGACGCGCTGGAGGTCGCGTTCGTTCATGCCGTCGTTGCGCAGCTTGCGGCTGAGCGAGACCGTGTTGGGCGTCTCCTTCGGCCCGAAGCAGCCATAGCAGCCACGATTGTACGCGGGACAGATGGCGCCGCAGCCGGCATGTGTCACCGGCCCCAGGCAGGACGCCGCGCCGCGCACCAGCACGCAGACGGTGCCGCGCGCCTTGCACTCCATGCAGACGGAATGCGGGGGAATATTCGGCTTGCGGCGGTGGAGATAAGCGACCAGCACCTCCAGCAACTGGTGCTTGTTGATCGGGCAGCCACGCAGCTCGAAATCGACGTTGACATGCGCGCTGATCGGCGTGGAGGTGGCGAGCGTGTCGATATAGTCCGGCCGGGCATAGACGATGGCGGTGAAGTCGCGCACGTCCTTGAAGTTGCGCAGCGCCTGGATGCCGCCGGCGGTGGCGCAGGCGCCGATGGTGATCAGCGTGCGCGACTGACGGCGCACCTCGTGCAGCCGTTCCGCGTCGTGCGGCGTGGTGACCGAGCCTTCCACCAGCGACACGTCGTACGGGCCCTTCAGCACGCCGCGCGTGGCTTCCGGGAAATAGGCGATGTCCACCGCGCCGGCCACCGCCAGCAGTTCGTCCTCGCAATCCAACAGCGAGAGCTGGCAGCCGTCGCAGGAGGCGAACTTCCAGACGGCGAGCCTGGGTTTGCCGGTCATAAGAACCGTCCTCCCTCCCCCCTTGTGGGGGGTTGGGCCGCAGAGCGGACCGACGGGGGTGGGGGGTTATCGGGCAAAGCAGGTGCGGCTTGCACCCCTCTCCCCCGTTGGTCCGCTTCGCGGCCCAACCCCCCACAAGGGGGGAGGGAGTCCCTACCTGCACACCTCGGGATCTTATCCATCAAATCTCCTTCAGCCCCATCAGCCGGCGCACGCGATCGTAGCGGACCACCGCGCCGTCCTTGCAGGCGAACATCCCGGCGAACTGACAGTGGCCGCACAGCCCGACGGCGCATTTCATGTTGCGCTCGATCGATACCCAGATCGCCGACTCGGGCATGCCGATGTCGTGCAATCCCGCGGCGGTGAAACGCATCATCACCTCCGGCCCGCAGACCAGCGCGGTCGCGTGATGCATGTCGATCGCCAGCTTCGGGATCAGCCGCGTGACGACACCCACGTGGCCGCGCCAATCGCCGCCGGCGTGGTCCACGGTGACCTCGAGGTCCACATCCAGCCGCCGCCGCCAGCTTTCCAGTTGCCGCCGGTAGAGGATCTCCTCCGGACTGCGCGTGCCGTACAGCAGCACGACCTTGCCGAATTGTGCCCGGTTGGCCAGCAGGTGGTAGATCGACGGTCGCAGCGGCGCCAACCCCAGCCCGCCGGCCACCACCACGACATCCTGTCCAACCAGTTCCTCGGTCGGCCAGGCGGTGCCGAACGGCCCGCGCAACCCCAGCAGGTCGCCGGGTCGCAGCAAGGTCACCGCCTCGCTGACCGCGCCGACCGAGCGGACGGTCTGCACCAGCCGCGACGGGTCCGACGCATCGCCGCTGATGCTGACCGGGATCTCGCCGACGCCGAACACGTACATCATGGTGAACTGGCCGGGCCGGTAGCGCGGCAACGGCGCGTCGTCGGCCGATTCCAGCTCCAGCGTCACCGTGCCGGGCAGGTCGCGCGTGCGCTTTCGCACCCGCACGATGCGCGGCACCATGGGGTCCGCCGCCGGTGCGGCGAGCAATTCAGCGACCGCGTCCATAGACGTCCAGCATCTGGAAACGGGTGGCTTGCAGGCGCTGCACCAGCACCGGCAGGAAGCGCTTCAGCAGGGCGTAACCCAAATGGTGATCGGCCTCGCACTTGTCGCGCAGGCAGCGCGCGTCGAGCGCCAGCGCGCGGGTGAGTTCCAGCGCGCGGGCGTCGTAGCCCCAGCGATACGGCGGCAGCAGCCAGGTGAGGCCGACGATCTCATGCTCGCCCACTGTCTCGAACTGCACCGCGCCGCGGCCCGGCGCGGCCACTTCCAGTGCCACCCGGCCGTGGCGCACCAGATAGATCCAGTCGGCCGGTTCCTCGGCGTGGAACAGGTATTCGTCGGCGTTGAACCGCGTGTTCTTGGCGCAGCCCGCCGCCAGGTCGATGAATTCCTGGCCGAGACCGGCGAACAACCGATGCTCGGCGAGGATGCGTTCAAGCCCCTCCATCCTGCCCTCCCCCTGCATCCCGCCCTACCGGCGCATCGCCGCGAATGGCGCGGACCTCCTCGGTGATATCGATGCCGACCGGGCACCAGGTGATGCAGCGACCGCAGCCGACGCAGCCGGACGTGCCGAACTGGTCCACCCAGGTCGCCAGCTTGTGGGTCATCCATTGGCGATAGCGCGACCGCGGCGAGGCGCGGACGCTGCCGCCGTGGATGTAGGAAAAGTCCGTGGTGAAGCAGGAATCCCAGCGCCGGATACGTTCCGCCGCACCGCTCAGGTCGTTGGCGTCGCTGACGCTGGTGCAGAAGCACGTGGGGCAGACGGCGGTGCAGTTGCCGCAGGTCAGGCAGCGGGCGGCCACGTCGTCCCAGCGCTTGTGCTCCAGGTTGTCGAGCAGGAGATCGTGCAGGTCGTCGGCGCGGAGTTGGCGGCCCATGCTGGCCGCGGTGTGCGCGACGATCCCGGCGGCGCGGTCCAGGTCGCCCTGCGTCGCCGCGCGCTGCGGCAGGCGCGCGCGCAGTGCGGCGCCGCGCTCGCTGCCGATCTCCAGCAGGAATTCGTGCGGTTCGCCGGGCATTTCGGTCAGCGCGAGGTCGTAGCCGGCGCTGGCCTTCGGGCCGGTGTTCATCGAGGTGCAGAAACAGGTGCCGCCGGCCTGGCCGCAATTCACCGCGACGATGAACGCACCCTCCCGGCGGGCCTGATAGTGCTTGTCGACATAGGGACCTTGCAGGAACACCCGGTCCTGGATGGCGATGGCGTGCAGTTCGCAGGCGCGGACGGCGAGGAAGGCGAAGCGTTCCGATGGCTCGGGATCGGTGGTGACGTGGATGCCGGCGGCGTCGCGTTCGGCGCGCCACAGCCGCAGCAGCGGCGGATGCAGGAAGCGCTTCCAGGCGTGCGGCCCGACCGCATAGCCGAACAGCGCGTCGTCGTCCCGGCGTTTCAGCCGGTAATGACCGCCGTCCTGTTCGTCGGTCCAGCCGGCGGGAAGGTCGGCCAGCGTCTCGATATCGTCATAGACGATGGCGTCGTCGCGCCGCGTCGGGCCGAGGACGCGAAAGCCGTCCGCGCGCAGTCCGGCGATCAGGGCCGCGAGTCCATCCCGTGTGATGACCGACGGTTCGTGCTCCATGTGCACAGCCTGCGGTGCATCCTAAACACCCGCATTGATCCAGCGCAATTGTCGCACAGAAAACCTCTCCCGCCAGAGTGGGAGAGGTCGCCGCGAAGCGGCGGGTGAGGGTGCCGCGCGCGCCCCCTGCCACGTTTCGGGCGGCGTGCTGCGAGATCGAGCGAAACCGTGGCACCCTCACCCTCGGCGCTATGGCGCCTCGACCTCTCCCGCGCAGCGGGAGAGGTTTCGGGCCGGGTCAGGCGGCGGCTTTCACCGCGATCTTCTTCGGCTCGACCTTCGCCTCGGCCGCCTTCGGCAAGGTCACCGTCAGCACGCCCTTGGCGAATTCGGCGCCGATCTTGTCGCGATCCACGCCGTCAGGCAGCGCAAAGCTGCGCCGGAACGAGCCGAAGCTCCGCTCCGACAGGTAGTAGTTCTTCTCCTTCTTCTCCTGCTCCTGCTTTTTCTCGCCCTTGATCGTCAGCATGTCGTCGGTGAGCGCCACCTCGATATCGCTTTCCGCCATGCCGGGGAGTTCGGCAGTCAGCTTGTAGGCATCGGCGTCCTCGGTCACGTCGATGGCCGGGTTAGGCATGGTCAACGCGGTCTCGAAGCGGAACGGCACGTCGACGTCGAACATGCGCCGTAGCGACGGCATGCCGAAACCATTCGAGAATCGGTCGAACAGACGGTCCATTTCGGTGCGGAACGACCGCCACGTATCCGGCGTGGTCGGCGCCGGCACGGTTTTCTTCACTTCCACTGGGGTCGTAGCCATGGTTTTCCTCCGTCGGTGGTGTGCCTGAGCGAAGGCGCGGCGAGCTTCCGCCGATTGGTTAAAATTGCATTGATCCAGGTCAAAGTTGACGTCGCCCGCTGGCGAATTCCTCGCCGCGTGGTTTTCCGGCATCGCCCGCCGACAGCAACGGCGCGGCCTCGTCCGGCGGTTTCCCCCGCGCTTTCCGCCCACCGCTTGACCTGGATCAACGCGACCGTGTGAAGCTGTGGATAGCATCCCTGGCAGCAACCAGGCACAAGCAAAGGAGGGGGCGATGGCAAAAGCCGCAGACGAGCATGAACGGCGGATTCGCGCCCGCGCCATTCGCCACTGGCGCGAAGACGGCTCGCCGAAGGGACGCATGGAGGAGTACCTGGAACGCGCGCGGGAATTGCAGGCGTTCGAGGACCATCCGGACGCCGCTCTGCTGCCCAACCCGATGACCCAGCACCACGGCGAGGTGGTGCCGCAGGAACCGGTCGAGGAAGCCGAACTGATGGAAAACCTTGGCGAATTCCCCGGTCTGCTGTCCGACCAGGGGGATCGCAGCACGGTGCCGATGACCCGCAAGAAAGCCCGCCAGGTGCTGCGGGAGGACTGACGCCGCTGCCCTGGCCCGGGCCGGCCCTGGCGGCTGCCTGCCCTGCCTGCCCTGCCCGCCCCGGCATTCGCCCCGCGCAGCCGGGGGCAGCGATGGTATGGCCGCGGACAGAAGCGCGCCACCCGCCCGCCGTTCACTCCTGGGCAACACTTCCCTGGCAGTGTGCGCCAGACGGTCCCCTCCGGACCGGTGGAGCACAGCATTGCAGCCGAACCAACCGGCCGGTCGGCGCCTTCTGGTGGTGGACGACGAACATATCGAACGCATGCTGGTGGCGCACGCCGCGGCGCCGCTGGGCTTCACTGTGGATGCCGCCGGCAACCTGGAGGAAGCAGCCCGCCTGCTCGACCAGCACGTCTACGACGCCATCGTGCTCGACCTGGCGCTCGGCGAAACCGAGTCGATCAGCCTGCTGCCCGCGCTGCGCTCCGGCGCATCCGACCCGGTCCTGATCTTCGTCTCCGGCATGGACGACCGGGTGCGCGCCGCCAGTGCCCGGCTGGCCGGAACGCTCGGCTTGCGGGTGGCCGGCGCCTTGGCCAAGCCGGTGGTCCCCGCCGCGCTGCGGGACCTGCTGCGCAGCACCCCGGAACGCTCCGCGTCGCCGGCCCCGACGGACGCGATCCCGCCGAGCGAGGCGGAACTCGCGCTGGCGCTGGCGCAGGGCGCGCTTGCCGCTTCGTTCCAGCCGAAGGTCGCGCTGCGCAGCCGGACGGTCACCGGCGTGGAGGCGCTCGTCCGCTGGCATCGCCCCGACGGAACCGTCCTGCTGCCCGACCTGTTCATCCCGCTGGCCGAGGCGAGCGGCCTGATCGTGCCGCTGACCGCGGTCATCCTGCAGCAATCCTTCGCCGCCTGCCGGCGCTGGCAGTTGCGCCATCCGACCTGCGGCGTGGCGGTGAACATCTCCCCCCTGGCGCTGGCCAACCCGGCGCTGCCGGACCAGATCGAGGACATGCTGCGGCGCGCCGACCTGCCGCCCGCCGCCCTGATCGCCGAGATCACCGAGAGCATGATCATCGCCGACCCGGTGCTGGCGGCCGAGGTGCTGACCCGATTGCGCATCAAGGGGATCGGCCTGGCAATCGACGATTTCGGCACCGGCCACTCGTCGCTGCTGTCGCTGATGCGGCTGCCGTTCACCGAATTGAAGATCGACAAGTCGTTCGTCGGCGCCTGCGAGACGGACATGGAGGCATGGAAGATCATCCGCGCCACCATCTCGCTGGCGCACGAGCTGGGCATGTCGGTGGTGGCCGAGGGGATCGAGACCGCCTCGATCGCGCGCCGGCTGGCGGAGGTGGGGTGCGACATCGGCCAAGGCTGGTATTTCGGCCGGGCGATGACCGAGGCGGGGCTGGAGGACTGGCTCGGGCGGCAGGCACCAACCCGAGGGTGACGGGGCGGCTTGCCACAAGGCCAAGGACCGTTGGGCATGATCCCGACCGACGGCACCGAACCGGGTGAACGGGGCGGCTTGCCACTCCCCCGGCTGTGTGCGGCCCAATGGTGCCCCGGCAAAGCCTCACCGGGCCGACGCGGCATCGGCCCCGGCGCCATAGCGTGCGACCAGGGCATCCCACAGGGCGTTCGCTTCGGCCCGCTCGCCGGCCGCCGACACCCGCACCGCGGTCTGCACCATCACCAGGCGCGCGCCCGGATCGACATAGATCGACTGGCCGTGGATGCCGAGGAGGGAAAATTGCCGGCGCGATCCGGGGAACAGCCAGACCTGGTAGCCGTAGCCCATCGACGGCGTCGCGCGGCGTGGCGAGAACGGACTGTCCGGCGGCGCCGTCGTGGCATCCAGCAGCCACTGGCGCGGGATGATCTGGTGCCCGCCGATCGCCCCGTCATGCGCGAGCAGCAGGCCCAGCCGAGCCCAGTCGCGCAACACCGCGCTGAAACAGCAATACGCCACCTCCTGCCCGCTGTGATCGACCGTCCAGGTAGCGTCTGCCTCGGCGCCCATCGGTTGCCAGATGCGGCTTTGCAGATACGCCGCCGGCGACATGCCGACGGCGTGCGTCAGCACCAGGCCCAGCACCTCGGTCTGCACCCCGCCATAGTTGAAATGCGTGTCGGGCAGGGCCTCGCGTGTGTCGAACATCGCGACGGCATGCGCCGTGTCATAGCCCGACTGGCCGAACAGCACGCGGCTCAGTTTGGCATTGTCCGCCGAGGGATCGGTGTAGTCCTCACGGAAGGCCACGCCCGAGGCCATGTGCAGCAGCGCGCGCAGGCTGGTCTGGCCGAACGCGGTGCCGGCCAGTGCCGGCACATAGGTCTGTGCCAGGTCGTCAACCGACCGGATCCGGCCCTCGCCGATCGCGACGCCGATCAGCATGGCGACGATCGTCTTGGCCATCGACTGCGACAGCAGCCGGTCCTGGTCGGTGCGGCCATACTGGTAATGCTCGAACAGGATCGTGTCGTCGCGCGCGATCAGCAGGCCGGTCACCGGGTTATGCGCCAGGTAGTCGCCCAGCGTGTGCGTGGCGCCGCGGAACGGGTAGGTCGGGGCGATCTCCTCCGATGCGCGACGCAGTTCCGCGGGGGAAGCGGCCTTGGCCACCCGATGGAACGGCCAGATGCGGTCGTAGTGGCTGTAGGTTCCGACCATCGCCATCTGCGCCGGGGCGCCGCGGCCGCCGATCGGGTAGTTCTGCAAGGCCCCGTACAGCAATGCGTCGGGGCCGGTGGCGGAGACGACCGGATCGGCCGCTGCGAACAGTGGGCCCGGCAGCAGCAGCAGCAGGGTGATCCAGAGCCGGCGCATCGTCCTCCTCCCGCGTGGCGGACCGCGCCATCGCGGCCTGGCGGTCACCTGCGTCGGAGTATAACGGACCTGCAGGCGGATGCCTTGGTCCGCGCCGTCGCGAAGCCGGGTTTTGCGGGCGGTGGTTGCGGCGGGCCAGCGCGTCCTACGATGCCGCCGGCATGCGCAGCCGTTGCACGGCCTCGCGTACCGTGGGATCGAGGTGGATCGCGGGATCGTCGAAATGCGCCAGGATCTCGCGTCGCATCCGCGGATCCCAGAATTGCCGCAGGTGGCCGGCGATCGACTCGACCGCCTGGTCGTGCTTCTGATGGGCGAAGAACTTGCCGATCTGGTTCGCCATATAGGCAAGCTTCTCAGGCGACATGCTGCACCCTCTGTGTGGCGATCCCGCTGATGCCCCCCGGGGCGATCGCCGGGGGAGTCCCGTTGGCAAGCAGGGTGGTGATCCCCGGGACGATGCGCGACCCGTGGGTGAACACTTCGAACTCGTCGCCGCGGGCGATGCCGATCAGCGTGATGCCGGCGGTGTCCGCCAGACGCAGCGCGAGCGCCGTCGGCGCCGACACCGCAACCACCACCGGCGCCCCGAGCATCGCCGCCTTCTGCACCAGTTCGACGGAGATGCGGCTGGACAGCAGCAACAACCCGTCGCCCGCCGCCACCTGAGCGCGCGCCAGCGCACCGGCAAGCTTGTCGAGCGCATTGTGCCGACCGACATCCTCACGCAACGCGACCATGCCGCGCGACGGATGCCAGAGGGCGGCGGCATGCACCGCACGGGTCTGGTGGTTCAGGCGCTGGCCCGCCGGCATTGCCGCCATTGCCGCGACCACGTTGGCCGCGGTGAAGCGAGGATCGGCGGTGACGCGCGGCGGCTGGCGAATCGCATCGGCCAGGCTTTGCAGGCCGCACAAGCCGCAACCGCTCGGGCCGGCGAGCCGACGCTGGCGGACGGTCAGCGCATCGATGCGCTCCGGCGCCAGCCACAGGCGCAGTTCGATGCCCTCGTCGGCCGCAACGATTTCGATTTCCTCGATTTCGTCGGCGCGCTGGACGACGCCTTCCGTCAGGCTGAAACCGACGGCGAAGTCTTCCAGGTCGCCGGGAGTCGCCAGCATCACCGCATGCGTGGTGCGGTTGTACGTCAGCGCCACCGGGGTTTCGTCCGGGATGGTGCGTGGCCCGTCGGTCGCGGCATCGCCGCGCCATGCGGTGCGCACGACGGTACGGGCGGGGTTCATCGGTCTACTACCTCTCCCGCGCTCGGCGGGAGAGGGCGAGATGCGAAGCGGCGAGGGTGAGGGTGCAGCGGGGCGACCCGATCACCCTCACCCTCGGTGCTGACGCACCTCGACCTCTCCCACTGCGTGGGCGAGGTGTACATCATTCGGCCGCCGCCGCTGTGATGCGCCGGCTGGCGGTGGTCAGCTCGCGGTACGACTGCTGCCATTCGCTCGGTCCGTTCGACGGCGAGATCTGCACCGCCGTCACCTTGTACTCCGGACAGTTCGTCGCCCAGTCGGAATAGTCGGTCGTTACGACGTTGGCTTGCGTCGCCGGATGGTGGAACGTCGTGTACACGACGCCCGGCGCCACCCGATCGGTGACGTGCGCGCGCAATGTGGTCGCTCCGGTGCGGCTCGCCAGCCGTACCCAGTCGCCGTCGCGCACACCACGTTGCTCCGCGTCGTGCGGATGGATCTCCAGCAGGTCTTCCGGATGCCACACCACGTTCTCGGTGCGCCGGGTCTGCGCCCCGACATTGTACTGCGACAGGATGCGTCCGGTGGTCAGCAGCAGCGGGAAACGCGGGCCGATCTTCTCGTCGGTCGGCACGTACTCGGTGACCATGAAGTTGCCCTTGCCGCGCACGAAGCCGTTCACGTGCATGATCGGCGTGCCCTCCGGCGCCTTGTCGTTGCACGGCCATTGGATCGAGCCCTGCTGCAACCGCTCGAACGACACGCCGGCGAAGGTTGGCGTGGTGCGGGCGATCTCGTCCATGATCTGCGACGGATGGGTGTAGTTCCAGTCCTGCCCCATGGCGCGGGCGACCTCCTGGGTGACTTCCCAGTCCGCCAGGCCGGCGCGCGGCCGCATCACCTTGCGCACCAGGTTGATGCGGCGTTCCGCGTTGATGAACGTGCCGTCCTTCTCCAGGAAGGTCGAGCCCGGCAGGAAGACATGCGCGTAGGTCGCGGTCTCGTTCAGGAACAGGTCGTGCACCACGACGCATTCCATCGCCGCGAGACCCGCCGTCATGTGATGCGTGTCGGGATCGGACTGCACGATGTCCTCGCCCTGGATGTAGATGCCCTTGAACGAACCATCCAACGCGGCGTCGATCATGTTGGGAATGCGCAGCCCGGGCTCCGGATCCAGCGTCACGCCCCATTCGGCCTCGTAGATCGCCCGCACGGCGGGCAAGGAAATGTGCCGGTAGCCCGGCAGCTCGTGCGGGAAGGAGCCCATGTCGCAGCTTCCCTGGACGTTGTTCTGCCCACGCAGCGGATTTACCCCGACGCCGCGGCGGCCGATATTGCCGGTTGCCATCGCCAGGTTGGCGAGCGCCATCACCGCGGTGGTGCCCTGGCTATGCTCCGTCACGCCGAGCCCGTAATAGATCGCCCCGTTGCGCGCCCCGGCATAGAGCCGCGCCGCAGCGCGGATCGTCTCCGCCGGCACGCCGCTCAGCTTCTGCACCTCCTCCGGGCTGTTGCGTTGCTCCGACACGAAGGCCGCCCATTCGGCGAAGGCGTCGGTATCGCAGCGTTCGCGGACGAACGCTTCGTCCACCAGCCCCTCGGTAACGATCACATGCGCCAGCGCGGTCAGCACCGCGACATTGGTGCCGGGTTTCAGGGCCAGGTGGTGCGATGCCGCGACATGCGGCGTGCGCACCAGGTCGATGCGGCGCGGATCGATCACGATCAGCTTCGCACCCTCGCGCAGCCGCTGCTTCATCCGCGAGGCGAACACCGGATGCCCGTCGGTCGGATTGGCGCCGATGACCATCATCACATCGGCTTGTTCGACCGAATCGAAATCCTGCGTGCCCGCGGAGGTGCCGAAGGTCTTGCTCAGGCCGTAGCCGGTCGGCGAGTGGCACACCCGCGCGCAGGTATCGGTATTGTTGTTGCCGAACACCTGGCGCGCCAGCTTCTGCACCAGATAGGTCTCTTCGTCGGTGCAGCGCGAGGAAGTAATGACGCCGATCGAATCTTTCCCATGATCTGCCTGGATCCGCTTGAACTCCGAGGCGACGCGGGCGAATGCCTCCTCCCAGCTGACCTCGCGCCACGGGTCGGAGATCTTATCGCGCAGCATCGGCTTCAGGATGCGGTCCTGGTGGTTGGCGTAGCCCCAGGCGAAGCGTCCCTTCACGCAGGAATGCCCGTGATTCGCCTTGCCGTCTTTCCAGGGCAGCATCCGCACGACGGTTTCGCCCTGCATCTCCGCCTTGAAGTTGCAGCCGACGCCGCAATACGCGCAGGTGGTCACCACGGAATGTTCTGGCTGGCCCAGTTCCACCACCGACTTCTCGATCAGCGACCCGGTGGGGCAGGCCTGCACGCAGGCGCCGCAGGACACGCATTCGCTGGTCAGGAACGGCTCATCCATGCCGGCGACGATCTTCGATTCGAAGCCGCGGCCTTCGACGGTAAGCGCGAAGGTGCCCTGCACTTCCTCGCAGGCCCGCACGCAGCGCGAGCAGACGATGCACTTCGCGGGATCGAACTGGAAATACGGGTTGGAGCCGTCAACGATCGCGTTGAGGTGGTTGGTGCCGGAGGGGCCGTAGCGGATTTCGCGCACGCCGACCTGGCCGGCGACCTCATGGAACTCGCAATTGCCGGCGACCGGCGAGGTCAGCGTGTTGCCGGGATGGTCGGAGAGGTACAGCTCCATCACGCCGCGGCGGAGGCGACGCAGGCGGTCGGTGCTGGTCGAGACCTTCATGCCGGGCGCGACCGGCGTGGTGCAGGAGGCCGGGGTGCCGTTGCGGCCGTCGATTTCCACCAGGCACACGCGGCAGGAGCCGAACGAATTCAGCGTGTCGGTGGCACAGAGTTTCGGGATCTTCACGCCGGCTTCCATCGCGGCACGCATGATCGAGGTGCCTTCCGGCACGGTGATTTCCTGGCTGTCGATGGTCAGCGTGACCTGCTTGGTCGATGCGCTGGCGGGCGTGCCGTAGTCGGTTTCCTGGATCAGGGGCATGGGGGCCTCCGTGTTGTCGTAGGAAACCTCTCCCGCTGTGCGGGAGAGGGCGGTCGGGTCGCAAAGCGGACCAACCGAAGCGACGAGGGTGAGGGTGCTGCGGTACGCACCGTACTAAACATGCCGCGTGCGGCTCGCATCACCCTCACCCGCCGCTTCGCGGCGACCTCTCCCGCCGAAGGCGGGAGAGGTTTTATTAAAGTCCTCGGGGAAATGCGTCAGCGCGCTCATCACCGGATACGGAATGAACCCGCCCAGCGCACAGAGCGAGCCGAACTTCATGGTGTGGCAAAGGTCCTGCAGCAATTCGAGATTCGCCTCCACCCGGTCGCCGGCCATGATGCGGTCGATCACCTCCATGCCGCGCACCGAGCCGATGCGGCATGGCGTGCACTTGCCGCAGGACTCCGCGGCGCAGAACTCCATGGCGAAGCGCGCCTGGCGCGCCAGGTCCACCGTGTCGTCGAACACCACCACGCCGCCATGGCCGATCAGCCCGTCGCGCGCGGCGAACGCCTCGTAATCGAATTTCGTGTCGAACAGCGCGGGCGGAAAATACGCACCGAGCGGGCCGCCGACCTGCACCGCGCGCACCGGCCGGCCGCTGCGCGTGCCGCCGCCGATGTCGTTGACCAGTTCGCCCAGCGTCAGGCCGAACCCCGCCTCGAACAGTCCGGCATAACGCAGGTTGCCGGCAAGCTGGATCGGCATGGTGCCGCGCGACCGGCCGAAGCCGATGGCCTGGTAGGCCTCGGCACCCTCCGACAGGACGAAGGGCACGCTGGCCAGGGTGATGACGTTGTTCACCACGGTCGGCTTGCCGAACAACCCCTTATGCGCCGGCAGCGGCGGCTTGGCGCGGACCTGGCCGCGCTTGCCTTCCAGGCTGTCGAGCAATGACGTCTCCTCGCCGCAGACATAGGCGCCGGCGCCGACACGCTGCTCGATGTCGAATGCGTGGCCGGAGCCCAGCACCGTCTCGCCCAACAGACCCTCGCGGCGAGCGATCGCCAGGGCGGCGTCGAACGTGGCGACGGCGTGCGGATACTCGGACCTCGTATAGACGAAGCCCTTGGTCGCGCCGGCGGCGATGCCGGCGATCGCCATGCCTTCGATCAGCGTGAACGGATCGCCTTCCATCAGCATGCGGTCGGCATAGGTGCCGGAATCGCCCTCGTCGGCGTTGCAGACGATGTATTTCGGGCTGCCGATCGCCTCGGCCGTGGTCTTCCACTTGATGCCGGTCGGGAAACCCGCGCCGCCGCGGCCGCGCAGGCCGGACTTCGTCACGTCCTCGACGATGCGCGTCGGGCCGAGTTGCAGCGCGCGGCGCAGGCCCTTGAGACCGCCATGGGCACGGTAATCGTCCAGCGACAGCGGGTCGACGATGCCGCAGCGGGCGAAGGTGAAGCGCGTCTGGCGGGCGAGGAACGGCAGATCCTCCGGCTTGCCGAGCCGCAGCTTGTGCGCGGCGCCTTGCAGCATGCCGGATGCCAGCAGGTCGGCCACGTCGCTCGCGGCGACCGGACCGTAGGCGATGCGGCCGTCCGGCGTCTCCACTTCGACCATCGGTTCCAGCCAGAACAGGCCGCGCGAGCCGGTGCGGATAACGGTGACGGCAGATTGCTCGCCGGGCGGGGGATTGCCTGGCCGGGTCAAACCCGGCCCCCGCTCCGCCCCGCGCAATGACACATCGAACGCGGCCGCCACGGCATCGGCACCCAGCGCCAGCGCGGCGGCATCGCGCGGGATGAAGACGCGCGTCATGTCACGCCGCCCAGTTCGGCCTCGATGCGGGCGGGATCGAGCCGGCCCAGCGGCCGGCCGTCCAGCAGCGCCGAAGGTCCGACGGCGCACAGCCCGAGGCAAAACACCGGCTCCAGGGTCAGCGCGCCGTCATGCGTCGTGCCGTGCCACGCCACCTCCAGCCGGTTGCGCAGATGCGCGGCCAGCGCGTCGGCGCCGAGCGACTGGCAGGCCTCGGCGCGGCACAGCTTCAGCACGTGCCGTCCCGGCGGGTGCGAGCGGAACTCGTGATAGAAGCTGACGATCCCATGCACCTCGGCGCGGGTCAGGTTCAGCGCCTCGGCAATCATCGGGATGACCGCGACGGGAACGCAGCCGAACGCCGCCTGCACCGCATGCAGCATCGGCATGGCCGCGCCATCCTGGCTGACATGGGCGGCAATGATCTCGGCGCCGCGCGCCTCGTTCCATGGCTCGTAGTCCGCCACTTTGGCTCCTCCCGGTTCTCCTCGTCGTGCCCGCATCAGGATGAGGCGGAATGCACGCAAGCGACGCCCCCTCCTCTTGTGCGACGGGGTTGGGGGGAGGGGTGCGTACATCCACGGTCGTTAGATGTATGCACCCCTCCCCCCAACCCCCTCCCTCAAGGGGAGGGGGCGTCGCTTCCCTCTGTCCCGCCTGTCTTGATGCGCATGGGGTCAAGCCCGATCATGACGGGTAGCCACGACGTGTCAGACAATAAGAAGTGCCGCCCGGGCGAAATGCAAGAAAGCCGGGGCATACCCCCGATAGAAAAAATCTATCGTCCGGAGCCGCCCCTCGCCTGCCCCAGCCGGTGCGCTTCGGTGACCAGCGCCGCGGTCAGCGGGGTCAACGGCTCGCGTTGCGGATAGACCAGCCCGATCATCGGCGGATCGGTGTCGTCGATCGGCACCGACCGGATCTGCTGCGTCAGCCCCATTGTCTCGGCCAGCACCGCCGGCATCACGCTGGCCCAGCGCCCGGTGCGCACATGCGAGAACAGCACCACCATCGAGTTCGATTGCAGGGTCGGCGCCGGTTCCACCCCGGCATCGCGCAACCGGCGATCGATGATGCGGCGGTTCTGCATGTCGGGCGTGAGCAAACACAGCGGGATGCTGCCGACCTCCGCCCAACTCACCCGCGAGCGCCGGCCCAGCGGTGCGTCGGCGGCAATCAGCAGGTGGTAGCGTTCCTGGTACAGCGGGATGAACCGCGCCCGGCCCAGCGGTTCGTTATAGACGTAGGTGACGCCCGCATCGACCTCGAGGTTGTCGAGTTGCGTCAGCACGTCGATCGAATTGCGCGAGACCACGGTGAACACCACGTCCGGATGCCGCTCGCGCAACGGCGTGGTGAGTTCCGCGACGATCGGCAGCGCGGTCGGCACCGCGGCGAGGCGCAGATGGCCGGCGAGGCCGTGCTTAAGGGCGCGGATTTCCTGGTGCATCGCACGGGAGTCGCCGACGATGCGCCGCGCCCAGTCGAGCACGCGCTGCCCCTCCGGGGTGAAGCCGAGGAAGCGCGACTGCCGATGCACCAGCAGCACGCCGAAACTTTCCTCAAGCTGCTTCAGCCCGGCGGAGAGCGTCGGCTGGGTGATCCCACAAGCTTCCGCCGCCCGGCCAAAATGCTGCTCTCGCGCCAGGGCCAGCAGCATTTCGAGCTTGTCGATCATGGGTTTGTCATGGCGCTGTTGCGGGTTTCCGGCGCATCGGGCTGCAGCGGGCGCCGGCCGCACCATAGGACAGGGCTTCGGTGGCTACCAGGACGAGCGCAGCAAACGACAGAGCAATCGCGCCTGGACGATAAGCGTCTGCCGCGAAATAACCGAATCATTAACCGGCGGATCGCAACATCCCGTGTCATGGCCGGCCCACGTGTCGGGCCAAAGGTCCGCCCCGTGGGCCGGCCATGACACGGGAGGCCCGTCCGTGCTCGAATTGGCCTTAAGTTAGCGCCTATGGGGCTTTGCGCCGTGAACGCCGATCGTAGCCTGCATCCGGACGCTCGCCGCCGGGGTGGCGCGACAGGTGTCCCGCATGGCGATCGCACGCGATTGGGTGCGCGGTATTGACTGCTACCGCCTGGCCACCAGGTCGGTGTTTGGAGGGGGGGGGAAGCAGAAAGGAAAGCAAGCAAGGAAGCAAGGAAGGAAGCAAGCGTTTAACACAGATTTTCACAGATTAAGTCACAGATTAGAAATGGTTTCCATCCGCGCGAAATTATAAACGTTACGCAATAGGTATTATTATTCCTAATCTGTGACTTAATCTGTGACTTAATCTGTGAAAATCTGTGTTAAACGCTTGCTTCCTTGCTTCCTTGCTTCCCTGACCCGCGCCCCCAGCATTGGACAGCGGGGTACTCGTCAGGCCACGCGGCGGCCC
>Ga0181521_10000895_pt1 | contig 37097 bp, 28 predicted proteins | sample PEATcosm2014_Bin_32_FD_119764 | JGI IMG/M metagenome (GOLD analysis project Ga0181521, IMG submission 119764) | Peatland microbial communities from MTU Mesocosm Facility, Houghton, MI, USA - PEATcosm2014_Bin02_60_metaG | ecosystem: Environmental > Terrestrial > Soil > Wetlands > Peat | place...
GCTGCTCGGAGGCCCTCTGGCATTAGCCACTAACGTTGAGTGGAAGACGGTCGCCGGATTCCAAAAACTTTCTAAAAAAAACGCTTGACGGATTAACTCAGAAGACTCTGGGCCCGGATCATTAAGCGCCGCCGTTCCAACGCATAACTGCAGAGCCGCGACCGCAAGGGAACGGTACCTTTGTAATTTGCCTGAATTTTGCAACTCCTTCTGGAGTTTACAGGGCTGGCTCGCCGGACCTGATTTCAACCACTTTTTACACCTTGTTGAGGGTTGTTAAGAAGTTGCGGTGCTACGATTCGGCAAGGAGAGCTTATCTCAAGAAACACGGTGAAGCAGACGGAAGCGTAGCAGCAACTTATGAGGTCGATCATGAGAAGCGTTTTTCCGTATATTGCGGGCGTGGCGCTTCCGAAGGCTCGGCCTTCCTGCCGATGGTCATGATGATGTGGCCTTCGGGGTTGAATTCCATCACCATGATCGAACCTTCGTCGACGCACCAGATGTTGTCGTCCTTATCGATGTTCACGGCGTGCGCGAATGAGAAGCCGTACAAACCCTTGCCGATCTCGCGCAGGAACTTGCCGGTTTGGTCGAACTCGTAAAGGCTGGTGTGGGCGCCGCGATTGTAGACGAAGATGTGGCCCTTGGAATTGAGCGCGATTCCGGCTTCGCCGAGTTTCATGTCGGCGGGCGGTTGGTGCGGTTCTTCCTATCGTCTTACTTTCTACTCCTACATTCCGCGGTCCAAGGTCATTCAAGCATCCGACCAGGCAGCTCCGTCCGTATCGCCCACTCGGAGACGGGTCGTTCTGCGCGACATAGACCCGTCAAGACCTCCACCACCGACTAGGGGCAGAAGGCGGAGAGAGCGAATGCCCAAGCCTAAGTGAATCGTATTGCCGCCTACGCCCCGCCGGGAATCTGCGTCCGCCACACCACGCGCCATTCTCCCGTGCGCCGCGCGAGCACCAGCAGCTCGCGGCCTTTTTCGGCGTGATCCACGCCGCCGGCGGTCCACGCGGCGTCCCAGCGGTATTCGATCACGGCGGTATCGCCCCTCACGGTTACCACCTGATCGCCGCTCTCCCAGCGATTCATCCGCGCGTGCGACATGAATTGCCGGTAGCTCTCGATTGCCGGAGCCCGCCCCTCGACACGCGGCGTGCCGCCAGGACCCACGAAAACCACGTCTTCCGCCAGAAATTTCGCCAAATCGGGGAAACGACCCTCTAACCAACACCGGTCCATCTGATCGGTGAAGGAATCCAACTCGGTCACGACCATATTTATTCGATAGAACCGCCGTCCCACCCATGTTTCGCATCGGGGACGAATGTCAAACCGTTGCCATTCAGCGCCACCAGCCAACCTCCGGGAACGGCGGTGCGCATCACCGTATAATTGCTCGAGCCCACCCGCTCCCAGCTCAGCCGCGGTCCGCCGGGGGCCTCTGGCTCGGGCGCGCTTTCGGCGGCAGGACCCGATTCCGGCTCGGGCGCGGCTCCCGCAGCCGCTCTTTTCGCGCCGCCGGTGGCGGAGAGGAACAAATCGCGCTTGCATTCGTACAGTTCGCCCAGGTAATTGAAACGCTCGCGGTCGCGGTCGGACCCTGCGTGCTCAATGAGCGCGCCGTAAGGGACCGTGACGGGCGGAAGGCCGAGCGACAGGCCGGTGCGCGGGTGCAATTTGGTAGCTTCGATCAGTTTCGTCAGCGAGAGCGATGGGGCCTTGGGCACGGAAACCTCCAGCAACATATTGTGCACGCTGAGACCGCCAAGTTCAACCGTGTCAGAATGGGGTGGAGGAGGCGCACGTGAAGGTCCCGCTTTCCAAAATCGCGCATACCCGCTCCGGCGATAAGGGCGATACGTGCAACGTCGGGGTGATCGCGCTCGATCCGCAAGACTATCCCGTTCTGGTGCGCGAAGTCACCGCGGAGCGCGTCAAACGGCATTTCGGCGATCTGGTCCAGGGCCCTGTGGAACGCTACGAACTGCCCAATCTCGGGGCGCTCAATTTCCTGCTCCACCAGGCGTTGGGCGGCGGCGGCACGGTCTCGCTGCGCACCGATGCGCAAGGCAAGACTTTCGGCGCCGCGCTGCTCGCGCTCGAAATCGAGGTGTGACGTGGTGAAGCGCATCCAACATGGGCGCGTGCTCGAGATCGTGCTCGACCGGCCCGAGAAGCGCAACGCGCTCAGCATCGATTTGTGCCACGCCATTCTGGAAGCCGTGGGAGGCGCGGTGCACGATGCCGGTGTCGGCGCCATTCTGGTGACGGCCAATGGCAAGTCGTTCTGCGCCGGCATGGATCTGGACGAAGTGGCCCGCGGCGCCACCGAGGAAACCAATTCGCTCCAAGAGCAGCTTTTCACGTTGGGGGCGCGCACCGCCAAGCCGTTGATCGCGGCTGTCCATGGCGCGGCCCTCGGCGGCGGCATGGGGCTGGCGGCGAATTTCCATATCGTGATCGCCGATGCCGATGCCGTCTTCGGCCTTACCGAAATCCGGCTGGGGCTCTGGCCATTCCTGGTGTACCGCGCGGTGGCGGCCGCGCTGGGCGAGCGCCGGACCACGGAATTGGCGCTTACCGGCCGGACCTTCGGATCTTCAGAGGCACGCGACTTGGGTTTGATCCACGAAGTTGCGCCCGATGCCGAAAAGCGCGCGCTGGAAGTGGCGCAACTGGTCGCGTCCTACAGTCCGAGCGCTATCCACAATGGGCTGAGCTTCGTCCAGGAAGTACGCGGGATGGGCTGGGAAGAAACCGGACGCGTGGCGCGGCGGGTCCGGGACTGGGTTTTCACCGGATCGGATTTTCAGGAGGGTGTGCGTGCGTTCCGCGAAAAGCGCCCGCCGCGCTGGCCGTCATTGGAAGAATGAGCTGGTAATCGACCCCCAACATCTTGGGGCCGATTGGAGAGCGATACCGCAAAGAGGGGTACGGGTGCTTTACTTTTCGTTCGTGCGCGTTTAGTATAGTTACAATCCCCCGAAGCAGAGGTAAAGGCTTTGCTGAGACTCAAACGCGTGGAACTTCAGGGATTTAAATCCTTCTGCGATCGCACCGAACTGCGCTTCAACGGGGATGGCATCGCCGCCATTGTGGGCCCGAATGGCTGCGGCAAGTCGAACATCAGCGACGCCATCAGTTGGGTGCTGGGCGAACAATCGGCGAAATCGCTGCGTGGAACGCGCATGGAAGACGTGATTTTCGCCGGTACGCGCGAACGCAAACCGCTGGGCATGGCGTACGTCACCATGACGCTGGTCGACCCCGACGTTCATCAACCGCACCACGCCCACAAGCTCCAGCCGGTAGAGGACGGGGAGCAAAAGCGCGGCGAAGTCACTATCACGCGGCGCCTGTTCCGGTCGGGCGAAAGCGAATACCTTGTCGACGGCCGCCTGGCGCGCCTGCGCGACATCCAGGAATTGTTCATGGGCACGGGCCTCGGCCCCGAAAGCTACGCCATCATCGAGCAGGGACGCATCGGTCAGATCCTCAGTTCGAAGCCGCAGGATCGCCGCTCGGTCATCGAGGAAGCCGCCGGCGTCACCAAGTTCAAGACGCGCAAGCGGTTGTCCGAGGCCAAGCTCGAAGGCGCCAAGCAGAATCTGGCGCGCGTGTACGACATCCTGGAGGAAGTCACGCGCCAGGTCAATTCGCTTAAGCGGCAGGCCTCCAAGACGCGCCGCTATGCCGAACTGAAGGCCGAACTCGAAACGCGCTTGCGGCTGGTGCTTTCGGGCAAATACCGCTGGCTCGAGCGCGATGCCGCCAAGACCGCCATCGATCTCAACCTCGCTGCGGCCGAATTGAAGACGCTCGCCGAACAGGTGACTGAGCGCGAGCAGGAGCATGAGCGCCGCCAGCAGGCCTGCTATCAGCTCGAGCGCGAATTGACCGAGGAGCGACAGAAGCTTTCCGACCTCAACGTGGAAGCCACGCGCACGCGGGGGCGGCTCGAGTCGCAGGTGCGCGAAAGCGGCATCATGGAGCAGCGCATCGCCCAGGCGGAGAAGGAATCGCAGGAGCTCGCGTTGCGCCTGGATGCGCTCGATCGCGAGATTGCCGCCCACCAGGCCAATGTGGCGACGTTCGAGGAGCAGATCGCGCAGGCGCGCGGGCGCATGCAGGAAATCAATTTGCAGCGCGAATCGCTTCAGGCCAAGGTGCGCGAGCGCGAAAAGGCCATCGAGGCCGGGCGCCAGGTGATTCTGCGCCTGCTGGGCGAGGCCTCCACGCTCAAGAACCAGTTGGCGCAAATCGAAGAGTACCTCGCGGGCATCGAGCGCGAGAGTGCCCGTTCGCAGCGCGAGGAACAGGTGGCCGCGGGCGAAATCGAGCGCCTGGACGCCGCGCGCAAGCAGCTCTCGGAAACGCTGGCCCAGCGGCAATTGGAGCTCGAAGCTGTCACCGGCGAACGCCGCCGCACGGAAGAAACGCTGGCGGAGCGCCGCCAGTCCGCGGTGGAATTGCGCCGCGAAATCGATGGTTTGAAAAGCGAAGTCTCGCAGATTGCCGCGCGCAAGGAATCGCTGGAGCAGGTGCTGGTGCATCGCACCTACACCACCGATTCGGTGAAGCGCCTGTTCGGCGCGTTGGAATCGGGCAAAGCAGCCGATCTCAAACCGCTGGGCGTGCTGGCCGACTACGTGGAAGTGGAAGCGCAGTATGAAAAGCCCACCGAGGAATTCCTGCGCGAAGAGCTGGAATACGTGGTGGTGGAAAGCTGGCAGCAGGCCGAGCGCGGCCTCGATTTCATCCGCGCCGAACTCGATGGCCGCGCCACGTTCCTGGTGCATCCGGAGCCGAACGGCCACCCCAAGCCGTCGCTGCCGGAACCGCCCATCGGGCCCGAAACCGGGATCGCCGCGCGTCTCAGCGAATCGCTGCGCTTGACCAACGGGTTCAAAGATCGCGCCGTGGATCTTCTGCCGCGGCTCTCGCTCTGTTTCCTGGCGGAAGATCGCGCTTCCGCGCAGCGCCTCGCGGTATCGTATCCGCACCTTTTCTTCCTCCTGCTCGATGGTGTCTGCTATCACGGCCACACGGTGACCGGCGGCAAGAAGAGCGCCGCCGGACCTCTCGCCATGAAGCGCGAGGTCCGCGAGCTCGCCGCGGCGCTCAAAAAGCGGCAGGAGATACTGGCTGGGCAGGTGGACCGGTTCGAAGGACTGGATCGCGAAATCACCGGGCTCGAAGCGGAACTCGAACGCCTGCGGGCGTTGCAGCAGGCGCGCGAGAAGGATCGTGTGGCGCTCGATCACGACATGCGCAAACTGGGCGACGATCTGGCGCGCGCCAACTCGCGGCTGTCGGTGGCGCGCCTGGAACTGGAGCGCTTGCGGCGCGATGCCGAGAAATCGGCCGAACAGCGCGAGCGGAATCGCACCGCCGTCCAGGAAAAAGAGCAGTTGCGCGCGCAGCGCGAAGAAGCGCTCGAAGGCGAACGGCAGGAACTGGAGAAGCTCGAAGGCCAGGCGGCGACCATCGGCGAGGAGCACGCCGCCACGCGCGCAGGATTGGCGGGGTTGGAAGAGCGCCATCGCGGCGAGCGTTCGGCCATGGCGCGCCTCGAACAGCAGTTCCACGAAACTTCGGCACGGCGCAATGCCATCGCCCCGGAAATCGAGCGGCTCGGCGAGCAGCGATCGCGGCTGCTGGCCGATAACATCGAGCTCGATCGGAGAATCACGCAAATCGCCGAGGAAATCGCCGCGCTGGAAGCACGCGTCAACCGGATGGCGGCCGGGGACGCCGAACTGCGCGAGCAATTGCGCGCCGGCGAGGAGGACCTGAAGACGCTGCGCGCGAGCGTCGAGGAATGCCGCGAAAAGCGCTCGCAGACCGAGCTCGAACTGGTTCGCAAGCAGGCGGAGCTCAAATATCTCGACGAGACCAGCCGCAAAGAGCTGAATTGCGCGGTGGAAGAACTGGCCTCGGCGGACGATCCCGTGCCCGACATCGACGCCATCGCCGAAGCGGAGATCGCTTGCAACGAAGTGCGCAGTCGCATCGAGGCGCTTGGTCCTGTGAACCAGGCTGCCATGGAGGAATTCCAGGAGGCGCAGCAGCGGCAGGATTTCCTGACCGCGCAACGGCAGGACCTGATCGACTCCATCCGCGACACGGAGAAGGCGATCCGGGAGATCGAGCAGGTCTCGCGGCAGAAATTCGCGGAAGCTTTCGAGGCCATCAACCAGAATTTCCGCGAAGCATTCCTGACGCTATTCGGTGGCGGCACGGGCGAGATGCGCCTCACCGATGCCGAGAATCTCGCCGAATCGGGCATCGATATCATTTGTTCGCCCCCAGGCAAGCGCCTGCAAAACGTCCTTCTCCTCTCAGGTGGTGAAAAAGCGCTGGCCGCGGTGGCGCTGCTGATGGCGATCTTCCGCTACCAGCCCAGCCCTTTCTGCGTGATGGACGAAGTGGATGCGCCGCTCGACGAATCCAACATCGGCCGGCTGACCAAGCTCGTAAAGGAGATGTCGGCGCAGACGCAGTTCATCGTGATCACGCACTCCAAGCGGACCATGGAAGCGGCGCAGGCGCTTTATGGAGTGACGATGCAGGAGCCCGGCGTGTCACGCCTGGTGAGCGTGCGCTTCCACGGCGAGGCGGCATCGGCGGCCTGAGGCCTTCCCGGTCGCTCAGTGCACCGGATGGGACGAAATGATTTGCGAAAGCTTCCTTACTAATTCGTCAGATGCCTCGGGATTCTCCAGATCACTGACTTCGATCATCTGAGATTCAAGCACTGCCATTGGGATGCTGTTCAGAACGTCCCTTCGAGTAAATAGTGGGATGACCGGTTTACCGAGAGCCCATGCGGCGCCAAGGTCGTGTAGAACAAAAGTAGATCGTACGGATTGGGGACTGAGGATCGCGACAACGTAATCGGCGTTCGATAGCTGCTGCCTGAGCAGCGATTCCCAATTCTCACCCGCGCTTAGATCGTCCATCGTTGATACGTTGGCATCGAAGGAAGACTTGAGCAGTCTCCGGATCTTTCGGGCCAAGACGGTGTCGCTTGCTGCATGGCTGACAAAGATTCTTGGCACAGATTGATGTAGGGATTCCGTGGACATAATAAACTCAATTCCTCCCTGATCGCGCGACAACTTCCTCTAAATACCTGTCGAACTCATTGAGATCCAATGCCTTATAAGGCCTCGTTATCTCGGGCATCTCTTCCGGTGTGATCTTATCGGTAATCGCGATAATTCGCTTATTCAGCACCCAGGCGGCCCCGACCTCTATTAGGACCCACTGACGATCGATAGAATATCGCGACAGGAGAACTACGAATTCATCGCACTCAAGCAGTTTCGCTCGAATCGATTCCTGAACAATGTCGCCGCCCTGGATGTCCTTTTCATCGAGAAATGTCTTGACACGTCCCGCCTTTCCATGTTGCTCGATCAGATTGGACATTTGTCGCGCGATCCAGCGGTCTTTGGACGAATGGCTGATAAAAACCAGATATCGAGAACGCGATCTCGTACGCTTCACAGAGCCATCGACTCTCAACGAACCCATCATACCCTAATCCGGGGACCGATTCCTTTGCGACGACGCCGACAAAAACAAAACAGGCGACCCGTTTCCAGGTCGCCTGTTTTGTTGAGGAGGATGGCGCTCAGAGCAGACGGAAATTCACTTCGATGGTAGCTTCGACGGTGACCGGTTTGCCGTCCTTTTTGCCCGGGGCGAACTTCCACTTCTGGACGGCCTCAATGGCTTTTTCATCCAGTCCCAGGCCAAGGCTCTTCACAACCTTGATGTTCGTGGCATGACCGGAAGGGTCGATCTGTACGTACAGCATGACCGTGCCCTGATGCTTGGCTTTGCGCGCTTCTTCGGAATATTCGGGCTCAGTCTTGGAAAGCAGCACGGGGGCCGAAACGCCTCCGCCGACGCGGAAAACGCCGCCGCCCACTCCGCCGCCTTTACCGGGACCATATCCACCGCCCTCGCCGTTGCCGACGCCGCCGCCTTTACCGTTCCCAATGCCGCCGCCGGAGCCTTGTCCGTTCGAGGGCGTCATGTATTTGGAAAGCGGATCGCCATACAGCGGATAATCCACATTGGCAACCTGCGTATTGGGGTCGCCGATGAGGGTTGGCTCCATGGTCAACTTGGGATTCATATTGTTGTACACCGCGACCGGCGGCGTGAACTGCTTCAGCGCGAACTTCGGCAATTTGCCGAAGCTGGCCGGCAGGGGAGATCGGTCCCCGCCACCGCCGCCGCCTTGCGATGTCTTCGGTTGGGGCTTCATTTTGACTTCGGGCGGCGCGAGATCCACCGCGTACAGCACGGTGTTGGTCACCGCTTTACGCACGGTCTTGCTGGCCGTAAGAATAAAGACGACCGCAACCACAGCGACTTGCAAGCCGGTCGACATCATGAACGACTGCTTCTTGCGACCGTAAAGCCCCCAAATGTCCTTGACCGGGATCGGCTTCGATGTCACTTCAAGAGGTGGCAGTTTGGGGGGGTTGAAGAATTCTTTGACGTTGCGGATAAACGTGTGATACCACGGATCCTCGATTTCGGCGCACAGCAGCCGATTGAGATGATCGTCCGCGCTATCCACATTTGGATCATTGGGTTGCGAATGGTCAGCCATATTCTTCACCAGCCCTCTAGGGAAGCCTTACTTGTTACGTCTATTGGACGATTCCCATCACCCGGTCGTTACAGGTTTTGGAAACACGCCACACCTGCTCTTGCTAGCAAGCTTACCACGATTATTACCGGGAAGCCATGTAATAACAACGACGTGGTTGGAAAATGCCTCGTTCTCAGATGCACCCTTCGTGTGCCAGGATTCCAAAAACGGAAGATTTTCGAATTTGCCACCGGGCACCCCAGTCCGTCAAAATCAGAAAGATGACAATCGCTACTGCCAACACGCCACTGTCCCGGTTGGACGCCGATGCCCTGATCGTGCCGGTATTTGAAGGCGCAAAGGAGGAACGGTTCGGCGCCGCCGAATTAATCGAAAGCGGCGAGATTACAGGGAAATACCTGGATCTGACATTGATACACCACCCGCAAGGGGTGGCGGCGAAACGAGTGCTTCTGGCTGGCTCCGGAAAGCCCGAGAAATTCGACGCCCCGCAGTTGCGCCGGATGACCGGCGCGGCCATTCGGTTCCTGAAGTCGAAATCGGTGAAGAAAATCGCACTGGCGTTGGACCCGACCCTGGCGAACGCCGCCTATGTGTCGGCCGCCGTGGAAGGCGCCATTTTGGGTTCGTTCGAACCGGATCGGTACAAAACCGGCCAAGAGGACAAAAAGTCCGTGGAATCGTTCACCGTGGCCATCGAGGGCGGCTCGGACGAAGTGGCCGGCGCCGCCGAACGCGGGCGAATTCTGGCCGAGGCGCAGAATTTTGCACGCGATCTGGTGAACGAACCCGCCAATCGGCTCACGCCGCTCCGCATGGCCGAGGCTGCGCAAAAGATGGCCGCCGAGTTCCAACTGGAATGGGAAGTCCTCGATCGCGAACAAATGGCGAACCTCGGTATGGGAGCGTTGTTGGGAGTCGCACAGGGCAGCGCCGAACCGCCCGCCCTGATTGTGGTCCGATACCGGCCGCAATCCGGAAACGGCACCGCGCATCTCGGCCTCGTGGGCAAGGGCGTGACTTTCGACACCGGCGGCATCTCCATCAAACCGGCCGACGGCATGGAAAAAATGAAATACGATATGGCCGGAGGTGCGTCCATGCTCGGCGCCATGCGGGACATCGCACAACTGAAGCCCTCGATCCCGGTGACGGCATTCGTGCCGTGCGTCGAGAACATGCCGGGCAGCCGCGCGCAGCGCCCGGGCGACATCGTGACCGCGATGTCGGGTAAAACCATCGAGGTTATCAACACCGATGCCGAGGGCCGTTTGATTCTCGCCGACGCCCTGCACTACGCCAAGCAGCAGGGCTGCACGCACCTGGTGGATGCGGCCACCCTGACCGGCGCCATCGTGGTGGCGCTGGGCCATCTGAACGTCGGGCTGTTCGCCAACGACGACGCTATGCGCGACCGCGTGCTGGCAGCGGCGAAGGCCGAGGGCGACCGCATGTGGAACATGCCGCTCGAAGACGATTACAAGGATTACCTGAAGAGCCCGTTTGCCGACATCGCCAACGTAGGTGGCCGTTGGGGCGGCGCCGTCACTGCCGCCATGTTCCTCAAGGAGTTTGCCGGCGATACCCCTTGGGTACACCTGGATATCGCCGGCACAGCCTGGATCGACGACAACAAACCGTACATCTCGAAAGGACCGTCGGGAGTTCCAGTGCGCACGCTGGTTCGGCTGGCGACAGACTGGCAGTAAGCGGCGGCGCTTAATGAGCCGCGACCGCGAGGGAGCGGTGCTTTTGCTGTACTGTTCGAAGAAAGGCACCACTCCCTTGCGGTCGTGGCTCAGTAATCTTTCACGGTTTCCAAGGGAGCGGTGCCGTTCGTGCGGAACGATTTATTTTGCGAGTGCCTCCTACTTGCTGGCGGCTGCGAGCGCGGCGCGGGCGTCGGCAAGGTTCGGATCGAGCTTCACGGCCTCCTGCAACTGGCCGATCGCCTCGCTTTTCTGCCCGAGATTCAGCAGCGCAAGTCCGAGGTTGAACCGCACCGTGGCGTCGTCCGGCTTCAGACTGACAGCCTGGCGGAATTCCGCGACCGCTTCGGGCAGGTGATCGCTCGCGGCCAGCGAAACCCCGAGATTGCGGCGGATGTCGGCATTGCCGGGATCGAGACGCGCGGCCTGCGACAACTCGTCCACCGCCTGTTCGGGATGGCCGGCCGTCGCCAAAAGGACCCCGATGCGGTAATGCAGCGCGGCGTTATCGGGCAGGAAAACTTCCGCCTGCCGCAACTGCGCCAGAGCTTCGTCGAGCCGCCCCTGCTTGCCCAGAAGCTGCCCTAATTCGTCGTGCGCCACGCCGGAATCGGGCTCCATGCGCACCGCCCGCTCGAGTTCGCGGATCGCGCCGGCGAGGTCGCCCGTTTCGCGCAGATCGTGCGCGAGGTTGAATCGCGCGACGTAATTTTCGGGCGTCACATCCACGGCGCGCCGGAAAAGCTTCACGCCGTTCTCCCAGTAATCGACCTGGAACAAAGTCACCACCGCGCATGCCGCGCAGGCCGATACAGCCAGCACCACCGTGACTTGCGGCCGGCCGCGCAGCACGTCCCGCCCGCCCCAGGCGAGCATGATCGAGAGCCCGATCATGGGTATGTACATGTAGCGATCGGCGCGCGCCTGTTGTCCGGCCTGAATCAACCCGATCACCGGCGCGAGCGTCACCAGGTACCAAAACCATCCCACCGCCAGGTACGGGCGCTTGCGCCGCGCCCAAATCGCCGCCGCGGTGATCGCCGCCAGCGCCAGCCCGGCAAGCGCCGCGGGCACAGCCAGCGGGCCTTTGGGGTAGGGATAGAAGACCGCGAGCCGGCTCGGCCAGAACATTTTCCCGATGTAAACGGCATACGACACCAGGGCGTTCTCCACGCGCATGGCGAGAGGGATCCTGGTGAACGACACCACCGCTTTGTCCGCGACGTGAGCCGTATACGTCACCACCGAGACCGCCGCCGAGAGCGCCAGGAACGGGAGCTTTTCGCGAATCTTCCATCCCCGCGCGAACGGCCACCAGTCGAGCAGAGTCAGGACGAGCGGCAACGTGATCGCCATGGGTTTGGCCATCAGCCCGCACGCGAATGCGGCGAGAGTCCAGGCATAGCGCGCGAGCGACGGACTCGCGACGTATCTCGCATAGCACCACAGCGTAAGCATCCAGAAAAAGGCGCTGAGCACGTCTTTGCGCTCGGCAATCCACGCCACGCTTTCGACGTGCAGGGGATGGAGCGCGAACAGAGCCGCCACAAACGCGCTCGGCCAGCAAGCTTCGGTGATGCGTCTGAGGACGGCGAACAAGAGCAGCGTCGCCGCGGTATGGATGGCGAGATTGGTGAAGTGGTGCGCGCCCGCGTCCAGCCCGAAGAACTGGCAATCGAGCATGTGCGAGATCCACGTGAGCGGATACCAGTTTCCGGCGAAGGAATGCGTGAACGCCCAGACCACACCGCTCCACGTGACGCCGTCTCGCACGTAAGGGTTATTGGCGATATAGACGGGATCGTCGTAATTCACGAACCCGAAGCGCAGCACCGCGCCATAAGCTGCGAAAATTCCCACGGCGAGGAGCGCGTAGATCCAGAGATCTCTCGGCTCTTTGATCTGCGGCGCGGATTTTTTCATGGCCGGGCGCAATAGTCGAACAGCAATTGCCACTCGGCGCGCTGCACTTCACGCGCCTGCCGCTCGAACTCCGAGCCGGGACTCTGGCTCGCGCGTTCGCAGATTTCGATAAACGCCCGCGGGTTCCAGCGCGGCCCGACAGCCATGCCGATTGCGGCGGCGGCATCGCGCAGCGCCGGGAATATCGGGTGCGATCCGGCCTGCCGGAACCAGTAGCCCGAATTCCAGGCATCCGGCTCCTGGCGATGGACGACGCCGTGCCAGTAGCTTCCCTCGGGAGTGGCGATATCCTGAGCGGCTTCGTGCGCTTCGGTCCAGCAGTCGAAATAAAGATAGAGTCCGGCGAGGGCGGCTTCCGGCGCTCGCGAACGCGGGAACAATTGGCGTGCGCCGGCCTCGCGGATCATCCGGACCGCTTCGCCGGCGCCGGCGCGCGTGGAAACCAGAGGCATGAGCCGCTGCCCATCGCCATCGAGGTGAAGAATGGCGGCGACTCGCTCGCCGTACGATGACGGATCGAACTCCATGCCCCTATCTTCGCGCGCTTTGTGGGGCAGGGCAGGCTACTTGGAGGGACTTGCAAAATTTGGCCGTTGCGTATGAAAAAGCACCGCTCCCTCGCGGTCGCGGCTCAGTAATGGTCGCGGCTCAGTAATGGTCGCGGCTCAGTAATGGTCGCGGCTCAGTAATGGCTGCGGCTCAGTAATGGCTCCCGGTCCAACGCGGGCCCAGAGGGCACCCCGCAAGCAGGCTGTTTGCGGCTAATTCTGCAAGCGCCTCTACTTGGCGCCGATGATCGAGTCGCAGAGATCATCTCTTTTTTGTCCTTGTCCTTGGCGGCCGGGATCATGTCGTAGTATGCGACCCCCATTTTCTTAGCCGCCTCCGCCATTTTCTTCAGCTTCTCCTTGTCCTGGGGGCTCTTAGCGGCTTTGAACTGCTTTTCGAGCTTCTTCGCCTCATCGAAACACTTTTCACACGCCTTCAGCGTCTCGCTCAAATGCGACATTGCATCCCCTCCGTGGGCTTCGCGCATTATATAACAGGGGCGGTTCTCGCTACATCGGAGTGCAGCCCCTGCCGGACGCCGCGTTGGCGACAATCTGAATGTCGGCAACTGTCACCGCGCCATCGCCGGTAAGGTCGTGGGTGAACGAAGCGATGCCCAGGGCTTCCTGAATCATGCGCCGCACATCGGCCATACTCGCCTGGGAATCCTGTGTCACGAGGCAGGCGGCGCTGGCGGAGACTGTCCCGAACGACTGTACTGCGGAACTGGCCATGTGCTGGCCGTTGTTGGCCTGAACCTGCCAGTAATAAGTAGTGCCCGGCTGAAGGCCGGTCACGGTGTACGAAGTGGCGGTCGTGTTACCCACCATCGTCAGCGGCCATGTCGTCCCGAAGTAGAGGTTGTAGGACGTCACTCCACCGAGCGTTCCCACACCAGCGTTCCACGACAGCGTGACGGAGAGCGAGTCTTGGGTGGTACCCGCCGCCGGCCCTGCCGGCGCTGGTTGTGTCGGCACGGCGCCGGCTATGAGGGTGAGGTCCTCGGCGCCGGTCGTGAAACCTACCTCCCTGGCGACGGTTACCTGGTTGGTCGCCTCGATCGGCGCGGGGGCGGCGACGCTCACGGTCACCGAGATCGCGTCATAACTGTGCCCGGACGCCAAAGAATCGGAGCGCGTGCAGGTGTTCTTCCCGCAGGTCCAGTTGGGACCGCTCATGCCGGTAATCGTAAGGCTCGGCGGCACGATGTCGGTCACCGTGACCGGAAGGTTCGTGGCGCTCGCCAGGGCGGCGTTGCTGACCGTCAAGGTATATTGGCCGCTCGATCCGGGCGTAAAACTTCCCGTGTGAGTGCTGGAAACGGACAAGACGGACGCTGTGCCGACAGGCGACAGGACGCGCAGCACGAGGTTGCCAAAGTCGGTGAAGAACACGTTGCCGGAACTGTCGACCGTCACGCCAGCGGGATACCCGAGGGCGGCGCTGGTAGCCGGACCGCCGTCGCCCGAGTAAGCGGAGCCGCCGCTGGTATTGGGGACGCCGCCGATGGTAGAAATAATCCCGTTCGATGCGACTACACGGATCAACCCGTTCGTCGTGTCAGCGATATACAGGTTGCCCAGCCCGTCCACCGCGACATCTGTCGGCATCCCCAGTTCGGCGCTGGTGGCGGGACCGTTATCGCCGGAGTAGCCACTGGTTCCATTGCCCGCGACGGTGCTGATGGTTCCGCTGCTCGAAACTTTGCGAATCAGGCTGCCGGAGACGATATAGAGATCGCCGGCGCCATCCACCGCGAGACCTGCCGGCGCGTGCAGTTCGGCGCTGGTGGCGGGGCCGTTGTCGCCGCCGTTGCCGAAAGCGCCATTGCCCGCCACCGTGGTGATGATGCCGGCGGTCGAGATCATACGGATTCGGTTGTTACCGCGGTCGGCTACGTAGAGATTTCCCTGCGTGTCTATGGCAATCCCTTGCGGATTGTTCAATGTCGCGCTGGTAGCGGGGCCGTTGTCGCCGAAGAAGCCCGAGGCGCCGTTTCCGGCCACCGTGGTGATGGCGCCATTGATGGCGATTTTGCGCACGCGGTTATTGCCGCTGTCGGCGACATATAGATTACCGGAATCATCCGCGGCCACGCTAACGGGAGCATTGAGCTGGGCGCTGGTGGCCGGTCCATTGTCACCGGAAAAACCAACGACGCCGGTGCCGGCAACCGTGGTAATGATATCTCCGAAAAAGATTTTGCGGACGCGATTGGCGAACTGGTCCGCGACGTAGAGATTACCGTTGCTCGCCACCCCCCCATAGGAACTGTTCAGGCCGGAGAACGGCGCCAGACCGGAGAACGGCGCCAGACCGGTATCTCCCACTTCGCCGCCGGCCACGGTGGAAATGGTTCCGGCCGCGACTTTACGAATCCTCGCGTTAAAGCAGTCGGCGATGAACAGGTTGCCGTTAGCATCCACCGCCACGCCGATGGGAAACGAAAGAGAACTGCTGATGGCGGGGCCTCCGTCGCCGGAATATCCGGATACGCCATTGCCCGCCACGGTCGCGATAATTCCACTGGAGTTGACTACGCGTATGCGCGAGTTGCCCCAATCGGCAATGTAGAGGTTGCCGGCAGCGTCCACCGCGACGTCCTGGAGATCGTTAAACTCCGCGCTGGTGGCGGGGCCATTGTCACCCGAGAAGCCGCTAGCATCGTTGGCGCCGTTTCCCGCAACTGTGGTCACCACTCCACCCGACACTTCGCGGACGCAGCCATTGCCGCTATCGGCGATGAACAGGTTGCCATGCACGTCCACTTTGACCGCACTGGGATTGGAGAATTCGGCGCTGGCAGCCGCGCCGTTGTCGCCGGCAAACCCGTTGGTGCCGTTTCCGGCGACCGTAGCGATGACGCCGCCCACGACTTCGCGAATCCGATTGTTGCCGGTGTCCGCGATGTACAAATTCCCGAAGGTGTCGACGGCGACACCTGTGGGATTGGAGAGCTGGGCGCTGGTGGCGGGGCCGTTATCGCCGGAAAAGCCCTGCGCGCCGGTGCCGGCCACGGTGGTGATCGTGCCATCCCTCGCGACCATGCGGATGCGGTTGTTGCCGGAGTCGGCCACATACACGTTGCCTGACGCGTCTACCGCTACGCCCCAAGGATTGTACAACTGGGCGCTCACACCCGGACCGTTGTCGCCGGAAAAGCCGGGATATCTGGTCCCGGCCATCAGGGTCACCACGCCGGCGGTATCCATGCGGAACAACGCGCTGGGCGCGCCGCTCGTGAAGTATATGTTTCCGGCCGTGTCCGCCGCGACGCCATCCGGAGTTCCGATGGAGGCCGAAGGCCCCGGAATCGCCACGGGCGGCGGCTGTCCGCCGGCGATCGTCTCGACCAGATACGCTCCGAGCTGCGACACCGCAAACGGCTGTCCGCCGATCGTGAGCGTCGCACTGCGCGGCCCACCGGTATCGGCGGCAACGGTATAGCTCACCGTGGTATTGCCGGCGCCCGAAGATCCCGACGTCACGTTCAGCCAGTTCTGACTGCTCGAGGCCGACCATGGGCAGCCTGCGGGGGCCGTCACGGCGACCGATCCTGTTCCGCCTGCCGGCACAAACGTGGCGGAGGCCGCACTGAGCTTAACTGGCAGCGCATAGGTGCAAATGTCGGCTTCCGAAATCGTAATATTCTGGTTGCCAACCTGAACTGTTGAACTGACCTGCGATACGCTTGGGTTCGGCGAAACCGAAAGAGTGACGGTCCCGTTTCCCGAGCCCGAGCCGCCGCCAGTCACCGTGACACCCGGACCTTGCGTAATGACGTCCCACGGGCAACCTGTGGGAGCAGTCACATCAATCACCACCGTGCCGCCGGTATCGGGTACGGTTGCCGGAGTAGTGGCCGAGTAGGTGCAGCTTGCATCCGCCTGCGTGATCGCGAAAGTCTGGCCATTCACACTGACACTTCCCGTGCGCGTCGCCCCGGTATTATTGGCGGCCAGAGTAACTGACACGACCCCCGAAGCAGTCCCGGATCCGCTGGAGACCGTGATCCAGGAATTGTCGGATGGGGTTGCGGTCCATGCGCAACCGCTGGGAGCGGTAACCGCGAAAGTCACAGTCTGAGTGCCGTAAGAGGTGAGCGAGGGCGGGTTCAGAAAATAGGAACAGGGCGAGGTGGTGTCGGAAATCCGCGCCAAAAACCCGTCCGGAGTTGAGCTGTTGTAGACATTGCTGTAGGCATTGGCTGTGAGGGGCAAGTCGGCGGAGCTGGCGGTGCCCGCGATCCAAACGTCGCCCGACGCGAGCGATGCAAGCGCATTGGGATAGCTTCCATTGCTGCCGGTGTAGAATGTCGACCACAGCACCCTCGTCCCGGTGGTGTTGAGCTTGGCCACAAAACCCTCGGAAAGTAAGGTGCCGCCCGCGTATACCGTAGTGGGATCCGAAATATTCACGGCGATGGCGTTGGGAGGGAAGGGGAGGCTGGCCGTCTGGGTCCAGGAACTTGCCCCGTTGGTGGACACAAAAACGCCCGCGTTATTGAGCGCATACAACACACTCGGATTCGAAGGGGCTACCACCAGCGAAGCGATGGTTCCTCCGCCAGGCGCCGCTCCGGCGCTCCACGACTTTCCGGCGTCGGGGCTCGCGTATACATTGCCCGCCCAGTCCGCGGCATACAATACCGATGGGTTGCTGCCGCTGACTACAACGGGGCCGGGAGCGAAGCTCGAGGTGCCTGCCAGTTGAGACCAGGTAGAGCCGCCGTCAGTGCTCTTGCAAACGCCCCCGTATGTGCCGATATAGATGGAGCCGTCGGGACTGCCGGTCACTGCCCCCTCCCAGGCGCTTGTGCAGGGCCAGGTCGACAGTGTTGGCAACGCGCTCAAGGTCGCGCCGCCATCGGTGGACTGGTATACCGCTCCGCTGTAGTAGATCTCGATGAATGTGCCGGGACTCGCGGCGCTGAGCGCGATCCCCTGAAGCCAATCGGAGGAAGCGACTGGCGGGTTGGCGAGGCGAGTCCACGTGATTCCGTCATCAATGGAGCGATAAACGAAATCATTCGGTGGGGGACCGATGGTGAAAGGCAGATAAGCATAAATCACCGACGGATAGGCCGGGCTGCGGGCGAATTGCGATGGCGCCAGCCAAGACCAGAACGGCGTATCCAGGCGCGACGCGGCCCAGGAAGCCCCGCCGTTCGTGGTTCGAAAGACGCTGAACGGATTACTGGAAATCGCCAGAAGTGTGCTGGCGCCGGCAGGGTCGCTGGTCAACGCGAGGATTTGCGCCGGCAAGCCGCTGTCGTCCGCCGTCCAACTGACACCGGAGTTACTGCTTGCAAACATCGAAACGCCGTTTCCCACAAATGCGGGCTGAATGGCATTGCTGGTCGCATAGCCGGATGACGTCCAGGAGCCGGCCACCGCGAGTTGGCCGGTTGGCGTCAGCGTGAGGGCATTAATTGAATCGACCTTTTGGCCGCCCAGATATGTGACAAAGCCAAACGACATACCGTCCGGGTTCACGGACGCGACGAAGCCCTGTCCGAGGCCGTTGGCAGTAGGCTGAACGACGCCCGCTGTGGTGGGGAGATTGGCCGAGGTCGTGGACCCGGCGATATACAAGATGCCGGTAGTGGCGTCTCGTGCGATCTGGGGCGAGGTCTCGTCTCCGCTTCCGCCAAAGAATGTCAGCCAGGGCAGGGATGAGCCGTCCGCCGAGATTTCGGCGACAAACGCGTCGTAACCGCCGGCATTGGTGGTTTGCGCTCCTGGCGGATTTTTCGGAAACGAGACGGTGTCGGTGTAACCCGCTACGTAGGCGTTGCCGTTCGAATCGATGGCGATGGAAGTAATCTGGTCATACCCAGGTCCCCCCAGCAGCGTGAAATAGATCAGCGCGCCCGCCGGAGCGAGCTTGGCAACAAAGCCATCGTTAAATCCGCCGCCGTAAACGGTTTGGTATGCGCCGGGAGTCGCGACGGTGGTGGCAAATGCATTGCCGCAGATGTAAGCATTTCCCGGCCCATCCATGACAACGGCGTAGGCGAATTCGCTCGACAGGTAAGTGGAATAGACAAATGAGCTCCCATCGGCGCTGAGTTTGACCGCGACTGCGCTTTGATTATAGGCGGTGTCAAACGTCGTCCAGGCCGCGTTGGACAAAGGGAAATCGGTCGCCGATGTGGAACCGGCGCCTCCCAGTTCGCCGTTGGAATCGACGGCGACGCCATTGATTAGAGAAAAACTGTTGTAACTCGTTCCGCCGATATATGTCGCATACAATACCGCGCTCCCGGCCGGGTTGAGCTTCATGACGAAAGCGCCGGAATTGGTCCCCCTGTCGGCGGCCTCAAGGGGATTTACCATCACCATACCGGCACTCGCCGAGCCGCCCAGGTAAATGTTGCCGTTGGCATCGGTGGCGATCGAGTTTATGTTGAATCCGGCCAGGAACGACCCGTACACCAGCGAGGGATCGATTACCAGAGGCCGCGTCTTATCGTACGCGGCCAACTGAAACCGCACCACGTTCCCGGCTTCGAGAACATAGCTGCCCGCCACCGGGTGGCGGACGCCGGCGGCATCCTGGTAAATGCGAGGGGCCTGCAATTTCATCGGCCCGAACGGCGTTTCCAGTTCCAAACCGCCGTCGGAGGCCATCGCCAGTTTGTGCGCGCCTTCGATGCGCATGCGGATGCGGCTCGGATCGGCCGCCGGGCGAACCATGAAATCGTACTCGATCTGCTGCTGCGCACCATGCCAATCGACATCGATTCCGTCGTAGACGTCGCGGAATTCGATCCGGCCGTAGGTTGGCAAGTTTCGTATCCAGCGCCCGGCGTCTCTTCCAACCAGGTAATTCGTCTTCCCCGGCAGTGGCTCCGATGGCGTGCTATCCGATTTCGGCCGGGCGTTCACAAACTCGATCCGAACGGCGCCCGAACGGCCCGTCTCGGATGGGGCGATGGTTGCGCCAGCGGCATTTACCTCCACTCGATAGCCGTATCCACGTCCAACCCAGGCAGCGGACTGATCCGCTTGGCCTGTGTTCCTTTCAAAACTGAGGGGGAGCCGATAGAGAGATTTGGAAATATCGGCACGCTCGGGAAGGCCTCCGGCGAGCAGGCTACTCGCACCGGCCAAAGCGGTTAGAGCGAAGATTTTTCGCATTTTTGCATGGACCTGTAGTATCCGTTTGGTCAATTATGAGGCCGCTAAGGGTTGGCGTCAATGATAAATCGGAGTAGAAGCTCTTAAACTATGTAGACCTTTTCGGTCTCACCTATTCCCAGCGCAGCGCGACCATGGGATCCACCCGCAACGCGCGGCGCGCCGGGACGGCGCTGGCCAAAGCCGCGATAGCAGCCAGGAGGAGGGTGATGCCGAGGAAAGTCACCGGGTCCCACCACGGAAGGCCATAGAGGAGATCGGAAGAGCCGGGGAATGACAGCGTCGAATGTAGAACCGCCGAGAGTGCGCCCGCTCCCGCGAATCCGAGCACACTGCCGACGATGACCGGCCGGAGACCTTGCAGGATCACGGTGCGGAGCACGTCGCCGGCGTCGGCGCCCAGCGCCATGAGAACGCCGATCTCCTTCACGCGACGGCTCACCAGGTACGCCATCACTCCGTAAATCCCGATGCCGGCGAGCGTGATGGCGAGAATCGCGAGCAGCGCCGCGAACTGCGCGAACATCCGGGCGAAGACGCGCTGCATCCGCAGCGGTCCATCCTGCAAACTGCTCGCGTAGACGTTCTGGGGGCGGGTGAGCGCCGCTGTGGCGGCCTCATTGCGGATGGCGCCAAGCGCACCGGGGGAAGCTTTCACCAGGAGTGGATCAAGCCGGCTGCCATCGTAATTCAGGTACGCGTGCAAGGGATCGACCCGAGAGAGATTGGCGAAACGGACGTCAGCCGCCACTCCGATCACTGCGAACTCTTTCAGCGCGCCGTCGAAATGCAGGTCGAGCTGAAGTCGTTTGCCGATGGGGTCGCTATTGGGCCACAGAACTTCGGCGGTGCGCTTGCTGACTATCGCCAGCGGGTCGCCGCGCTGGCTTTCGAGCGCGGTGAAATCGCGGCCGCGCAGCAGGGGAATGCCGAGGGTCGAAAGATAGCCGGGCGAAGCATAGCTGGCGAGAGTGCGGGCGCTCGCGCCGCCGGCGTAAACGGGCGGAGTCCAGGTTCCCGTCATGGGAACGCCGCCGATCGCCACGCCCCGGACTTCGGGCAGGGATCGCAGCCGGTCCCGGACAAGCTGCTCAATGGCCGCACCTTTCTTCGTGTCCCTCGCGAAATCGGCGCTCAGCACGTAGACCGACGCGTCGAAGCCCGGGCGGACATCGCGCGAGCGCAGCATGCCGCGGATCAACAGCCCGGCGGTGACGAGCAGGAGCGTCGACGCGGCGACTTGCCCGGCCACCAGCAAACTGCGAAAGCGCGAGCGGCTGAGGCGCGCGCCGAACGTCGCGCCTTCCTGCTTCAAAGCGGTGGTGAGATCGGCCTTGGTGAATTGCAGGGCCGGCGAGAGTCCGAAGATCACGCCCGTGGCCAGGGCAAGCAGCAGAGTGTAGCCGAATACCCGCAAATCAGGCGCGAGAGAGATGCCCATCGCCCCGGTGGTTCGACCCAGGACAGTCTCTTCGATTTGCAACCACAGGAGCTTGGCGCACCACCCGGAGAGCAGCAGACCAGCCGTGCCGCCCAGGAGCGCGAGCACGGTGCTTTCCGTGAGCAACTGCCGGACAATTCGGCCGCGGCCGGCTCCCAGCGCAAGCCGCACCGCGATCTCCCGCTGCCGGGCGGCGGCGCGAGCCAGCAGCATGTTCGCCAGATTGGCGCAGGCAATCAGCCACACCAACCCGACGACGAGCATCAGCGCGGCTACCGCCATCAGAAAACGAATGTCTTCCGTATTCCCCAGATACGTGGGCCGCTGGAGCGTGAGCGCGATGGTCTTGTCGCTTTCCCTGTGGCTGGCGGTAAACTGCCGCATCAGGACTCCGGCTTCGGCTTGTGCACGCTTCCCATCGGCTGCCGGCGCTAGGCGCGCCAGCAGAATGAATTGCCGGTAATTCGGATCGTCGCGCCAATTGCTGCCCGGCGCGAGCTCCGTCTGCATGGCGATTGGCGCCCACATATCGATGGGCTGGGGCGTCACGGCAGTGCCGGGAGAGTTTTCCGGCGCGACGCCGATGATGGTGAACGCCGAGCCGTTCAGCATCAAAGTCCGGCCCAGCACCAGCGGATCCTGATGGTAGCGGCGTTCCCAGAATGCGTGGCTCAGGACGACGACCGGATGCGCGCCCGGCGCCGAATCCTCCTCCGGGAGGAACGTCCGGCCCAATACGGCGCGGATTCCGAGCGTCGCGAAATAGTTACCGGACACGGTTTGCGCGAGGAACTCCTCGTTCTCGCCCTGCACGCGAAGCGGCCAACTGGACGCCACTGTGCCTGCGAATGCAGCCGAGCGGTCACGGAAATACAAATATTCGGGATAGGAGAATGCGTATTGAATAGTGCCATTCATAGCCGGCTCGAACCAGCGTTCCAGCCGGACCACGTTGCCGGGATCGGCCACTGGAAGCGGCTTGAGCGCCACGGCGTTGAATGCCGAGAAAAGCGTGGTATTCACGCCGATCCCGAGGGCCAGAGTGAGCACCGCAACGAGCGTGAAGCCCGGCGCATTGCGCAAAGTGCGAAAGGCGTAGCGCACGTCGGCCCATAGGGTGTCGACCAGCGGCACACCGCGGAGTTCGCGCTGCGTCTCCTGCGCTTGCGCAATGCCGCCGAAGCTGCGGCGCGCGGCCAGACGCGCGTCTTCCGGGGACAATCCGCGGCGAACGTATTCCTCGGTGAGCAGATCGAGATGCTGGGCGATTTCGGTGTCGAACTCCTCGTCGGCGCGGCGGCGTCCGAACAAGCCCCGGACACGGGAAAGCACGGTGAAAAGCCTGTCGCGCATGCGTCTATCCCCTGCCGGCGGCCAGCAGTTTGCCCATCACGGAGGCCATGCGATCCCATTCGCGCGCTTCGCTCTCGAGGTGCTTCCGGCCGGTTGCCGTGATGGCGTAGAATTTGGCACGGCGGTTGTGTTCCGAATTGCCCCAACTGGAAGAAATCCAGTGCTTCTGCTGGAGGCGGAGGAGCGCGGCATAGATGGTGCCCTGGTTCAGGGCGATGGCATCTTCACTGACCTGCTCGATGCGGCGCGCGATGCCGTAGCCGTGGAGCGGCCCCATGGAATTCAAAGTGGTGAGGACCATCAGGTCCAGCGTTCCCTGGAGAATGGTCGATTTCGATTCTTCTGTGGCCATCGCACATGAGTATCCCACGGTTCCTGTGGAATGGCAACAGGAAAGTCGCGGCGCCGGAAATCACCCGCGGGTTTGCGCCATGCGTCCGGCGCGCATCGCCACGCCGCCATACCCTTTGCGAGCCGCTTCGTCCTGCAACTCACGCGCCAGCCGCACACTCTCGGCTTTCTGCCCCGACCGCGCGGCGTATTCCGCGGCCGCCAGCCGGATCTCCAGCTCGAGCTCGACGCAGCCCGTTTTTCGCGCCTCGCCGGCGAGCGCGGCGAAGTTTGGGGAAGCATCCTGCCCGCGGTTCACGGATACTCCCGCCGCCAGTTGCGCGAACCGGATTTCGAGGCGGGTGAGCGAATGGTCTCCGGTCTGGGGTATGGCAGCGGCGCGCTCGGCTATCGCGTGAGCCTCTTCGGAGCGGCCGAGGGCCAGGAGCGCACGGGCCAGGTAAGTGTCGGCCTCGATCTCAAACCAGCGCGCCTGGTTTCTTCGCGCATGTTCGGCCGCGGCGCGCGCGATCGATTCTGTGTCCCTATATTGCTCCGCTTCCAGCAACACTTTCGAGCGCGTGAAATCGAACATATCGAGGCTGGCGGCATCGCCGCGAACCGCGAGTTCGGATTGGCGCAAGGTATCCTGCGCGGCGGCGCTTTGACCGGCGGCGGCAAGGGACAGAGCCAGTTCGCATTCGGTCTCCGATTCCGCCAGCCGCTTGCCCGATTGCTTGGCTACCCCGGCCGCTTTCTCGGCGAGCGATACGGAGCTACGCGGATCGCCGCCCATCCGGTCCAACCGAGCCATGGCGAGCAGCGCGAACGCTTCGGACTCCACCTGGTGCGAATTCTGCGCCAAGGTGAGGGCAACTTGCGCCTGTTTGCGGGCGTCGCCAAATCGCCCGGCCGAAATCAGTACGATGGCGTAGTTGTTATGCACCGCGGCAGAATCCGTGCCGATTGCCTGGATCACGCGCGATGCTTCCTGGAAGTCGCCATCGGCGGCATCCAGGTCGGCCGCCGCGCCGTACAACACGCCGAGGCTATTCAATACGCCAAGTTGGGAGGCGAGATCGCCGCTTTGCCGGGCGATCGCGAGCGACTGGTTAAAGCTTTCCTTGGCTTGGTCGATGCGCCCCCCCACCAGGCTCGCGTTCCCGTCCGCGCGCAGTGCGCTTGCCAGGCAAACGGAGTCGCCCAACTCGCGGCACAGGTTGCGGGCTTCATCGCGCACCGTCTGTGAGCCGGGTTCGCCGGCCGACCACATGGCGCGGGCTTCGAGCAGCCGGGCACGCGCGTACAGGCTGCGCATCTGGCGCTGACGCGCTTTTTCCGCCGCCTGGCCGGCAAGCCATTCAATCCGCCGGTAGTCCGACCATGTTGCGCCGAGCGTTTGCGCTTCCAGCAAATCGATTCGGGGATCGTCGCGCAGCGGCGCTGGAAGCGCCCGTAAGCGTACTATCACGCGTTTGGCTTCATCGATCCGGCCCGCCGGCCAGTAGGCTTCGAGAAGCGCGCCGGCGTCTTCAATGCTGTCGGGAACCAGGTTCCAGATGGCACTATAGATTTCCGCGGCGCGCGCCCAGTCGTGGCTGGCCAGCCGGTACCGGCCCTCGATGGCCAGCCGGTCCAGCCGGTCGAGCGGCGGCGATAGATCGAACGCCCGCTTGGCGGCCTCCGTCGCCTTGGCCTCGTACCCCAGGCTCGACCATGCCGATGACAGCGCCGAATAGCCCAACGCGTTGAACGGATCAGCCTCCACCGCAGCCAGAAGGCGGTCTTTCGCGACGACAAAATCGGACGCGCGCAGCAGGGTGATGCCTTCGGAGTAGAGCTGCATGGCGCGCGCGGACGAGGGTATGGGCGAGTTGCCGCCGGCGGGAGCCGCGCCGGAGACGCCGAGAGCATGGCGCACCCGTTCCGCCAGAGTCCGCACCATAGCGAACGTCTGCGCTTCGGTTCCTTCCACCGATGTTGCAGCGATCACCTCGCCGCTGCGGAGATCCTGGATGTGCAGGTCGACTCGCACCGGCGTTCCCGGCTGTCCCGCCAGCACGGTTACGGCGCCCCCGAGAGCGAAATCGGCGCCGGTGTAAGCGCGGATATCGCGAAGCTGCTGTGACGCGGTACGGCTGGCAGGCAGGTCGCGCGCCATGCGGACAGCATCTTCGGGCGGAATCATGCGCAGCGGACCTGGCGCGGAGGCGCCCAGCTCGTGATAGAGCATCTCTCCGATGGCGGTGGAAAGCCAAGCCGTATCCGGGGTAGCGGGTAAGTTGGTTAACGCCAGGATTACCGCGCTTCGCCGCTTGCCATTGGCTCCCGATGCGCTTACCGGGCTATGAAAGGCGTAGATGCCGATCGCCAGTGCCAGCAAGGCGGCGACAGCCGCGAGTTTGCGCGGAAGAGGGGAAGGGGCCGCGCCGGGAATTGGCGCCACGGGCGCGATCTCTGCCTCGGCTAATGGGAAATCCCGGACTACCGGCGCCACGAAGCGATAACCGATGCCGGTCACCGTAACGATATAATCGTGCCGACCGCGCTGCTCGCCCAGGGCCTTGCGAACGGCGGAGATCGACTGGTTGAGGCTGTTTTCCTCTACCGCGGTCTGGCCCCAGGCGGCGTCCAACAGCTCGCCTTTGGTGACCGTTTCGCCATGACGCTCCACCAGGGCCACGAGAGTATCGAGCGATTTCGGCGTGAGCGCGACCCGCTCGCCATCCCGCAGCAGCATCCGCCGGTTGGGGTCCAGGCAGAAAGGGCCGAACCGGTACTGACCCTCGAAAGTGCTGTGCGAGACTCGCGATACCCCTGGTGCGGACATTTCAGAAGTCGGACGGCCTGGCCTCTCCGGACTTTATCGAGTATAACCGAGCGGGAGGCGAGCGTCGCGGAGATCGAGGTGGGATGCACACGCTGGAACAAAATGTGCCGATCGCTACGACGCTTTCGTTGAAAACAAAGGAGTTGCTAGTGCGCGAGTGGAACATCATGTTCCAGCCGCCGCCCGTCCGCTGCTATAATCGACCCAGCGCTGACCATGTGGCAGCGACTTTTTGAGGACCCGCGCCGCCCCTCCACGGGCAGCATGTAAGTCCAGGACTTGATCGATTTCGACAGGTACCGAGGCTATGCCGAGCCATGTTCGCTAGAGATTTTCTCCACTCCAAAACCGAAAACCGCAAGCTCTCGATGGTGACGTGTTACGACTACACCTTCGCGCGCCTGCTTTCCGAAACTCCCATCGACGCGATTCTGGTGGGCGATAGTGTCGCCATGGTGGTGTACGGCCATCCATCCACGCTGCCCGCCAATATCGAAATGATGCGCGCTCACACCGAGGCTGTGGCGCGCGGCGCGGGCGGCAAAATGGTGATCGCCGACATGCCGTTTCTCAGCTACCGCAAGGGCGTGGCATGCGCGCTCGATGCCGCGCAGGCGCTGATGAGCGCGGGCGCGCACGCCGTCAAGCTGGAAGGCGTGGAGGGCCACGAGGACGTGATTCAAAGGCTCGCGCAGAGCGGCGTTCCCGTGATGGGGCATCTGGGGCTCCAGCCGCAATCGGTGAACACTTACGGCGGCTACAGGATTCAGGGCCGCGGCGACGATGCCGCGCGCACCATCGTGCGCGAGGCCGTGGCGCTTCAGGAATTGGGCGCGTTCGCGATGGTGCTGGAGTGCATTCCGGCAGCGCTCGGCGCGGAAATTACGGCTGCGCTGCGCATTCCCACCATCGGGATCGGCGCGGGCGCGGCGTGCGACGGGCAGGTTCTGGTGCTCCAGGATCTGCTCGGCATGAATATCGATCACACGCCGAAATTCGTGCGCCGCTTCGCCGATGGCGCCCGCTGCGTGGCGGAGTCCATCGCGCGGTTCGATGCCGCGGTGAAGGCGGGCACGTTCCCAGCGGCCGTGGAGAGCTACCAATGATGCGCGTTTGGGATAACGTCAGCGCCTGGCAGGAGCGCCGGCGCGCCCTCGGCGATCGGGAAATTGGGTTCGTTCCGACCATGGGCGCGCTGCACTACGGGCACGCGTCGCTGGTGGAGCGGTGCCGCGCGGAAAACCCCGTCGTGGTGATCAGCATTTTCGTCAATCCCACGCAGTTCAACGATCCGCGCGATTTGGAAAAATATCCGCGCACGCTGGATCGCGATCTGGCTCTCGTGGAATCCCTCGGCGTGGACGAAGTGTTCGCGCCCGCGGCAGCGGAGTTGTATCCGCACGGGTATCGCTATCGGCTGGCGCCTGCGGCCGGGACGCCGATCATGGAGGCGGCGCACCGCTCGGGATTCATCGAGGGCGTGCTGACGGTGGTGATGAAGCTGCTGAACCTGGTGCGCGCCCGGCGGGCTTACTTCGGTGAAAAAGACTTCCAGCAACTGCGCACCGTGAAAGAAATGGTCGAAGAGTTCTTCCTCCCCACGGAAATTGTCCCCTGCCCCACGGTGCGGGCGGCATCGGGGCTGGCGGAGAGTTCGCGCAATGAGCGGCTTTCGCCGGCGGGGCGCGAAAAGGCGGCCGCGCTCTACCGCGCGCTCACGAATGGCCGCGACTCCGGCGAGGCGCGTCGCATCCTGGAAGCCGAAGGCCTGACGGTGGAGTATGTGGAGGAGCATTGGGGACGGCGGCTGGCCGCGGTATTTCTGGAGGGGGTGCGGCTCATCGACAACGTCCCGTGCCGGTAACCCCATGCTGCTTTGCATCGATGTAGGGAATTCTCAAATCTTCGGCGGCGTCTTCGAGGGCGACGACCTGCGCGCCACGTTTCGCCGTACGTCGAATGTGCGCGCGTCGTCCGACGAATTCGGCACGTTCTTCCGCACGGTGCTGCGCGAGAACGGCGTCGACCCGTCCGGGATCGACGGGGCCGCGATCTGCTCGGTGGTGCCCGACGTGGTCCACTCGCTGCGCAACGCGTTCCTCAAGTATTTTCGCCTGGAGCCTTTCGTGCTCCAGCCGGGAGTCAAGACCGGATTGAAGATTCGCTACCGCAATCCGCTCGAGGTGGGTGCCGATAAGATCGCCAATGCCATCGCCGGCGTGGCGCGCTATCCGGGACGGAATCTGCTGATCGTCGACCTCAGTACGGCCACCACGCTCTGCGCCGTCAGCAAAGACAAGGAATATCTGGGCGGGATTATCGCGCCGGGAATTCACATGTCGATGGCCGCTCTGGAATCGAATACCGCGCGGCTGCCGGTGGTGGAGATTGTGCGGCCGCCCGAGATTCTGGGCCGGTCGATCAGCGAAAGCATTCAGGCGGGATTGTATTATGGGACTCTGGCGACGATCCGGTCGTTTGTGGCGTCGGTTAGCGAGGAATATTTCGCCGATGACCGGCCGGTGACGATCGGGACGGGCGGTTTCGGAAGGCTTTTCGAGGAAGAGAAGCTGTTCGATGCGTTTATTCCGGAGCTGTCGTTGATTGGGCTTCGCCGCGCGGTGGAGTTGGCGGGTAAATGAGTAACGTGTGCGTTCCGTACGAAAAACACCGCTCCCTTGCTTTGCGGTCGCGGCTCATCATCGTCGGTTGAAACGGAATCCGTTACTGAGCCGCGACCGCAAGGGAGCGGTGCCTTTCGCGTAGCATAGAGGAATCATGAAGCCGTACCTCCTCGCGCTCGCAATTTGCGCGGCACTACCAGCCCAGCCCGTATTCACGAACATTTTGCCGCCCGAAGAATTCGCCGCGCGGCGCGCGCGCGTGATGGAGAAGATCGCCGACGGCGCGGCCATCGTGCTGGGCACAACCGAACCGCCCGGTGAGATGCCTCTGCGCCAGAACAACCAGTTCTTCTACGTGTCGGGAGTGGTGGAACCGCGCGCCATTCTGGTGATCGACGGGAAGACCAAACGCACCACGCTCTTTCTCAATCCGCGCAACGCGCAGCGCGAAAACTCGATGTATGGGCCAGGGCTCTCGCCGGGAGAAGATGCCGCCAAAGCTACCGGCATCGACGCCATGCTCCCGCGCAGCGAGTTTCAGAGTGCCTTCGACGCTTTCGCCGCGGAGGGCCGCACGATTTACACGCCGTTCCGCGCCGAAGTCCTCGGCAGCATTTCTTCGGGGGACCCCGACCACCTCTGGGCGGCCAATAAATCCGATCCCTGGGACGGCCGCACCTCGCGCGAGCAGGCTTTCGTCGCCCACCTAAAGGAAAAAGCGCCCCATTGCGAGGTCCGCGACCTCGATCCGATCCTCGACGCCATGCGCGGTATCAAGAGTCCGAATGAGATCGCGCTCATTCGCCAGGCAACCCGCATCGCCGGGTTGGGAATCATGGAAGCCATGCGCGACGCCCATCCGGGAATGTACGAATACGAACTCCAGGCCGATTCGGAATTCGTTTTCAAGAAATACGGCGCGTTCGGAGCCGCTTACTTCGCCCTGATCGCCACCGGCACGAACACTTACTACACCCACTATCACCGCAACACCGCAAAGTTAGGGGACGGCGACCTGGTGCAATTCGATTACGCGCCCGACTACAAGTATTACCAGTCGGACGTGACGCGCGTTTTCCCGGCAAACGGTAAGTTCACCCCGTGGCAGCGCGAATATTACGACATTTACCTGCGGCTCTACCGCTCGGTGATGACATCCATCAAGGTACACGAAGCGTCGCGCGACGTCATCAAGGATGCCCTGGTCAAAATGGACGGCATCCTGGCATCGTACAAGTTTACAGATGAAAAGATCCGCAACGCCGCGCAGAAGTTCGTCGAGAATTACCGCCGCCAGCAGCCACGCGCCACCAGCCTGGGACATGGGGTCGGGATGGAAGTACACGATGTGCGGATGCCCACCGACACGTTGGAGCCGGGCGAAATCTTCACCATCGAGCCCGAAATGCGCATCGAAGAAGACCACCTGGGTCTGCGCCTGGAAGACATGCTGCTGATCACCGACACGGGATACGAGAACTTATCAGCATTTGTTCCCATCGAAATCGCGGATATCGAGAAGTTAATGGCCGACTGGAAGCACGGGTTATCCGCGGCGCACGATACGTTACCGGGGAAGTAATCCCGGCTGCACGGCTCGCCAGGTTCCGCTACTTTCGCCAATGGGCCGGACGTTGCCGGCGCGCGCGGCTGTGGCTTCTTTCAAAAGGCGCAGCGCCATGTATTCGATGTCGGAAAGCGCCTGAACTTCGCAGCGCAGGCCGTCGGAGGGAAGGGCCGCCAGTTGGAGAGCCAGCTCGGCTACCTCTCGCGCCATGCTCTTCAGATTTCTGGTTTCGATCACGGACCCCTTTCGACAATCTGAGTGTACGCGTAAGGGCGGATTGCCGTCACTACATAAACAGGTAGGATTCAGAAGCTAACGGTACTACTGCGGCAGTTGCAAAATCAATCGTTCCGCACGAAAGGCACCGCTCCCTTGCGGTCGAAGTACTACTTCATTCGCTGTAATTCGACTTCGGACCCGATAAATCCCCAAGTCACCCACACGTGCCCCTTCGCGACGCGGCGGAAGTAATCCGCCGCGGCGTCCGGTTCATGATTGTAAAGGTGCCAGTTGCCGATGCCGTAGGCCACGGTGTCGAAGCGCAGTTCGGTTTCCTGATCGGCATTGCCGGCGGGCGGTTCGGGCGGGAGCGCCTGCGCTTCCGGCAGCGCGCCCTGGAAGAAGCGGACAAGGTGCAGGTAGAACAACGTGTGGTCGGCGCTGTTCTTCATTTCGGGCATGATGGCCGCGGCGGCTTTGGCGGCTTCCTCGGGCTTATTGGCGCGGCGCAGCGACGCGTACAGCCAGTTGGTGGAATTGATGCGCTCATCGTCGTTGGGCGCGAATTCCACCGCATGGCCGAAGGCGTCCGCCGCCTTGTCAAAGTCGCCCAGGAAGTAATTGGCGAGCCCAAGGTGATAATAGGCCTCCATCAGCTTGGGGTCGATCTCGACCGCGCGCGCCAGGTCGGTGCGCGCCTTGGCGAATTCGCGCAAGGGGAGCTCGCGATGGCCGCGCTCGGTGTAGAGATGGGCATTATTCGGCGAAACTTCGATGGCGCGAGTGAGCGTCGCCACCGCTTCGCGATCCTGCCAGACCGCGATTTGCGCCTGCGCGAGCTTCAGCAGCAGGTCGGGATTTTTGGGATCGGCCGCCAGCGCCTTTTCGGCTGCCGGCACCGATCCTTTTTCATCGGGCAGCGACGAGAATTTCGTGCCGTTCGGCGACGTTACCTGGTAGGTCTGCGCCTGGAGGATGGCGGCGCACGCGAGAATCCATGCGGTCTTCATGGGAAGAGATTATAACCATTCTGAAACGCGCGGGGTAGTACACTCGAAAATATGAAACGCCTGCTGAAGCTCGCCGGCTTCGCCATCGCCGCGTTGCTGGTGGCGGCGATTGCGCTCGCTTTGCTGATTGACGCCAACCGTTTCCGGCCCGAGCTGGAATCGAAATTGACGCAGGCGCTGGGACGGCAGGTGAAGGTCGGCAATCTGAAAGTGGCCATCTTTTCGGGCGGCCTGACGGCGGACGACGTGTCGATCGCGGATGACCCGGCTTTCAGCGCAACGCCTTTCATCGCGGCAAAATCGTTCCGTGTGGGCGTCGATCTCGCCGCGTATATTTTCTCGCGGCGGATCGCCGTAACCCGCATCGTCATCGACCAGCCGCAGATCCAGCTTCTGCAATCGGTTTCCGGCGAATGGAATTTCTCCAGCCTGGGCGCGAAATCGAATGCCGCGTCCGCGCCCACCCCCGCGGAGAGCGGGTCCAAGCTCGATCTCTCCGTCAAGCATGTGAAAATCGCCAAAGGCCAGTTGACCATCGGGCGCATCGGCAGCCATCTGAAGCCGGTCGAATTGCAGGACGTGAATGTCGAGTTGCGCGATTTTGCCGCCGGCAACAACTTTCCGTTCTCGGCGGACATGAAGGTGGCCGGCGGCGGCGCCATCAAACTCGACGGCAAGGCCGGTCCGATCGACACCAACGATCTCGCCATCACGCCCGCGAGCCTCAACCTGCATGTCGATAAGCTCGATCTCGCCGGCTCGCGGCTGAACGAGATCGCTCCCGAACTGGCTGGCCTGGTATCGTTCGATGGCAGCGGGCAGAGCGGCGCGAACGGCATCGAACTCAACGGCAAACTGAAAATCGACAAGTTGAAGTTGTCGGCCAGGGGCGCGCCGGCGAAGCGCCTGCTGGAAGTGGATTTTCATATCGCGCACGATCTCAAGAAACGTTCCGGCCGCGTGCACCAGGGCGATATCCATTTGGGCGCCGCAGTTACGCGCCTGATGGGAACGTACGCGCCCCGGGGCGATTCTTTTTCGGTGGACATGACCCTGGAAGGCCCGCGCATGCCGGTGGAAGAGCTGGAGGCGATGCTGCCGGCGCTGGGCGTGGTGCTGCCCAGCGGGTCGTCCCTGAAAGGCGGTACGGCGGGCGTAAAAGCCACCATTCAGGGTCCGATCGACGCGCTGGTAATCTCCGGTTCGGTAAACATGAACGGCACAAAGCTCACCGGCTTCAACCTTTCGAGCCGGATGGCGGGAATCGAAAAGCTGGCGGGCATCAAGAATGACCCGGATGCCGAGATCCAGGAGCTGAGCGGGGATGTGAGAATGGCTCCCGACGGCATCACCACCGAGAATCTCAAACTCGTGGTGCCGGCCCTTGGCGACGTGACCGGCGCCGGCGCCATCGATTCCAATAACGCTCTCAACTTCAAGATGAAGGCCGCGGTGCACACGGGCGGACTCGCGGCCGCACTCAATAACGAGCCCGTGCCGTTCACGATTGTCGGAACGTGCGCGGAACCGGTGTTTCATCCCGATGTCGCGGCGGTGGTAAAGGACGAAGTGAAAGGGATTTTCAAGGGTATTTTCGGCGGGAAGAAGAAGAAATGACATTCGTCATCTCGCCCGCCTGACATTCTCCACTGGTGGCCGGCAGCGCTTTCCCGCATGATCGGCATGGAGGCAAAAATTCATGCCAGTTGCGGAATTACGACGCGTCACCAAGCGATATGGCGAAGTGGAGGCGCTCCGCGGTATCGATCTTTCGCTCGGGCGCGGCGAACTGCTCGCGCTCCTGGGGCCGAATGGCGCGGGCAAGACGACGGCGGTGCGGATTCTCCTGGGCCTGGCCGAGCCTACTGCGGGCGACGCGACGCTATTCGGCCATCATCCCGCGAGCCCGGAAGCGAAAATGCGGCGCGGCGCGCTCCTGCAAGTGGCCAAAGTCCCCGAAACTCTCAAGGTGCGCGAGCACATCGAGTTGTTTTCGAGTTACTACCGGAATCCGCTGCCGTTCGCCGAGACCGTCGCCGCGGCCGGCCTGCGCGGCATCGAAAACCGCCTCTTCGGCGATCTCTCCGGCGGGCAAAAACAGCGCGTGCTCTTCGCGCTCGCCATCTGCGGCAATCCCGAGCTGCTGTTTCTCGACGAGCCCACGGTCGGGCTCGACGTGGAATCGCGCCGTACTTTGTGGGGGCACATTCGCGGTTTTGTGAAGCGCGGCGGCAGCGTGCTTCTGACCACGCATTATCTGGAAGAGGCAGATGCGCTGGCGCATCGCGTGGCGGTGATCGACCGCGGAAGGATCGCGGCCGAAGGGTCGCCCGCCGAAATCAAGGCACAGACCGGGACGAACGTCCTTGAAGATGCATTCCTGGCAATCGTTGAGGAGAACGCGGAGGTGATCGAATGAGCGGCGTGTATTGGATGGAAGCGAAAATGGAATTGCGGAAAATGGCGCGCCTGAAGCAGTATTCGCTCTCGGTCGTGGGCTTTCCGCTCATGTTCTACGTTTTTTTCGGGCTGGCCATGGCGTCCTCGTTCACGCAAGGGCCGATTTCGGTGAGCAAATACCTGCTGGCCACTTATGGCGCTTTCAGCGTGATGGGCGCGACGCTCTACGCGTTCGGCGCGGGCGTGGCGGTAGAGCGCGGAATGGGATGGCTGGAGGTGAAGCGCGCCAGTCCCATGCCCGCGGGCGCCTATTTGCTGGCGAAAATGGCGGTATCGGTGGTGTTCGGCGCGATGGTGGTATCGCTGCTCTTCGCGCTCGGGGCGATTTTCGGCGGCGTGCGCATGCCGGCCGGCCAATGGCTGCTGCTGTGGACCGCGCTGGTGGCCGGCGCCATTCCGTTCGGCGCCATCGGGCTCGCCATCGGCAGTTTCGCCGGCCCGAACTCCGCGCCGGGCACGGTCAACATGATCTATCTCCCGATGGCGTTCCTGGGCGGATTGTGGATGCCCATCGAGGTGATGCCCAAAATGCTGCAACACTTCGCGCCGTTGCTGCCTTCGTACCATTTCGGGCAAATCGCTCTCGCCATTCTGGGAGCGCAGACGCAAGGAGCGATCGGCGCCCACGTGGAAGTACTCGTGGGATTCGGCCTGCTGTTCGCCGGCATCGCGTGGATCGCGCAATCGCGCGAGCATGTCAAAATGTACGGGTGAGCGGCCATGAGCAACGCTAAGCGATTGCGGCTTCTGCCGGACTACATGGATTGGACAGGCTACGCGTGGCTCGTGTACCTGGCGTACTTCTTGATTATTCCGTTTCTTTTCCACACCACGGCTTGGACGCGAATCGCGACGGTGGCAGGCACGCTGGCGGCGCTGCCGCTCTACTTTCTCGGCTATTGGCTGAGCGGCTATCGCGTGCTGTGGGTGGTGGGCGGATTCCTGCTGCTGGCAGTGGTGTTCGCGCCCTTCAATCCCGGCGCCGCCACGCTGTTCGTGTTTGCCGGGACGTATCTCTCCGGAATGGCCGATCCCTCGAAGGCCTTCCCCTGGCTCGGCGTGATTCTGGCTATCGCGGCCCTGGAATCGTGGCTGTTTCATCTGCCGCCGGAGTTTTGGATTCCGACGATGTTTTTCACTTCGCTCATCAGTTCGGTGGTGATCCAGTGGGTGCATCGCGGACGCCTCACGCGGAAACTGCTGGCGGCGCAGGCAGAGAGCGAGCATCTGGCCAAGGTGGCCGAGCGGGAGCGCATCGCGCGCGATCTGCACGATCTGTTGGGCCACACGCTTTCGGTAATCGTGCTGAAATCGGAACTGGCGTCGCGCCTCGCGGAGAAAGAACCGGCGCGCGCCGCCGACGAGATCCGCGACGTGGAGCGGATTTCGCGCGAGGCGCTGGCGCAGGTGCGCGCCGCCGTTCGCGGGTACCGCTCGGCGGGATTCGATAGCGAATTAAAGGTCGCGATGGAGGCGCTGGAAGCGGCGGGAATCCAGGTGGAGAGCTCGGTGGAACCCCCGCCGCTTTCGCCCGCGCAGGAGACGGTTTTCGCCATGGCGTTGCGCGAGGCGGTCACCAACGTGGTGCGGCACGCCCACGCGACGGTATGCCGGTTGACGATGCGGAAGGTTGGACAGTTTTGCGAGATGGTGGTGTCGGATAACGGCCGCGGCGGCGTGCTCGACGAGGGCAGCGGACTGAGCGGCATGCGCGAGCGCGTGGAAGCGCTGGGCGGCGCGCTCGAGCGCGATGGCTCGCACGGCACGCAATTGCGCATTCGGGTACCGGTATGAAGATTCGGGTGACCATCGCCGAGGACCAGGGCATGGTGCGCGGCGCGCTGGCCGCGTTGCTGGCCACCGAGGGCGATTTCGAGATCGCCGGCCAGGCGCAGAACGGGCGGGAAGCGCTCGAGATGGTTCTCGCTTCTCCGCCCGACGTTTTACTCACCGATATCGAGATGCCGGAGATCACCGGGCTGGAACTGGCGGCCGAAATCAAGCGGCGCAAACTGCCGGTCAAAGTCGTCATCCTCACGACTTTCGCGCGCGCCGGATATCTCAGGCGCGCTCTCGACGCCGGAGTCTCGGGCTACCTGTTGAAAGACGCCCCGGCCTCGACCCTGGCCAACGCCATCCGCAAGATTCGCGCCGGCGGGCGCGTGGTGGACCCCGAATTGGCCGCGGAAGCGTGGTCCGAGGCCGACCCGCTCACCGACCGCGAGCGCCAGGTGCTGCGCTATGCCGGCGAAGGCGCCGCCAGCGCCGAGATCGCTGAACGGCTCGATCTTTCCGAAGGCACGGTGCGCAACTACCTCTCGGAGGCGATCAGCAAGCTGGGTGCGGCCAATCGCGTGGAGGCAGCGCGGATCGCGCGGCAGAAGGGCTGGTTGTGAGAGGCACCCCAAAAGCACCGCTCCCTCGCGGTCGCGGCTAATCATTCCCGCGAAACGAAGCCCGCGCGCACGTCTATCTACACATCTCCTGCTATAATCCGAGCAAACCCTCGTAAAAAGGACTATATGCGTCGCACTATACGATCCCTCACTGCCATCGCCGCCCTTTTGGTTGCCGCCGCGGCGTTTTCACAGAGTTTGCCGTCTGGCGTCCAGAAGATCACCTCGGTCGAGGGGATCACCGAATATTCGCTGCCCAACGGATTGCATTTCCTGCTGTTTCCCGACGATTCCAAGCCCAAAGTGACGGTGAATATCACCTACCTGGTGGGTTCGCGCTTCGAGGGGTACGGCGAAACCGGCATGGCGCACCTGCTGGAGCACCTGAATTTCATCCAGACCAAGACGCGCACCGACATCAAGAAGGAATTGACCGATCACGGCGCCGAGTTCAACGGCAACACTTCCGACGATCGCACATCTTACTTCGAAACCACCAATGCCAGCGACGACAATCTGCGCTGGGCGCTGGGGTTCGAAGCCGACCGCATGATCAATACCCGCATCGAGAAACAGTTGCTCGACAAGGAAATGACAGTGGTCCGCAACGAGTTCGAAGCCGGCGAGAATAATCCGGGAGCGATTCTCATGGAGCGGGTGCTCGAGACCGGTTATCTGTGGCACGCCTATGGCCGCCCGACGATCGGGAACAAGTCGGACATCGAAAACGTGCCCATCGACAAGCTCGCCACCTTTTACCACAAGTATTACCAGCCCGACAACGCGCTTCTCATCGTGGCCGGCAAATTCGATCCGGCAAAAGCGCTGGCCTGGATAGCCGAGTTGTTCGCTCCGATTCCGCGCCCCACGCGAGTTCTGGAAGCTCCCTACACCACC
>Ga0181521_10000896_pt1 | contig 37088 bp, 33 predicted proteins | sample PEATcosm2014_Bin_32_FD_119764 | JGI IMG/M metagenome (GOLD analysis project Ga0181521, IMG submission 119764) | Peatland microbial communities from MTU Mesocosm Facility, Houghton, MI, USA - PEATcosm2014_Bin02_60_metaG | ecosystem: Environmental > Terrestrial > Soil > Wetlands > Peat | place...
CCGAGAAGGCAATTCGCGAAGTATTCAGAAAAGGAAGAACCGCCGCCCCAGCAATAATATTCTTCGATGAACTTGATGCCATAGTACCAAGACGCGGCCTAGGATATGCTGACTCAGGAGCCAGCGAACGCGTGATCAGCCAACTCCTGACAGAGATAGATGGAATCGAAAGCCTTCAGAACGTTCTCGTGATTGCCGCCACAAATCGCCCCGATATGCTCGACCCAGCCGTTCTAAGACCGGGCAGGTTTGACAGGTTAATCTACGTACCATCCCCAGACTTAGACTCATTGAGAGAAATCTTGAAAATACACTCAACTGGGATGCCCCTCTCGGCAGACGTTGACATGGAGGACTTAGCCCGAAAGGCTCAGGGATATTCAGGCGCCGACATCGAAGCTGTCTGCAGAGAAGCCGCAATAACGGCGCTGCGTGAGGATATCAATTCAACCGAAGTATCAAGACGCGACTTCAACATGGCCATGGAGAGAGTAGGGCCAAGCATAGCGCCAGAGGATGACGCGTTTTACCAAAAATTCTCAAAACGACTCAGAAGAGAACGGGCAGCTCCCCCAACCCCAGTAGCATAGTCACCTATTCGCGGAGTCGACTCGGTTGGAGAAAGTGTGGGGGCCGCGTCCCCTTCACCTTTTCGTCCTAGACGTTATAGGACGAAAAGGACCACTAACAGATGACGAGCTGCTCCGTGAAATTCGAAACGGCAAAGAGGACATTAGCTTTCGCGAAATGAACCGGATCCTCTTGAAGTTGGAAGTCAACGGTTTAGTTAGAGTTTCACGCCAGATGAAAGGCAAGCGCCGCGTCGAAATTGCCGAACAACGAAACATTAGATAAAATACGCCGGACCTCCCTTAACGCCGCGAAGGTCTACTTGTTCCAAACTAGGTAGTCGAGAAAACAAAACCTTGCCCGATAGCTCAACCGACATCGCCATCGTTGGATGCGGAGTGAGTGGTGCCACTGCCGCCTTAGCAGTTGCCAAAGAGAACGTATCTGTCTCGATATTTGAAGAACATCCCGAAGTTGGGACACCTTCCCACTGCTCAGGACACGTGGGGATTCCGGCCTTCAAGCAATTCAGTCCAGAGGTGCCAAAGCGAATCATCGAGAACGAGATCAAGGGAGCCGTCCTGCACTCGCCTGGAGACAAACTGCTTACTCTCCATCGCTCGAATCCCGTAACATGGGTTCTCAACCGGGCAGATTATGATCAGTACCTCGCCTATTTAGCGAAAAAAAGCGGGGCTGCACTGCATTTGAACTCTCGTATTGCAAGCTACAAACGTTTAGACAATGGAGAAATCCTGCTCAAAGTTAATGGCGACAAGGAACATAACCTAATTTGCAAAGTGCTAATCGACGCAAGCGGATGTGGAGCCTCCATTTCGAGATATGCGGGCTTACCAAAGCTTGGGAGGGGGATCTTGGTGAACTCCGCTCAATTTAGCGTGGAAAATCTAGTGGACATTGATGAAGACTTCGTCGAAGTCTACTTCGGTCAAGGATTCGCCCCAGGCTTCTTTGGTTGGATAATACCTCGCCATGACGGAACAGCAAAGGTTGGCATTGCCGCTGGTGCTCGAGCTAACGTTCGCCAATGTTTTGAATATTTCATAGATAAACATCCTACAGTCTCGGCTAAACTAAGACATTCGAAACAAATCACCCCACCAAGCTATCACCCCATTCCCGTAGGAGGAGCAGTAAACCGTACTTACGCAGACAATATCCTCGCGGTCGGAGATGCAGCATCACAGGTTAAACCAACGACTGGCGGTGGAATAGTCTTTGGTTTGGCGTGCGGGCGAATCGCAGGTGAAACTGCCGCGAAAGCTGTGCTTGACAAAGAGTTTTCCGCGTCGCGCCTAGAAGAGTATGAAACCCTCTGGCGCAGAATGTTCGGATTCGACTTGTGGGCGATGTCTTGGCTTAGGCGACTTCTCTACCGGCTGCCTGATCGTAATCTTGATCGAATTTTTAATATAGCCCAAGAATTAGGCGCCGACGACATTCTGAATACGACGACCGACATCGACTTCCAGGGCCGGACATTACTGTCGCTAGCGCGTGACCCGCGATTGTTCATTACGCTTCTGTCTGCATCTATCCTGTCAGTTCCTTCTTTGATACGGACTTAGGGTGTAGTACAAATGTCAAGACAGATGAAAAGATTTGCAGGTAATGTTAATAATTTGTAGTTTCTGAAGCTGTTCCAGTTCTCCTTGCACAACGCGGCGATTGTCTGGAGCAGTGGCAGAGATTAGTTGCAAGCTTTGCAGACTTAAGACACGAAAGCAGCTCGATAGGATGATTATGAATCGGGGCACCGTATCGAGAAATTCAAAGAAGGTTCAGAATTCACAGCGTCTCCATGATTTCCTACCACAAGGGGACGTGCCTCGGGTTGATTCCCCCGCGAAGGAAAAGTGCCTATCCAGTAGAGAGACCCTGGTGATGTCACGGTCTTACTCAGGCATTCCCTAACTGCTTCACAGCGTCCATCAAAGCTGGTATGAATTCGTACAGGTCGGCTACGATGTTGTAATCGCTGTACTCAAAAATTGGTGCTTTCGGGTCGTTGTTTACAGCGACTATGATTCTGCTGTTCCTAATTCCTGTTAAGTGCTGAATTTGCCCTGATATTCCTAACGCGAGGTACAACTTCGGACTTACCTTCTGGCCTGAAAGACCTACGTATTGGTCCTCTGGCAACCAACGCAGATCTTCCGCTATAGGCCTGGAGCAGGCGACTACGCCACGTAAAGTCTGTGCGAGCTGTTCGACTAATCCCATATCCTCCTTCTTCCGTACGCCGCGTCCGAACGAAACAATTACGGGTGCATCACTCAACCTCACACCTTTCATAGGCTTTGGTTTCGTCTCAACTAACCGCGTGCTTGGTGGCTTGAACTTTGGTTCAACCTTGACCACATCCCCTTTTCGAGATGGATCAGGTGGGCTGGGGGTGAAGAGACCTTTGGCGACAGTTGCCATTTGGGGTTTTGATTTTGATATGTGGGTCTCCACTAAGTTACCGCCCGACGTGATCCTGTCCATGAGTAGATACTTCTTCTCGGCGTCCAGTTCGAGTCTGGTTGCTTCGGTTACGCACCCAGTCTTGAGTCGTTCGGCAAGGCGAGGCGCAAACTCTAGCCCGTTGCGTGTTGCGCCGATAAGTAGGATGTCTGGTTTGTGCTCGGTTATGAGGTTCGCGAAAGCATCTGTAAATGTGTCGACTTGAAACGACTTGAATGCCTGATCCGACATCGCTAGAACGCTGTCAGCGCCGTGTTGAATCAAGTTCTGCGCGTCAACTACATCGACTGCAATAACGACTGTTTTGGTTCCAAGGCCATCGGCCAGGCTTCTAGCCTTACCCAGCAACTCAAGCGTTAGTTGTGGCGATTCAGAGAATACCCAGACTCCCGTGTTTTCTTCTGACAAATTCAGGCCGCCTTCAGAACCCCTTCTTGAATGAGGGATTTGGCAACTTTCGACGCTATCTCTTTCGCTTCACCTTGGAGCAAAATCCGTTTTCTTTCGCCGACTGTAACCGTGCTTCTTAGGATTTCGATCAACGACCCATTGAACCCCAGTTCTTCCGGTCCAAGAGCAAGGTCAGCCGCATTCCAAACGGTTGTTGGCTTCTTCGACGCGGCCATAATTGCCATCAGGGTTGGAAGGCGCGGCTCGTTGATCTCTCGCACTACACTCACAAGGCACGGTAGTTTGGCCTCCACGACTTGACGCTCATTCTCTAGGTCTCTCTCCACGATGACCCGATCGTTTTCCAGGGATAATTTGGCCGCGTAGGTTATCTGCGGTAAATTACACATTTCCGCGAGTCGTGGTCCGACCTGGAAGGCAAAGAGGTCTTCGGAGTATGCACCGCAGAGAACTAAGTCATATTCAAGGATCTTTGTAACGGCTGCTGCTAAGACATTCGCGGTTGCGTGAGCATCTGACCCCTCAAAGAGGGGGTCTGTGAGCAAGCAGGCTTCGTCTGCTCCCATCGCTAACGCTTCTCTTAGCGCCTCCTTTGCCTCGGGCGGACCGAGGGTTATCACAGTGATTTTGCCTCCATGTTTCTCCTTGATCCTCACCGCCTCTTCGACGGCATTCTTGTCGGCCTCGCTAATGACGCGAGGCACTCCCTGGGTTATGATGGTCTTGGAACTACGGTCGACTCTCAGGTCAGCCGTTTGAAAGACTTGCTTCATGAGAACTAAGATGTTTACCATCGTCGATCACAAGGAGGTCGATGCCTCAACGCATCATCGAATTAATACGTTATGTAGCTGAGATTTGCTCAGCTACGAGTTCTGCGATGTCACGCACTGTAAGTGATTCCTTGGTCCCTGCCGCAACAGATGCGTCTTCAAGCATGGACGTGCAGAAGGGGCAAGCGGTGGCTAGGATGTTTGCTTGCGTCTCCATTGCTTCATCCAAACGGATCGCGCTCACCTTTTTCTTCTGTTCAACCTTGTACCAGAAGTTTGCCCCTCCTGCCCCACAACAGAAGCTGCCCTCCTTGGATCGTTTCATCTCCACCGTTTTTCCGGGAGCTAATGAGGCTATTATTTCCCTTGGGGAGTTGAAAACTCCGTTGTACCTGCCTAGGTAGCAAGGATCGTGGAAGGTAACTGTAGTCTTGGCTCCAGGGTTGAGCTTCAATTTCCCAGTCTTGATGAGGTGTTCGATGAATTGTGAGTGATGCAGGACGGTGAAGGTTGTGCCGAATTCTGGATATTCGTTCTTGAAGGTATTGAAGCAGTGTGGGCATTGTGTTAGAACCGTCTCCACGTTGTACTTCTTGAACACCTCCGCCAACTCTATCGCACTCTGCTGGAAACGTCCCTCCTCCCCCAACCTCTTCGCAGCTTCACAGTTGCATTTTTCTTCGGTTCCGAGAATAACGAAACTAATCTTCGCGGCTTGAAGAATCTTCACCATCGCCCGCGACACGGCTTGATTTCTCGGGTCGTATGATCCTGAACACCCAACCCAATAGAGGATTTCAAACTCGGGCTGTTCCCTCGCCGTCTTTACTCCCAACCCTTCTGCCCACTTCATGCGGTCCGATTGGGGTAGACCGTACGGATTTGCCGAATTACCTAGATTATTTAACAGGTCCCTTTTTTGGCGGTCGAGCTTGCCCTCACTCACCACGTGTCTTCTCATGTCTACTATCGCGTCCACGTGGTCGATGAGGACTGGGCATTCGTTGACGCATGCCCGGCAAGTGGTACATGCCCATAGTTCCTCCGGGTTAACGATGATCGGCATGACGGAACTTCCCCCATCGAGCGTGCTTTGAGTTAGCATCACGTTTCTGAGTTTGAGTATCAGTTGCATGGGGAACAGGAGGGTTCCAGCAGCGGTTGCGGGACATGCATTCGTGCATCGACCGCACTGCGTGCACGAATCAAATGACAGCCTCTGTTGCCAAGAGAAATCCGTGATCGCTGAAGCCCCAACTTTCACGTCGAAACTTCCCGAGGCCAGAACCTGTCTGAGATCGAAAGGCGAACTAAGTTGTCCTTTGGGGCGAAGGTGAATGAAAAGTGAGTTTAGTGGAGAGGTAAAGATGTGAAAAAGTTTCGTGTAGGGTATACTGGCTACCGCGGTGAATGCTAAGAGGGCGTGGAACCACCATAAGTACTGATAAAAGCCAATTATCCATGGCCCGATGAAGCCACGGTTGGTTAGGAAGAGGGCAACCTGGTATCCGACGAAAGACCAAGGAGCCCAAGACGGGTGGTCAACCGCTAACCGTATGCCTTCAAGCAAATATCCGGTGGAAAGTATGATGATTAGGATTGAGAAGATGAATATGTCGTCCCGCGACGTGGGAAGGTTAGAGGGTCTGGAATAAACGCGCCTAAAGATGGATATTATGAGACCTGAGATTGCGACTAGGCCGAACGCGTCTAGGAAAGATTCGAATGTGAGGTAGAAGTAGCCGACTAGGATTTGGTGGTGGAAAAGAGGAACCCAGATGTCGCTGTCTATCATAATAAGGGTGGTCCCGATGAATAGAACGATTATGCCGCTGTAAATCAGTAGATGCATTAATCCCGGATACGGTTTCCTTGTGACCTTCCTCTGTGCGAAGACGTTAGTGATAGTCCTCCAGATGCGCTCGGGAATGTGGTCGAACTTCGGTGGGGGCGACCCTTTGAAGTAAACCCGGAGGCGTCGATAGAGGCCGACCAAGAATACCAAAGCGAACCCCGAGAGAACCATGTACATGATCAGGGAGGTGAGGGGCGGTAGGAGATCGTAGGTTATGCGGTGCGGTTCAGTCAAACTGGGGCCCTACCTTTGTGCGGTTTGCATTGTGCTAAAAGAGGTTTCGCGCTTACTGTATGCTCGCTTAACGAACTTGACTTACATACCTTCATAACGACTTGGACTGCAAGAGCCATGGCGGTGGAGTGACAGTGAACAAGGTCAAAGTGCTTCAGTATGGGTTAGGGCCGATTGGGGTGGGCATCGTTGAGGTTCTCTTATCGAGGCCGTGGGTACAGTTGGTAGGCGCCGTAGATATTGACCGCACCAAAGTTGGGAAAGATGTTGGGCAACTTCTTTCTAAGCCCCGAAATACGGGTATCCTCGTGACCGACAAGGCAAAGGGGCCACTAAGAGATGCGGGTGTCGATGTCGTTACGCACGCAACTTCATCCTTCATGAAAACCATTCATCCTCAGTTACTTGAGATCCTTCATCATGGAACAAGCGTTGTGTCAACAGCTGAAGAACTCGCATACCCCTTCGCCAGACACCCTGAGTTGGCGAAAGAGTTGGATGAACTCGCAAGAAAGAAAAAAGCCGTCGTTCTCGGAACGGGCATCAATCCGGGTTTCCTATTAGACACTTTGGCTGTGGCATTGAGCGGAGTGTGCCAGAAAGTGAACTCCATTCGAGCGGAGCGAGTAGTAGATGCGTCTCGACGTAGGCCTCCGCTTCAAAAAAAGATTGGGGCAGGGATCTCCCCAGCTGAATTCGAGAAAAAAGTTGCCGAGGGAACAGTCAAACATGTTGGCCTCCCCGAGTCGGTAGGCCTCGTCTCATTAGCGATGGGGTGGAAGGTTGGTGAGATTCAAGAGAGGATTACGCCCGTAATCGCGGAGAAGGAAGTTCAAAGCGATCACATCAAGGTTCAGGCGGGGGGAGTGGCGGGAATTCGGCAGGTCGCAAAAGGGATCCTCGCCGGCCAAGAGTTAGTTGTGCTTGATTTGCGAATGTATTTGGGGGCTCCAAATCCGCATGACTCGGTTCTCATCGATGGTACACCCCCGGTAGATATGACGATTCGAGGTGGCGTCGAGGGAGACAGCGCAACCCCAGCCATCATAGTTAACGCAATACCGAACTTGAGGAAACTCGAACCGGGATTAAGAACCATGGTTGACCTACCCCCAATCACCCCGCGACTGGATCTCTCAAGTGAAGATCGATCCGTTATGCTCAAAACATTCTAATCCGAGCGGAGCGCACGGACCTGCAAGTTAGCTTTCACGAATCGTTCTACGGACCCTGTTAAGTTCTCTATGTCTAACTCTGTATGTGCATAGCTGACTCCGCCGTGCAACCTCTCCGGAACCAGCATTATTATGCCATCATCAAGCATATGGCTGAACAGTTTCTTCGACTCTTCGTGATCGCTGTCAGCGAAGCATGTAGCGTCTTTGATGGGCGTCTTGGCGGTGGTGTGTATGCCGAAGAGCGAGCCGATTCCGGTCGCTTGGGCCGGGAATGCGTTTTCCTTGAAAATCCTGTTGAGCGTCGCTCGCGTCTTTTCTCCAAGTTTGTCCACGTGCTGGTAGACGGGGGTGTGTTCGAGTACGTCGATCGTCGCGACTCCTGCGGATAGAGTTAGTGCATTGCCTGTGAATGTCCCGCCGTGATATGCCAAGTCTAAACCTGAATATTTGGTGTGGTCCATTCTCTCCATTATTTCTTGGCGGCCACATACCGCACCAATAGGGAGCCCTCCGCCGATAATCTTGCCCATCACTGTGACTTCTGGTTTCACATTGAAATATCCCTGCGCACCGCTCAATCCGAGCCTAAAGCCTGTAATTACTTCATCGAAAATCAACAGGGCGCCTGTATCGTCGCAGTATTCCCTTACGCCTTTGAGAAACTCCTTGTCCGCGGGAATCATTCCTCCCGCCCCTAAGACTGGTTCAAGGATGACGCATGCCAGCCTCTCCCGTTTGGTCCGTTCCAGAAACCCGTCAAGGTCGTTGTAGGGAACCACGACTGTGTCGGCCTGGGAACTCTTTGTCATGCCACCCGAGAGGGCTTTGTCGAACGGTGGCCTAATCGCAATATGGAGCGGATCATAGGCGCCGTGCCACCCTCCTTCAAACTTGGCGATTCTGTCCCTTTTAGTGAATGTTCTGGCCAGGCGAGTTGCGAAGAAGTTGGCCTCGCTTCCTGAGCTGGTGTAGCGAACCATTTCTGCACTGGGGACGTGTTTGCTTATCATTTCAGTAAGCGTCACTTCCAGTTCGTGTTCAAATCCGAAATGCCAACCAAGTTCCGCCTGATTCTTGATTGCTTGCATGACGATTGGATGTGCATGCCCAAGGATCATGGCGAAATGTGTGCACCAGTAGTCCGTGTATTCGTTACCGTCAAGATCGATGAGTTTAGCCCCGCGAGCTTCCCTTACGAAAAACGGGTAGGGTTCAAAGTACCGGAAGCTGTATGAAACCCCTGCAGGTTGAACTCGCTTTGCGCGAGTGAAGAGCGCATGGGAGAGCGGAGTTCGCTTAGTATACGCAGTTTCTTTAGAACTGACTTCCTCCATTATTAGAGCACAAGAACCCTTTACAATCGGGATACGATTTCAGGTTTTCCAACGAGCCAGTTTACCTTGCTTGGACCTTGTAATAATGCACTTGGTGGCTTGGAGCAAGTTTGCAAGTATAGGGGTTAAATATCAAAAAGAAAATTCCTTCCCTATACGGCTTGATGAATGTTGCAGGTTGCCTCAGCATACATTAGATGTGGTTATTGCAGCCAAACCATACCCCGCGAAAGCCCATACTGCCCCTACTGCCAAAAGAAATTCCTGTTCAAAGGTCTAGGCCTCTAGGTCTTCCTAGGCGTTATGGCGGAAGGTTCGGCAGCGAGTATCCGCCTGTTACTTCTGAGTAGCGTAGCAGGCTTTTGCTTGTTAGGCGATTCAACGCTGCTTCCACCTCTTGCAGTTTGAAGCCCTCGTTGAACACCCGGGCAACCAGCTCAGCCTTTTCATACGTGAAGTCTTGTACCTGAATGAGTTTCAGGAGGAAATCCTCGCAAGCCCCCACCCTTCCCTCATCAAGTTTTGGTTCACTGGGCTTGGCGCGTTGTACGTCAGCCACAAGCGCTCGTCCCAACATACCGAACCGCTTGGAGACAAGTTCTGCAAGGAGCTTGCTGCCTCCTCGAAAAGTGAAAACTGTCTTCGGTCGAGCTTCCTTCACGAATCGAAGCAACTGGTTTAGGTCAGCTTGCTCGCTTAAGGTGAATACTTTTCCTGCGGTCCTCTCGGCTGCGGTTGGCCAACTGGTTACATGGGCAACCCTGAATTCCCCGTACCGAGTAGCATCGAATCGCTTTGGAATTATAACCACGCACTTAGCGTCTTCTATCAGAGACCGTGCTTCCTCCGTTGCGGCGTCCACGAACCGCAACCCAATCCCGTTATTCGCATAAACTTGGCTAATACGTGCAATTCGCGGGTGGACGATCACGGGCAGCTCCGTCCACGTGTTGAAGACCCTGACCAGTTCCTGCGCGTTCCCGATGGGATCTGTTGCAAATGTTGGAACCCTACGCTCACCAATGCACTCCAATGTCCATTTGACGATGTCAGCGACAATTGACTCGCGGGGCGGAAGGGTTTGGGAGGCTGCGGGGAATGTTGCTTCGAGGATTAGGGTATCGCAAGGTGCGACTTCCGCCGCCTTAGAGACTAGAGTGTCAGTGAAATTGATGTGGCTTGCGTAAACTACAATTTCATCTGGGGTTATGATTTCATATTGAACTGACCCAAGCACGTGCCCCGCATCGTGAGCCTCGACCTCAACCTCCCCTAACCTCACACGCCGGCCAACACGGATTGGTTCCCAGTTACCTGCCTTCCGGCCAATGTCGGCCTCGCAGAGTTCGTACGTTTCTTTGGTCGAGTACTTCTTCTGGAGGGGGAACTGGAAACCCTTTGAATGATCGTAATGCGCATGAGTAATGAACAGGTTCGGGATCGTGGGGTCGCTGTCCAGCGGATCTAAATGTAACCTAGTTTCGCCGTATCGAATCGCTACGCCGTCCGACCATCGAATTAGAGGTTTCAGTTCGAAGTCCCAAGCTAATTCTGGGACGGGGGTTGAAAACCGCACCGGTCCCTAGCGCGATTATTTTTCTCGCGCAGCTACTGTGACTTCTTTTTGTTCTTCGAGAAATGCGAGCGCATCCATAGCGGCTTTGCATCCCTCACCAGCAGCCGTAACGGCCTGCCGATACTTGTAATCGTGCACGTCCCCTGCGACGAATACGCCATCAACAGACGTCTTCGTCCCACGCTCGGTGAGAATGTACCCTTTCCCGTCCATTTTGAGTTGCCGCCCAAATATTTTCGTGTTTGGTTCGTACCCTATTGCTACGAAGACGCCGTCACACGCCAGAATAGATAGTGCACCAGTCTTGAGGTTCTTTACTTTCACGCCCTCGACCTTCTGTTCCCCCAGAATCTCGTCAACCACTGAGTCCCAAACAGGTTTGATCTTCTCGTTAGTCATGACTCTGTGTTGCATTATCTTGCTGGCCCGTAACTCATCTCGTCTATGAACCACAACGACCTCAGTTGCGTATTTCGTCAAGAAGAGAGCCTCTTCCGTCGCTGTGTCTCCGCCACCGACGACAACAACACGTTTACCCCGGAAGAAGTAGCCATCACAAGTTGCGCAGCTTGAAACCCCGCGGCCGCGTAATCTAGTTTCGGAGGGTAAGCCTAGCCATTTTGCGGAAGACCCGGTTGCTATTATGACCGCTTTCGCAGTGTGAACGTCGCTGCCTACTGTGATTTTGAACGGGCTGCGTGAAAAATCGACTGATGAAACGTCATCGTCGATGATCTGAACGCAAAATCGTTCAGCCTGCTTTCTCATCTCTTGCATAAGTTGAGGGCCTTGTATCGCATCTGAGAAGCCTGGAAAATTCTCTACGCCACTCGTTAGCATGAGCTGCCCGCCAGATAATCTACCCCCGACGACGACGGTCTTCACCAAAGCTCGGCCTGCATAAATTGCAGCAGTGAGACCTGCGGGGCCTGAGCCGATTATGATAACATCGTACTCTGCCATGCTGCTTCAAGACCCAAATTCGGCTGACGAATTATAAGTTGAACCTTTAATCTATCGAACGAAGGTCTGTTGTGATTTTCAGGAGGTTGGTGACTAGGCTTCCTTAGTGTAATCGTCCTGCTTGACGGTGTGCATTGGTTTACCGAGGTATATGACAATAGTATTAGAGAGTTTGTTGAAGAACCTCTGCCTCGCCTTTCTGCATGGCCGGTATGCCCACCCAATTAGGCAATCAAAGGGGAGGAGTAGGGATTTCCCGACACTCTGAATCGCCGAGGCCCGCAGGCTTGCGTTTCTCCCTTCAAGATCGGCAAGGCGAATGTTCAGCAGCAGTTGCCCGATTGATCTGCCGAAGTACCATTCCGAGAATGTCCAGTACAGAAAGAGGATGAGTATCGATAGTGGGGACCACATGGAAAGTGAGGGTTGAAGGAACGCGGGTAGGATTTTGGTTTCTAGATCCTGAAGGCCGCCAAAGTAAGCGATCATTACGTTGATGATTATATAATCTATCATCCAAGCGATGAAGCGTCTTCCCCAATTCGCTAGTATGATGGGGTCTGCTTGACTCTTAGCCATGCAGAACCCTGTTTTAGGTTAGGGGGTGGTCATTTTCGCCGTTTGGACGGGCGCCCGCCCATCACCATGACCATGACTGCTTTCTGGACATGCAAGCGGTCCTCGGCTTCTTCGAAGTAAAGTGAATAGTTCTTGTTATCAATTACCTCGTCGGTGACTTCCTGTCCACGGTCTGCTGGTCCGCAGTGCATGTACTTCCCCTTTTTCGTAAGGTCCATCAACTCTTGGGTGCATATCCAGTTCTTGAACTTGTCCTGGTACGCGGTGGCACCGGCCTTGTCGAGTGAGGCGTTGTGGGGTGGGAAGTAGTTCTTTGGAGACCAAGCCTTGGGATAGACCACATCTGCCCCTTCGAATGCTTCCTTCATATCGTTCACCACGCGGAAGCCGCCGCCATACCGATCGGCATTAGCCTTACACGCGTCAGTTACTACGTCTTCAAGTTCGAACCCTGGAGGGTGCGCAAGAACAACATCCATTCCCATCTGTGTTCCGATAAGCGCCTCGTTTTGAGGTACTGCGAGAGGTTTGAGGCCTCCCGAGTAGGCGTAGGATACGACCAGTTTCTTCCCCTTTAGTTTTGGAATTGCACTTCTCATAGCCTGCACGTCCGCCAACGCCTGAAACGGATGGTACATGTCGTCCTCCATGTTTAGAACTGGAATCGTGGCGTGTTTAGCGAATTCTTGAACGACCTTGTGGCCTCTGCCGATAACCCACTTTGCAGCGTCACCATAGATTCGGATCGCGATCGCGTCACCGTATCTGCTCAGCACCCTAGCGACGTCGGAGATCGCTTCGGTTTGGTAGGCTACCATGTCTTCTGGTAATGCTGGTGTGTAAACGTCTTGAGGGCTGAGAAAGTGAGCGTTCCCACCGAGCTGATACATACCTGCCTCGAATGAATTTCTTGTTCTGAGGGAACGATTGTAGAACATCATGAAAAGCGTCTTACCGGGCAGGTACGCGTGTTTCTTGTGTGCCCGGAAAAGTTTTCTCAGTACGTCTGCCTCATCAAGAATTTTCTTGACGTCTTCTTGTGAGAAATCGTTCGTGTTAAGGAAACTCTTACCACTCCATAATCCTACGGATGATGCCAAACCTGTTACCTCTAGCCCACTCGATTCTGTGATTCGACTTAAACTTTTGGCACGGTTACCTGTGTTCCCGCTTTACCGTCTAATGCTTCGATCAATTCTCCAAGGGCTGCGATTACAGCACGCTCGCCCCCGCTTTCAACAAACCGAATTGCAGCTTCAACCTTGGGTGCCATGCTTCCCTCTTTGAATTGCCCTTCCTTCGCGTAATTCCTCAATTTCCCTGTTGTGATTTCCTTTATCTTTTCCTGATTGGGTTTGCCATAGTTGACGTAGGCGCCATCGACATCCGTTAAGACGACAAATATGTTGGCGCCGATAAGCGTCGCTAGTCTTTGACCGGCGAGGTCTTTGTCGATTACCGCTTCAACCCCAACCGCGTGTCCATTCTCCTCGATTATAGGAATCCCTCCTCCCCCACACGCAACAACGACGAAGTCGGCGTCAACCAACGCCCTTATCGCGGTGCGTTCGGCTATGATCTTGGGATCTGGGGATGGTACTACACGCCTGTAGCCGCGGCCAGCGTCTTCCTTGATGACTAGCTCGGGTTTCTGCGCACGCACTTGATCCGCTTCCTCCTTCGTGTAGAATGGCCCGATTGGTTTGGTTGGGTTTTGAAAGGCAGAATCGTGTTTGTCCACGATAACCCTGGTTATCAGGGTCACGACGATCTTGTCGATGCCCCGTGACTTGAGTTCATTTCTCAGAGCCTGTTGAACCATGTACCCGATGAACCCCTGTGTTTCAGCTCCGCACGCGTCGAGTGGAAATGGGGGAACTATGCTCTTCGCGGCCTCATGCCTCAGTAGGGTTGCTCCGACTTGTGGCCCGTTGCCATGCGTCAATACTATCTTGTATCCTCGCTGGATTAGGTCGGCGACCTTCGCCACAGTCCCCTTGACGTTCTTGTATTGATCGTCGAAGGAACCTTTCTGTCCTCGTTGGAGTAGAGCGTTTCCTCCAAGCGCAATCACAATAAGTTTCTCAGTCAAATTGGAAACACATCGCACCGATCGAAGATCATCCAAACCTTCACCATGTCCTTATCAACCTTCACACGGTTTCTCGAGCAGGAACTTCTATTTACCCCGCTATTTACCAAGCATTCAGCAGTCGAAAACGAGGTAAAGAAAGACGCCAAAGGTGGACCTTGCAGGTAAGGATCTGATCACTACCCAAGATTGGTCGCTTGAAGAATTAGATGCTGCGCTTAGGCTGGCACGGGACCTCAAATCGAAATACCATCGTGGCCAAGTCCCACACCTTCTTGCAAACAAGACCTTCTTCATGCTATTCTACGCGCCATCAACTAGGACAAGAGCTGCGTTTGAAGCTGGGATGACATACCTCGGAGGCCACGGACAGTACATCGATGTTTCCACGACACGTTTGGGTTCGGGGGAGGCGGCGAAGGATGTTGCTAAGATGTATGATCTGTACGGCCAAGGCTTGGGCGTTCGGATTCTAGATTCAGCCATTGACTACGTCTACGGAGCGGGGGTGTCGGTGGTGCGAGAGTATGCGCAACATGCGGAGATTCCGGTCATCAACATGGCTTGTTGCACATACCATCCCACCCAAGGCCTCGCAGACCTGATGACGGTTCAGGAAGAACTTGGGAAAGTTCGGAAGAAGAAGTATGTGATCATGTGGGCTTACGCGAAAAGCTTCCGAGGCCGATGCAGCATTCAGGAGGAGGCGTTGCTCATGCCCAGATTCGGAATGGATGTCGTTCTCGCTTACCCACCTGGATTCGAGATTGACCCGAAGATAGTTGAACAGGCGAAGGCGAACGCCCAAGCCTCAGGCGGACAATTCCAAACTACCAACGACCTCAACTCAGCTGTGGAAGGGGCGCATGGGGTGTTTCCGAGAAACTGGGCCTCCAACGAACTACTCAGGGTGGGGGCTAGCAAGTTTGGGAAGGAACGGGAGGCTGAATTGCATGAGAGGTATCGGGATTGGACCCTGACTCAGGGGCTGCTGGATAAGATGGATAGGAAAGCCATCGTAACCCACGTACTACCTGTGCTCAGAGGGGAGGAGGCTACGGACGAGGTTATGGACGGACCCCATTCGGTGATATACCCCCAAGCAGAGAACGGCATGTTCACGAAGATGGCTGTTCTCGCGTTGACGATGAGTGGGAAGAAGAAACGGGCGCGTTAACGTTGTGTGGATAAGGTTACGGTTGCCGGTCATCTGATTCGCGCAATCACAACTTCGCATTCTTTAACCCCATGTGCATTGAACCTGTTTCCGCGGGGTGGTCTTGGTGGTGGAGATTGGGGAAACCGTTGCTGAACGTTTTCTAAGGTATGTGAAGTGTGATACTCAGTCGGCGGAAAAATCTGAGACCTACCCGAGCACCGGGAAGCAGAAGGAGTTTGGGAGGAAGCTTGTAGAAGAGTTGCAGGAGCTGGGTCTGGAGGGTGCGTCGATCGATGAATACGGTTACGTTATGGCAACGTTGCCTGCGAACATTCGGCGGGCTGTTCCTGTTATAGGCTTCATGGCCCACATGGATACTTCCCCCGCGTTATCTGGGAAAGACGTTAAACCCCTGATTCACGAGAGCTATGCAGGGGCGGACATAGTTCTTCCCGGCGACAACACACAGATCCTTCGGCGTTCTGAAAACCCGGAATTATCGAAGAAGATCGGTGAGGGGATAATTACGGGGGATGGAACGACGCTTCTGGGGGCGGATGATAAGGCAGGCGTCGCCGAGATTATGGATATGGCGCATTTCCTGGTGAATAACCCTGAGGTTCACCATGGAACAATCAAAGTCGCCTTTACGCCCGACGAAGAGGTGGGTAGCGGAGTGGAACATTTCGACGTGCAAAAATTCGGTGCAGAATACGCTTACACGATGGACGGAGAGACTCTGGGGGACGTGGAAAACGAAACTTTCTCCGCAGACTCCGTCCACGTAACCTTTCGAGGAATATCCTTCCACCCCGGATACGCCAAGGGCCGATTAGTTAACTCAATCAAGGTAGCATCGGCATTCGTGAACAAGCTTCCCAAAGAGAGGATGTCGCCAGAAACGACGGAGGAATTGGAAGGGTATGTTCACCCTTACTTGGTCGAGGGGGGAGTTGAAAGCACCTCCGTCCAATTCATCGTGAGAGACTTCGACGATGACGAACTGAAGAAGAAGGAAGAGATGCTACGGGGTTTAGTGGAAGAGACGGTGCGAAGCTACCCCAAGTCGAACTTCACTTTTGAAGTTGAAGAAACCTACCGAAACATGAAACGTGTACTCGACAAGCACCCACAAGTCGTAGAGAAAGCCATGGACGCCATCGGGATGACCGGCTTGCAACCCAGACTCGGCAGAATTAGAGGGGGAACGGATGGAGCTAGGCTATGTTACATGGGGCTCCCAACACCCAACCTAGCCAGCGGCCAACACAACTTCCACTCGAAGCTTGAATGGATTTCAATCCAAGACATGAAGAAGGCGTCAGAAGTAATCGTGAACCTCGTTAAAGTTTGGGCAATGAGCCCAGAATGAAATGTCTGGGTCAGCGTCGGACCATACTGAGCTTGGGATTAAATTCTATCCTTCAACTTTCTCAGTAAGGCGAACTCGTGTTCTGGTGCTTATCGTCAGTTGGACGTTTTTCGGGTTTGTAGGTGAAGAACTTGTGGGATAGGAAATTGCTTGTTGCCGATACTGCCGTTGCAACCCAGCTTGAATAGATGTACCAGATGTGGATGTATGTAGTCAAGGAGTAGAGGATTGAGGTCGCGATGGCAAGCCCCGCCCCCCAGACAAGCCAATGTATTATGAACTGCGTCCCGGTGCTGTAGGCTGCCCTCGTTCCGGGGAGTTTGAAAGCCCAGTACTTGTAACCCACGAACACGGCCATTTGAGTGAGGACGGCGGCGGCCCAACTGGAATAGATATAGTAAACGTGAAGGTATTCGGTAAGAAAATACAGTACGCCGGAACTGAACCCCACGCCGAGGCCGCCTACAAGGCAGAACTTCACGGCCTGCAAACCAAACTGATCCCACAACCTACGGAAGAATTCTTTCATGTGCTTTCCGTTCTCAACTCATTCCCGTCTTCCATACCCTTGCCTTCAGCGAGTTGTTCTAATAGCTAACTCTCCAATCTTGTACCCGGCAAAACAGCACACCCAACCCCAAACGCGACCAAGATTCATGGTCCAGAGAATCCGACGGCCACACCTGAACCAACATCTTCGTCACGGAAGTGCGCGTCTAAGAAACCTGACCCAGTTACCGCCAAGGATGTTGTCGATGTCGGTTTCAGAAAAGCCGGCGTCGCCGAGTGCTCCACCAATCTTGTGAAGGTCTGCCGCGGTGTCGAATTCGGCGGGAATGCTTTCAGCCCCAAACCCACCGTCAAAATCAGAACCAATTCCCACGTGGAGCCTGTCGCCGGCCAGATCGCACATATGACGAATGTGTTTCAACACGTCTGCCAGAGTGACTTTAGATTTTATTGCGCCCGTTTCCTCCCACTCAGGTTGCAGGAATTTGTTGTATAGCACTGTCCCAATGACGGCTTCGCGTGCTACGAGCGCGGAGATCATTTCGTCGCTTAGCTGCCTGTCAGTTGGGACGATGGTGCGGCAATTGGAGTGGCTGGCTATCACGGGCCCATGAAATAGTTTCAGCGCGTCAAAGAAACTAGCCTCAGCCATATGCGATACATCCAAGATTAGGCCAGTTCTCTCCATCTCCCCCATCAATTCGCGGCCGAGTTCGGTAAGCCGCCCCGGCGCATGTGTGCCGCCCGAGTAGCGGGTTGCGCGCCAGGCAGGGCCGACGATTCGCACGCCAGCTTCAAACCATTCCCGGGCCTGTTTCGGAGCCACAATCGGATCAGCGCCCTCCATAAGCAGAACCATTCCTAAACGTGAGCTGTCTGGGTTGAGGACTGAGTCGACGTCACTTCTTGAGAGGATTAGTGTGATGCGTGGGTCTTTGGCGAGATCGTTGTAGTATTCCAGTTGCTTCCTTGCCAAATCATAAGCCTGCTGGGGAGTTTCGTAGCATGGCCTTGCCATGGGTTCGGGCATGTTACAGGGGCAGGCCCACAGAGTTGCGAAAACTATCCGCACACCTGCCTGCATGAGCTCGGGCAAACCAACGGTCGGGATACCCTTGTGGCTATCGGATGGGGTTTCGAGCTTCCGTTTCTCAAGAGCTGAAAGCTTGAAATCACGCCCTTGCCCAGCGCTGGTTGCGATGTCTTCGTGTGCGTCAACGATGAACCTGAATCGCTTCATCCAGAATCGCCCTCAACCATTTGTCGAACATGTATTTGCCCATTTGCTGGTAACCTTTGATGTTTAGGTGAAGCCCGTCGCCAGAGTAACCCTCTGAGAGCCTATTGGTCTGTGGGTCGACGGTTGCCGTGAAAAAGTCCACGAACGCGATCTTTCTCTTCTCTGCTTCCGTACGAATTATTCTGTTAAGCTGGAGTCGGGGAGGGATATGCGCGTCGAACCCTAGAATGGAGGGGACCGAACACGCCACGGGCACGATGCCCTTGTTGAGAGCGACATCGTACATGGTGGTCAAGTTGTTGGCGATCATCACTGGATCGAAACCCCAACCTATGTCATTGGCTCCTCCAAGTATGATCACATAATCCGCTTTCTCATCAACCACATCCCCCGAGAACCTTTCAAGCATGCCCGGGCTCAGGTCCCCGTTAATTCCCCTGTTCAGCACGTTCACCTCCACACTCGATTGGAGGCTGGCTAGATGTTGTTTGGCAAGGGTCTCAAGATATTTCGGGTACGGGACAGATTCATCCGAATCAAAGGACCCGGTTTCGCCAACAGTCAAACTATCCCCGAGAGCCACCAGTTTCATGGTTTTCAAGACGATAGCCTACCCGTGCGATCGCATCGGCGACCGTTCATTTCTGGTTTGGTGTCAGCGGCGAGCATGTTTGCTGGCTATGCGCAGCATTGCTTCTAAGCTTCGGTCCACGTCGGCTTTGGTCGTTGCCCACGATGAAACGCTTATCCGCATCGCCGTGTGCCCTTGCCAAACCGTACCCCCACACCAACACGTTCCATCTTCCTGGAGTTCAGCAATGATCTTCCTTGTTGTCTCGGCATCTCCGAAGGATACCAAGACTTGATTGAGAACAACGTCGTTGAGTATCTCGTACCCGGCGGCTTCCAATCCTTCGGCGAAACGTTTAGCGTGCGTGCAAGTTCGTTCAATTAGGTCTGACAAGCCAGAACGACCTAGCGACCGTAACGCAGCCCAAACCTCAACTCCGCGTCCCCGCCTTGAACTTTCAGGAGTGTAGTCAGAGGGCTTCCGGTGCTCGGTAGTAGGCGGTAGGTACTCGGCGGTCACCGCCATCGCGGCGCGCAGAGCTTCCGCTTGCCTCACAAATGCCAACCCAGAATCATAGGGAACGTTGAGCCACTTGTGTGCGTCAGTAGCCCACGAATCAACCTCCTCGATTCCGCGTGTAAGATAAGACCGTGACGGGCAGGCCGATGCCCAGAGGCCGAAGGCCCCATCAACATGAACCCAGGCTCCTGCGCTGTGAGCGCGTTTACAGATCTCGGGAAAAGGGTCGAAAGCACCCGTGTTAACGTTCCCTGCCTGAGCGCAGACAATTGTTGGACACGAGGTTGTCGGTAAGGCTTCCGCACGCATCCGCCCCTGCCCATCAACCGGCACTCTAACAACCCTAGCTCTTCCAAGCCCCAACAGCCCGAGAGATTTCATCAATGTAACGTGGGCCTCCGCCCCAACGACGACCGTTATGGGTGGAGCGCCAAACAAACCATCTTTCTCCACATTCCAACCCTCCCGCTCAAGAACCACGTGGCGTGCAGCAGCCAAAGCCGCGAAACTGGCCATCGTTGCGCCGGTCACAAACGCACCACCACAACCTGGTGGAAGCCGGAAAATGTCGATGAGCCAGCCTAACGCTAGTTGCTCTAGATAGGCTGTTGCGGGCGTTTCCTCGTAAAAGCTGGCGGGCTGATCCCACGCCCCCGCGAGCCAATTGGCTGCTAATGCTGCGGGCAGGGATCCTCCAATAACGAACCCGAAGAAGCGTGGACCAGCCGTAGCCATAGTCGCCGGAGAACAGAACTCATCCAACTCCGCCAACACGGCCTCCGCCTCCAAACCTTGTTCCGGAAAAGGACGATTCAATTTTGCAAGCCGCGCGACAGCCTCCCTACTCGGAGCGACACCCCTCTCGCCCACATTCTCGAGATAATTTGTCGCGCGCTTCATGGTTTCTTCTAGTAATTTCTTCATCAATCACTAACTCCGCGTCAACAGCGTGTTGAGATACTTCGCAAGACTAGCGGGTGAATATACGAGTTACCATAAGAGTGACTTGAAAATCAGCGATCATGATAACCTCCCCTCACCGGGGATTGACCGACGTCGCAGTTTTGTGAGGACCGGTTTGTCTTAGGCTTGGGCTGACATTACGTGGGTGCTTGGCTTGTAGATGGCTTTCTTCGTGATAGCCAGCGAGCAGCTTCCGTGGGTGTCACAGTATTCCTCGCACCGCTCCGCCGTGTCAAGGCCCTCGTACCCGAAACCGCAGAGCTCGCACTGGAACACCGTCCCAACTTTCCGCTCGAGCTCGTTTACCATCCCTCAAACCTCAAGAGAGAACCCCCGTGGCGCTGAGATAAGGATAGCATGCAACTCTTGGAGTATCCTTCTTTGTTTAAGTGGTAGCTTCAAATTTGACTGTTTTTCGGCAAAGCGCTATGAGAATAGGACCGGGGCAATATTGGTGGATTTACATTGTGTTGGCTATCGCAGTTCGACTATTCGAAGCTACAAACCGATAGCGACAGTTACCACTCTTAAGGGATGGAATAAGGCGAACGATTCCCAGAAACAACAACCCCTACGGTACACGTGCGAGGACCGCTGGATTGGATCGAGGAACACTCAAGCATTTGATTCAAATTTACATGTGAATAAGATTTACATGTAAGGCTCGTTTGCATGTAGATACCGGAGATGCTGGCTTTGGCTAAGGTTGTGCAAACGACGTTGGAAGAGGAGGAGTACAGGACACTTCGAGAAGTGGTTAGGAAGAAAGGCCTCAGCCTGAAGGAGGGATTGCACTTAGCTGTGACGAGACTCTTGCAGGAAGAGGTTAGACTCAACCCTTCGGACGCTTTCTTCTCAAGAAAGCCTGTGGGACGTAGCGGACGCAAGGATCTATCCAGAGCCCATGACAAATATCTTTACGGAAAGGGCCGCGTGTGAGACTCTTCCTCGACACGAGCGCTCTTGCAGCGATTGAAGATCTCGATGACGCCAACCACAAGAAAGCCCTAGAGTTTAGGGAGAAGATGCGTCGAGGGGAAACCCCATTTCGGAGCCTCTATACTTCGAACTACATCATAGATGAGACACTGACCCTCCTGCGCTTTCATTGCGGCCACGGCGTTGCGGTCGCATTTCGCAAAGCGCTCGACGCATCCACTACCGTCAGAGTCCTTTGGGTGACTGAGCACCTGGAGAAAACGGCTTGGAAGCTTTTTCAAGATTATTCGGACAAGGAGTACAGCTTCACCGACTGCACAAGTTTTGCTGTCATGGACGCCGAAGGGATTCGGAACGCATTCACCTTCGACGAACACTTCTCCCAACACGGCTACAGCACCTGCCCTTAACACTCAACCTATCCCCAGAAACTGCACAGATAGTCTTCTACGCCAAGTCCTTGTGTACCTTTCACGAACCCTTAGGTACTGATCGGGGAATGTCAACCCAGGAAGAAGCTTCAAGTATCGATATGGTCAGCGTCGGACTGTGATGCCAACGATGGCTACGGTGACGGTCTCCTCCAAGTTCCAGGTAGTGATCCCTGAGGAGGTTAGGTCGAAACTGAAACTTCGACCTGGGCAGAAGGTGGTAGTCATTGAGAAGGATGGCTGGGTTCATTTGATTCCTCTAAAACCAATCAAGGACACTCGTGGCCTTGCGGGTGGCACGGGAACAAAGAATATCCGGGAGAAGCAGGACAGGTCTTGAAAGTAATCGACTCATACGGATGAATACAATACTGTTCAATTCACCGTGCGCGAAGAAACATATCTCCTACATCGACGGCTAGTCCTCCGTGTACCGTTGATGAGATTTTAGGTATTGGTCGGAGAAGGTTATGTCGCATTTTTGGCATTGGTAGTTGGTTCTTACGGTGAAGCTGGCGCCGTTCCAGATTTGTTCTTGGCTTTCGGCTTCTAATTGGCCTGCGCAGAAGAGGCAATTCAACCGAAGTCACCGGGTTTGATTAGGTTGGGTGCGTTGTGGGTTTGTTGTTGCAGGAGTAGCAGTAGAAGGTTGCTCGCCACTCCAACTCCCCCTTATTCCGCACCTGTTCAAAGCATTCAACCGCAGACCCGACCCCGCACGATGGACACTGCATCAAAGACTCACGCTTCGTAATTGGATCGTGTTTGGTTAATCACGATTGGAAGGTGCAACTTCCGAGGCTGAGAGGGCAGCGAAACTATCCGGTTGTGGGTTCGGTTAGAGAACGCATTTGCTAGGGGCGAGGACTCGAAAGACTGATTTGCTTGCGAAATTAAGACCAGTCTATGGCTAACGAAAGACTGAGGATCGTTAGGGCAAACGTGAGACATTCCCCATTAGCTGCCCCACTCTTCGACGCGTACAGACAGTTTTACAAGAAAAAATCGGATATGAAAGCTGCTCGTGATTTCTTGAGGCGACGGCTGAAGAATGGCGAGTCGGTTCTATTCTTGGCTTTCTCGGAGGGTGGGCGACATGCGAACCTTGTGGGGTTGGTGCACCTATACCCGACCTTCTCCTCCCTAACCCTTCGGCGGCAATGGATACTATCCGATCTCTTCGTGATTCCGGAAGCACGCCGTAAGGGGGTGGGTGAAGCATTAATGAACCGTGCACGAGAGTTTGCTGAGGAAACGAACGCCGACGCGCTCCTCCTTGAGACGGCTACAGACAACTTCACCGCGCAGAAGCTGTACGAGAGGCTCGGTTACAGGCGGGATGAGGAATTCTACCGCTACGCGCTGACGATCAAATAGCGTAGACGCAACGGGAGACGAAGTTAGAGGACGCAGAACATCGTCTCAACGTTACTCTCAGACAGACGGCGCAGAACTAAAAGCGCTGAGCCAAGTTTCCTCGGGATGGTTCTCGTTATGCGGCGGCTTCTTTCCTTGCAAGGGCTTGAACCATTAGAGGCACTTCCTGCTTGCGTTGAGTACCTCGAGGAAGAGAGGTTCGCCCTTCTTGCCCAAGTGGACAACTATGTCTCCCATTTCTTCAGCATGCGATAGTTTGCCGGATTCAGCGACAACTATTGAAAGCACGTCTGATTCCGAATCGTACTTTAGCTTATACATTGAACCTCTCCCTCCTGACGCGGTATCTTAAAACACCATTTGATTTCAGAATGTGTCTATTGGAGCGCTTGGCAGACTTGCGTGATAAGAAGACTATCAACGCTTGTGGGCCTTAGATGCGTGTGGCCTGAACGCGATAGTCTTGCCTTCTTTGTACTCCCTCATTGCTTCTTCAAGTGCTCTTTTCTCGTCGGTCGTCATTTCTTCACCGAGCGCATCTTCGATCGCTTCAAGCCTCTCCCTAATGAGATGCAATTCCTTTTCCACAATTAACCTCGACATAGCGACCCAAGATTCCCCTTCCTCACTTTAGTGCGTTGTGTCCCTGATCATCAAAATACGTAAGAATTGAAAGAAGCGTTTGTGCGAGCCGTTCCTTCCAAGTTCGTCTTAGAGGTCTATGTCTCCTAGGTTCGTATTGGTGCTGAGTGTTACGGATATCGTCTTTGTCTTGCCTGCCGCGCTGATCGTGATGCTGTAGGTTTTGTTCAGGTCGAGACCGTCGAACCAGAAATCTCCGAAGGGATCAGACGTTGTGTCACCCACGACGGCTTTTGTTGTAGTGTCTGTGGCTGTTACCCTGGCTCCCTTGAGGCATTCGCCACTGCTGTCCACCAAGGCGCCGGTGATGAAGGTCTTGGGCAGGCCGATGTAGAGGGCTCGGGACTGAGTCTTGTACTCTGGGTGATATTGTGCCGGCCCGTACTTGGCTGCGTCTCGCATGATCTGCGTGTAGTCGCCGATCTTGATCGCGTCTGTGGGACACGCCATCACGCATCGTGGCATTTCTCCTTGGTCAAGCCTCTGAGCGCAGAAATTGCATTTTTGCGGTATCTCTGCCTCAGCGTTCCAGAATATTAGGCCGTACGGGCAGGAGTCAACGATCTGCTGTTGGCCTTTGCTCTTGACCGGGTCGATTATGACGATCCCGTCATCCCTCTTGTATACGGCTCCGCCTGTGGCGACTGTCACGCATGGTGGGTCATCGCATTGCTGGCAGAGGACCGGGTAGCTGGTGAACTTCACCTTGGGGTAGGTTCCTCTCTCAAGATTCTCTACCCGTATCCATTTCTGGCCTTCGAAAGGCATACCGGCTGAGTAGGGAGGATAGTCGTTTAGAGCGTACGTGTCCTTGCATACTATTACGCAGTTTCGGCAGTCCACGCATTTCGTTGCATCAATAACAGCTGCGTAGCTGACCATACTTTACACCGTCCACTTCTCCACCTGCGCAACGGCCTGCACATCACATTGCGTATCGTAAGGCGAGATGAAACCGCCCCTGCATAGGTTCTCGACGTTTCCTGACTTGTCAAGTGAGCCTGGAACTCCAGGTTGCACATAGTCGTTCCACCTACCGTAGCTTACGTGGGCCACCCCAGGCATGAACCGCTCGCTCACGTCAGCCCAGCAGAGGATCTGGCCCCTGTCGTTGAAGACTCTCACGAGGTCCCCATGTTTGATGCCTCTGTCCGCAGCATCCTTGCTACTGATGTGTATGGGTGCGTAGCAGTAGCCGTTGATCAGCTTCCGCTCCTCGTCCTGCAGCCACCTCACATTCTGGTATGAGCCATGGTATGCGAACTTTGGATGCGATGACATTATGGCTATTGGATATTTCTGGGCTGTCGGAGTGCCCGGCCCTTCGGGGTTGGGGATGTAGGTTGGTATGCCCGGGCAGAGTGGGTCTGGTCCCGGGTTGGGTTTTTCGTACTTCTGTGTGATGGGATCAGTCATGTTCGGGTCTTCGTGCAAGTAGTATCCCGACTGACCTAGACTGGCTATTTTGACGGATGAGCTAGAGTAGATCTCGAACAGCCCTGACTCGGTATTGAAGATGGGCCATGGCCTCGCCGCAGGATTCTCCATAAACGGCTTCCAGTTCCAGTTGTTTGGTGCCCGGTACTGCCAGGTATCGGGCACTATCCATTCATGGTATCCCTTCTTCTTGAATTCCTCCCAACTGTAGTACTTGCTCACTGTGCTGTTCATGAATTCGAGTTTGAGCCAGTCGTCTTCGGTCGGCAGTGGCTTGCCGTCAGGCCCCGCTATGTATCTCTCGTAGATCCCCATCCTCTTTGAGAGCTCAATCCAAATCTCCATGTCGCCCTTCGATTCGAAGAGAGGTTCTATGCACTTTTGAGAGTAGATGTCGTACAGCCCAACGGTGGAGAGGTCGTTTCGTTCGAAGTTCGTGAGTGTTGGTAGTATTATGTCGGCGAACTTGCAGTCGGGCTCCATCCATGGATCGAGCATGACTATGAATTCGAATTTTGGACTCAGGAGCGCCCTCATTGTGCTGTTGCTGTTGGGGTGCTTTGTGAGGTAGTTTCCTCCGGCGGTGAAGTAGGCGTGGACCTCTGAGTTTTCGGGCATTGGATACTGCTCGAGGGCGGTCTGATTTCCAATGTTGTAGCGATGGTAGACAGGCTTCTCGTGGCTAGCATTCATGGAGGCTTCCCAAAGTAGGTCGCGGATGTACCCTTTCACCTTGTTCTCAATGTGCGAGAAACCTCCTGGAATCATCCATCTGGCTTCCGCCAATCCCTTGCGATCCGCTTGGATGTCAACGAACTCCGGTGGCGCGAGCCCACAAACCGCGTATATGTTAGGGATGAATGGTGATTCTGACGTGGTGTGGTCCATGAATCGTTTTTCTCCCCACATGTTGGGGGCTGGGTAAACTTTCATGCCATCCCTCCATAGGGGTACGCTTGTTCTGGGGGCGTAGGGACCTACGCCGGGTTTGCCCAGGCCCTGCATCGCGAGGAGAGTGTACATGAAACGAATATACTGACCACCGTGCACCCTCCCTCCCCTCCAGCACATTAGCCCTGTGGGCTTGGAAGCCCACTCCCGTGCCAACGCCCGAATGATTCGCGCCTTGACCCCCGTGATCGGTTCGGCCCATTCAGGTGTCTTCCTAACGCCGTCGCTGAGTCCGAGAATGTAGTTCTTGAAGGAGGCGCCTTTCGGAGCGCCTGCAGGCATATGCTCCTCGTCGAACCCAACCGAATGCGTGTCCAAGTAGGTTTGGTCGTATGTGCCTTCAGTGATCCAGACGTATGCGATGGCGGCTGCTAACGCCTCGTCTGCGTAGGGGTGGCATGGTATCCAAGTGTCAGCGAAAAACTTCGAAGTCTCGTCCATACTTCCGCCAATAAACACAAGTTTGATCCCTGCTTGCTTGAACAAGCGGCAGTCGTCAACGACGGCGTAGGGTTCACCCATGCTGAAGGCGCTGTCGGTGAGAAGCGGATCCCGCGACCAGAACACCATCATCTTACTGTATTTCAGGAACCAGCTTACTTCTTCGTGCGGAAAAATACATGGCACACCTGGGTTTCCACCAATAGAAGCGCCCGAGGACCTAGAGCCGCCCCAACTATAACCGTCGGTCAAGAGGGGCGTGTAACCGCCGAGAAGACCAAAGAAGTCTTTGAGGAAGTTATACTTGGTATGATGGTACCAACTATCACTGTGCCCCATGCCGCCAACCAGGATGGCTGATGGGCCGTAAGTTCGCAGTATTCTCTTGAGCTCTTGCAGGATGGAGCTGTATGCTTCTTCCCATGTGATCCTGACGAACTCACCCTTTCCCCGATTATCGATGGGACTCTTACCTCCGGGCGCCCAGCCAACCCTCTTCATGGGATACTGAATTCTCTCAGGACTGTAAACACGATACCGTTCCGCGTTCTGAAAGACGGAGGCGAAAAGTTGTCCCTTGGGATCGAAAGCCTCCGTCCTCGTTATCCTGCCATCCTTCACGAATACTTTCAGAGCACCCCTTTCTTTCCACATGTTCAGGTAAACTTGCTCTCCAGCTACGGGAGTGGTGGCAGCTTCTGTTGTGGTCGTGGTCGCTGCGGGTGCCGTGGGCTTGAGGAGGTGGCTAGCCCCAAAGCCGACGCCTACGTCCCCCACTGCAGTCGCGGCGGTTGCACCAGTCCATTTTACAGGTGAGCGCGTACTGATCTGCTTCTCTTCAAACATTTTCCTAATTCCTTCTCGGCTTGTTTGCAGCCCGACCGAAACTCCATCCAACCCTTCATTGCGTGGGCTCGGAGCAAAACATCATAGTGGTTTATCGGGCGCACAGTAGGGTAAGCGTTGAACTGGTAGATGGAATCTGCGTATATAGATTCTAGATTCAAATGGGTTGAAACATACATAGCACGAACAGTTTTGTTGAAGGAAAACCTCAGCCTGAGAGAGTAGCTAGGTTCTCACGGAGATCCGCGACCAGTTCCTTATCCATATCTACGTACGCTTTGGTGATTTTCGCGATGGCTCTGTAGAACTCGTGCTTCGCCAACTTGAGTACGTCAGAGGCCAATTTTGGAACCCATTTGCCCAAATGCTCATCCAGAAAGTCCCTTTGGGCATCAAGATACTTCCTTGCGTCTTTAAAATTGCCGTCCTTTAGGGCTGCAATTGTCTTGTCACAAAGGTGCGCCATGAACTGCAGTTCCAGAGCGATGTGGTCTTCGGGTTCTTTGAACTCACCCGCCCTGTCTACGCCCATGGCCATGTACAACCTGAGCATCTCGTCCCTGGGTTGCTGCATTATGAGTTGCCCCTCAGTCAGGTAATAAGACTCGGATGGGTGGGCAGGCTTGCCCCACACACCGAGGAACAACCCCGCGTATTCAACCGCAAGATCAAGCCGAACTTTCTCAAGGTCCGCCCCCTTCAAGCTTGAGGCAACCCCTGCGACCTCCTTGAACCCCTCCGCCAAAACAGTCCCGGCCAGATCAGGATCCTGAGCCGACGCTAAGAAAAGCGCGCTCTTCTCAGATAAAACTCGCAGATAGTCTACCGTCGCCTCGGTAGCGTACGTTCTTGCGAGGAATGCGTAGATTTCCTTCCGATTGTCAATTGCGGAGGTAAGACCTTGAACAATCTCAGGTCGCGTGACCTGTCACTTCAAGAGGGGCATTGGGACAAGTTTGCTATTAAGCGGTTACATTCGCCCCATCTCATGCGGGTTCACTCTCATGTAGCCGCGGCCGCCACGTGCCCCCGTATTTCTTATATTGCCGTATTAATATCGCGTTAATATGGTCAAAGCAATCGTTGAGATAGACGAAGAAGCAAACAGGGTCATCAACATCCTCAAGGCCCAGTTCGGCTTGAAGGACAAATCACAGGCGATAAACGAAATGGCCAAGCAGTACAAGGTGCTCGTCCTAGAGTCTGAGGTAAGGCCCGAATACCTGAAGAAACTCGACAAGATACACAAAGAACCAATCATCAGAATCGGCAACGCCGGCGACTTCAAGAAAAAATACGGCTTGAAATGAATGTACGCCTTAGAGGCGCGAGAGCACGTCGACAGAATTTTCAAGAAGCTCGCCAAAAGGAATCGTAATCAAATGGAGGTCATAGCCAAGAAGATAGAGGAGATACTCGAAGACCCGCATAGATTCAAGCCTATGCGCTTTCCACTCGGCGGAATGAGGAGAGCTCACTTCGGCAGCTTTGTCCTCCTCTTTTCAATCGACGAACAACGAAAGACCGTCGTTCTCGAAGATTATGAACACCATGACAGGGTGTACAGAGCGAACTAGGTTTCTTTCAACCCAACCGCGCGCTAAACGAACTCAATTTCCCAAAGATCCAGGTTACATTAGGCTGGTTGATGAGCCGCCCGTCATTTATTTTGACCAACCTCTGGTTTCAAATCGTTGCTGAACTCATTAATTGGAACACTAATGAGTTTCGGGAATAGATCTGCTTGGCCGCTGTCGACTACATGGCTCAGTTAAGGCAACGTATGCCCAGAAAGCCATTCGTACCCAACGTCGTCGATGTGGCCGCGGCCGCCACATGCCCCCGCATTTCCCTTCTCAGACTAGTCTATGGAGCTTCGGGTGAATACAGCGCGGGGTTGGCCATAGGAACGGTTACCCATTCCGCCCTGGCCGAGTTGGGGCGAATTGAATCGAGAGTGATCGGGGAAGTGGATCGAAACACTCCGGTCGACGAGATCGCAAACCAAGTCTACCAGCGATGGATGAACGCCGCTGAACAGAAGATCAACGACTCCTGGAGAGCCTTTGCCGACGCGCAGTTGAGCGCGCAAGAGGGACGACGAGCTGTCCTCGAGAACCTTCGTGGCTTCTCGCGCCACTTAGCTGAAGAGATTCAGGAAGGCTATCGTCAACCAGACAAGATCGTCACGGGGCACCACATCATCAACCTCGACCTGCCCCTGGAAGGGGTTCCGGATGAGTACCGAATCTACAACAATCCATTACGCGTTGAGATACGAGAGTTCAAGAGCTACGGCGGCGCGAGAGTAACCGAGACAAGCAAACTACAGGCTTGCGGGTACATGCTTCTCCTGGAAGCGCTCTACCCGAACGCAGAATTCAAAGTCAAAGTGTACTCCAGAGACGACGTCGTCAACGTACGAATGACGGACAGAAGGCGAAGACACCTACACGAAGGAATTCAAGCAATTACTGAGATCTACGAACGTGCTCGAGGCCCTGCCAGGCCGATTCCGCAAGTTTGCGCGGTGTGTGGCGTGAACCAGGCTTGCCAACACTACTTCAATGATTCTCAGCCCGCCAACGTTCGCAAGTATCTTTGGAGGTTGAGGATGGAGACGCTCGAGGAGAAGGGTTTGAAGCAGCAGTGGAAGTGGAGGAGCAAGCTTCTTCCTGAAGCGGCTAGGATCGACCTAGGTCTCACGGATGTGGGCTATAGGATATCGGAGCTTGAACCAAAGCGAGTCCGTCTGGTTAAGGATGATCAACCAAACCTCCTGCCCGACGATACCGTTATAGTGAGTGGAGGAAACCCGCTTACCACCCCAAGTTTCATCGGTGAAGTTTCCGAACTGAACGAGAATTCGGTGGTGATTGTCCCGTACGGCGATTTGCCGATGGGCCTTCCTGATCAGGGGTTGACGATCGATCTATACGACGTCGACTTGACACGTCGCCAACTCCGCTCTGTGGACGCGGTGCATCGAGCCCAGGGTAGGGCGGGGGAGCTGGCACGAAGAGTACTGGGCGTTGAAGCCCCCAGAACGACCGTTGAACTGAGGCAGGTGGAATTTAGTGAGGGCCTGAATGAAAGTCAGCGGGATGCGGTCAGAGTTGCGCTCAGCGCCCCCGACTATGCCGTAGTCTTGGGCCCTCCGGGAACAGGGAAGACAGCGGTCATAGTTGAGATGCTTGTGCAGATTGCAAGGGAAGGGAAACGTGCGCTAGCTGTTTCGATTACGAACGCTGCCGTAGACAACATCGTGGAACGCCTCCTCGACCAGGGTCACAGGTTCGGCATCAGGTTTGGAAACTGGTACAAGATCCGGGAACGAGCGATGGAGGTGGCGCTGATCAACATTCTAACCGGGGAAGGAGACCTGGCGTTGGCTGCTATGGATAGGATGCGCGGTGCGGCCACGGTTTTGACCACGTGCAGCAGCGCTTCATTAGACTTGGTGAAGGCGGGACATTTCGACATCATCATTTTCGAGGAAGCTAGTCAAATTCGAATGCAGGATGCTTTCGCGGCACTTACGCAAGGCGACAAGGCGGTAATGATCGGTGATGATAAACAGCTCTCGCCAGTATCCCAACTAAACAAACCAATCAACAGTCTACTCGAGATTGCGATGGGGACGTTGCATAGGAATAACCTTGAGTCGATTCTGGTTCGAGACTTGAGGGTTCAGTATAGGATGCGTGAAGAAATCTGCAACCTCATCAACGCAACGTTCTATGAGGGGAGACTTGATTCCGCGGCCCAAATTCGTGAGAGAACGCCTCTGTACCGGGACATGCCAACGGTTGAACCACCGCAACTCGCCAGGATCCTAGACCCCTCAACGGTGATCGGAGTGATCGACATTGAAGGCGTGGAAGAGTATCGACGGAAGAGTATTTTCAACCAGGCGAATTTGCGTGTTGATTTGCGCCTCCTCGCGGCCCTCGAATCGGCAGGACTGACTTCTAATCAAATTGGAATCATAACACCCTACAAGGAACAAGAACGCCTACTCGCGAAAGCGCTTGGGAGAACAGAAAGTATTGGGACGGTGGATAGTTTTCAAGGCCAAGAACGAGACCTAATCATCCTCGACCTAGTCCGAGCCAATCCTCATGGTGAGGTGGGTTTCACACTCCAACCGAACCGACTGAACGTCTCACTTAGCAGGGCGCGCGAGAAGCTAGTGATACTAACAAACTTGACGACGTACCAAGGCCACGAGAGCTTCAACGAAATTCTTAACAGAATTCAATCACTCCCACACACACGCGTCGAGCACTTAACCGCAGATGAGCTGGGCATCAGGCTCCCGACCTACAGGAGGAGAGAGGAAGCAGGAATCTTTCCGGATATGAGCGGTGTGGCTGAACCGGAGCAGGAGCAACCTCCGGCCCCAATTGCGCCCGCAGGTGACTATTTTGACATCGCCTAAACCCAAGCCTGATTTGAAATTCATACACTTCGCTGACACCCACCTTGGGTCCAATTGGCCTGCTATTGGACGAAGAGAACAGATACAGGTCCCAATCTACGGACAGGCCTTCGCGAACGTAGTCGAAGCAGCCCTAACGCACCACGTTGACTTCGTCCTACATGGAGGAGACTTCGTAGACCGCCCTAGGGCACCAACTGTCGCTTGGAATCGGATCCTGCAGGAGCTTCCGAAACTTAAGCAGGCAGGAATTCCGTTCATCGTGACCCCAGGCTCGCACGACGAACCCGAATCATACTTCGACAGGGCGGGAGGTGATGTGTTGGATGTTCTGGATAGGAGGCTTGACTTAGTCAAAAGGGTCGACATGGGACGCCAACCAACCTTCAGCTTTGAGACCAGTTCCGGGAGGGGGGTGGTTGTTTACGGGTTAGGCGATCACGGTGCTGAGCAGGAGGCTGAGTTGCAAAAGCTGAAGATGGTAATGCATGAGGGCCCTGAATTCAAAATCCTTCTCATGCACAGCTCCGTCTCGAACATGCCCCACTTCGCAGGGCCCACAGTGAAATCGGATATGATTGAGGGGCTCCTTACAGCCCGATATGTGGACTACGTTGCCCTTGGCCATAACCACAGAAGATGGCAACACCCGCAACTGGAGGTCTACAACCCAGGGTCGCCAGAAATCACGAGCTTCGCTGACGCCCCAACAATCGGCTACCACCTAAGCCACGATGGGACGCTGGAGGAAGATTCTCGAGAGGTTGTGGAGCACGGTTACTACTTGGTAGAGGTGAGCGGTGAGATAATCAACGCCCAATTCATACCCCTCCAAACCCGCGACGTGAAGAACATTCAAATCCATTACGAGAACGCTACCGCTGATCAAGTGACCAGTGCCGCTAGGCAGGCGATCTCCAACAACCTGTCTGAACGGGCGATAATTCGGCCAGTGTTCACCGGAAGAATGAACCCCTCCTCATCCCGAACCGAGATCGACCTAGCGAAAATTCTAGCGCTGAAACAGAATGTGCTCTACCTAGCCTACCCCCTCCTGAACTTCGAACAGCCATTGAACCAACTTCAATATGCGCAGACGTCTGAACTGTCATCGATTCTGGAACAATACTTCGCACCCCTCGTGGGAGACTCCGCGCAGAAAATTGCCACGTTGGCCATGAAGATTCTGAAGGTGTACGAGAAGAGAACCCAGACGGCAAACCAAGAAGCACTCGAGATCGTTGACCAATGGAAGCCCCCGCAATGATTAGACACGTTGAGTTACACAATTTCGCAAGCCACGAGGACACCCAGCTTGACTTTGTGAACGGAAAGAACGTCGTAATTGGAGCAACGGGTTCGGGTAAGAGCAACATTCTGCAGGCAATCGACTTCGCGTTCATGGGCGACAAGATTTCGGACGTGAACCTACCGGAACTGATAGCAGACGGCTCGGAAACGGCCGAAGTGATCGTAGAGTACGACGACCCGAGAACCGGACAAGCCTACGTGATACATAGAACTCTCACGCGCGAAAAAACGAGCGAAAAAACGGACCACGAGTGCTCAATCACCAACCTAGCCACGAATGAGGTTGTAAAGCGCCCTGATCCTGTACGGAAGACGCTGGAATCTTTTGGAGTCGATTCATCAGTCTGGAGATACATAGTACATGTGGCACAAGGAAGGTTCGGCGATCTCCTCGAGGAGACGCAGGACCGGAAGAGTTCCTTGGATAGGTTGTTTGAAGTCTCCCAACTTGAGAGCACGTACCAAGAATTAGGCCGTCAAGAAGCACCCATCACACAAATCAAACAAAGAAAACAATCAAACGAATCAGAGAAGAAACGATTCGGTGAGATCGCTAAGAAACTTGACCAAGAACGAACCAACCTCGAACAACTCAGAGAACAACGGAAAAAGAAAGACGAGTCCAAAGCAAACCTACAAACAGAGCATGATAGGCTGAAGGCGGTCGTCGAGAAAAACTCCAAGACTCTAGAGAGATTGAGACTTGTCGAGGATACCATTCGAAAGGCACAGGCAGGCGCAGAGAACGCCCTAAATCAAATCAACACACTCGTCGGCCATCTCGAGACGTTGTTGCCTGTCTCGACTAGAAAGAAGCTAACTACGATTCCATCCCCTGAAATTCGCGAACTCCTCGACACGCTCGGTAAGGAACTTCTTACAGCAACAGGAGAGGAGAAACGACGGGACACCGAACACTCAGCCAGCGTAACGAAAGCGAGCGGGATACAAGCAAACCTGGACACGTCAAACCAGAATCTTCAGAATATCCAACAAGAGTTGGACGCGGTCAAAGACTATTTGGCGGGAAAGGGTGAACAACCGAAGATTGTTTGCGATCGATGCGGTAGCATACTATCCAACTCACAATGGCAGAAACATCTCTCAGACCAACAAGAATCAATCACAAAACTCGGTGAACAGGCTGGGAACTTTCGGAAGAGCCTAGAGATAGCCAGGGCGGAAGTCAAGGAGCGCCGCAAGTTATGGGACGAAGCGCGGTCAAACGTCAAAAGCCTAGAGCACGCGATTCCAATTGTGAAGCAGATTGAGGATCAACGCTGTATAATTGAGCAAAGCCAAGACCAAGAACCTGTTAAGGCGAGAGCGGAGTTGCTTGTCGAGTTAAGGACACTACTCTCGATGAGTAATGCCAAGAGCGATGATGAAGTAGTCACACAGGCACTCTCTCTCCCCAACCAGATCGGGCAGCTGTGTTCAAGGATCCGGGAGTTGTCGGGTGAACTCAAATCGTTTGACGAAAAAGTCTTGAACCCCCAGATTGCACGCGTGAAGGAAGCAGAAGAAGCGCAGAGTCAAACCCTGTTGTTAGAGCCAGCAATCGATTTGGATGCAAAGAAGCTGGTTATGCTTGAACTAATCAGAAGATCGCTCAGAGAGGTCCAACCGGTGGTGAGGCGCAGATTCGTTGCCCAGACCAGTAAGAGCGCTAACGATTACATGCAACGACTCTACGCAGGCGCAGAGCTCGAGAATTTCGAGTTAACCGAGGACTACCAGTTCATCGTAACACGGGCGGGATACAAGAGACACGCCCGAAGACTAAGCGGCGGCCAGCAGGTACTCGCCAGCATGGCTTTTCTAATGGCTCTGAGCGAAGTTCTCAGCCAACTGGACTTCCTAATCCTAGATGAACCGACAACCCACCTTGATGAAAACAGGAGGAAGGAACTAGTGAACGTTCTCGAGAACCTCAGACGAGTCCCCCAACTCATAATCGTAGACCACCACCAAGAACTGTTAACGGCTGCAGACGCACGCTTCCAAGTCACATTGAACAATGAAGGGCAAAGTCAAGTTACGCAAATGAGCGAGTAGCAAGAAGTAGGCAATTCTAGTAGTTAGTGAGATTCTCAGCGGAACCGAAGTTCGCGCGAGATTTTACAGCTCTCGGTATGCTAGGGACGTTACAAGCTTTGGTCCGTGAGGATTCTACCACGCCAGATAATTCACAAGGCCCTATTGTGTTCTCTTATCTCTCTGACGCTCTTGTCCGTCCCTTGTCTTTTTTCTAAGACCCTGGTCGAGGCTAACTTCGAATCGCCGACTCTCGCCTGTTGCCGGTTTCACGTACTCTAAGACGCCGAACTCGGGTTTCAAGCCTATTCGTTCTAGGCTTAGCATGTAAATTGCAACTTGCAGTTTGTCGTTTTCCCAAGGTTCGCTTGGGATAGTTCCCAGGATTTTCTTTTTCCTTTCGACGACAACTGGGGCGCCGCTCTTGCAGTCCACGAGGTCGGGGAATCCTATGCACCCCAACTCTGGCAGAATTGCCCAATACATCTTTGTTTCGTCCGAGTTTACAAGGGGAGAGCCCTTTTTGATTGCGTTCTTGACAACGATTTGCATCGTCGCAAGGAGTTCAAGCAGAGTTTCCGGAACTTTCACCTTCTTTAGCCGCATACCTGAGAGAATCGTTTGAGCATCCTGTTCATGCAGCCTCGAGCCTTCCAACATTACTGGAGTCTTTATCCTACCGATAGCCAGCATGTTGGTTATGGTTGCTGGGCAGTATCCGTGCTGCGCGACGTCCGAAGCAGCAACCGAGTGTTCAAGGAACACCTTCAGCTTCAGATCCTTCAAATCTGCGGGGAACAAGACATTCGGATAACGTGTGCGTATATGGCGCTTTAGTTCTTTGTAAGCTGCATTCAGAAGATTGAATCAGTTAATCGTAGTCAGTAATTGAGAGAATTCCCTACATTTCTGGACCTGAGCCTAATTCGGTTCAAATCCCTCCGACCCTGACCCTAATAGAGTTCAAGTCCGAATCACTAGCGTACGATGATTGCTGGGTCCAGCCTGTGACTGGCCGTCTTTTCTAACGAATTTGAGAACTAGTCTTCACATGGTACTCGAAGACTTCGCAAGTCGATGATGTAAGGCATCCTAAAGTACGAGGTTCAATGCAAGATTTCTCGGGAAAAGTTGCTCAGCTCCCACATCTCCGATGTTTGGCGTGACGAGACGGTGCTGGAGAGGTTATCCTGGTATCATGAGGTACTTCGGGATATGAAGCCAGCAAAGTTCCTAATCTGCAAAACAGTTGCTTGCACTGAAGACCCAAGCCTAATGACGGAAGCGGAGCTGTGGGAAGAACATGGCAGGCTGCGACATGAATTTCTCAACCGGTTAAGGGAGTTCAAAGAAAGCGAAAGCTCGCCGAAAAGGTTTGACAAGCCGCCGTTTAGTCTGTTGAGTCTCAAAGTTGAGCTTCTGAATCGTATTCTCCGCAAATGTGTCTTCTGCGAGTGGCGATGCAACGTAGACCGCGTTGAAGGAAAGAGAAGAGGCGCGTGCCACTTGGATAAGACGGCGCGGGTTGCGACGTTCTTCCTCCATTCCGGTGAAGAACCCCCATTGGTGGATCGACATGGCTCAGGGACAATCTTCTTCACGTCCTGCACATTTCGATGCGCTTTCTGCCAGAACTGGGATATCTCCCAGGATCCGGATGCGGGTGCGCCTATCTCAACTGGAAGACTTTCTTTGATAATCAAGTCGTTGAGGAGCAAGGGGGCGGCGAATATCAATTTCGTTGGAGGAGAACCAACGCCGAACCTTCACGTAATCATGGAAGCCCTCAATCTCACCTCCGTAAATGTGCCAATCCTATGGAACAGTAACATGTACATGACGCCCGAAG
>Ga0181521_10000898_pt1 | contig 37058 bp, 28 predicted proteins | sample PEATcosm2014_Bin_32_FD_119764 | JGI IMG/M metagenome (GOLD analysis project Ga0181521, IMG submission 119764) | Peatland microbial communities from MTU Mesocosm Facility, Houghton, MI, USA - PEATcosm2014_Bin02_60_metaG | ecosystem: Environmental > Terrestrial > Soil > Wetlands > Peat | place...
CGGCAAGGAAGACCTCTACCACCTGGCCGACGAACTGCTGATGGAGGTGGATGACCTGTTCCCCATCGTCGAGGAAGCGGTTTTGCTGGACTTTGCCAAATCGCATGAAGGTGACGTGGAGATCACGCCGGCGGGCAAAGCCTTCGCCGAGGCGGATATCGCCACGCGCAAGCGCCTGTTCCGCGAAGCCGCTCTCGCGCATGTCGTGCTGCTGCAGCAGATTCGCTGCGCTCTGGAGAAAAAGTCGGACGGAGCCATACCATTGGAATTCTTCCGCGACATCCTCGACGAGCACTTGCCAGAAGAAGAAGTGGAGAGGCAGATCAACACCGTCCTGGGTTGGGGGCGGTACGCCGAGATTTTCACCTACGATTCGGAGACTGACCGGCTGTTATTGCACCAGGCCACAAGTTCAGCGCACTCCAAACCTGCTCCGCTGCATTAACCGATTTCCCAAAGGAGACGAGCAATACAGACCGCAGAGACATCACCGATTTCTGGGTGGGGAAGCGTTCCTGCCGGTGGCCGATCGCTGCTGAGAGATCTTCCGATCATCCTGGCCGGGCTGGCGCTTTTCTATGGGCTGCTCTCCTTCGGTCGCTATTGGATCGGCCCAGTCAGCACGCAAGCCGAAATCGACCTCCATCCCGCGGCGCTGCCCAAGTACGCGTTGTACTCGGTTCTGCGCCTAACCATCGCCTATGCTTTCAGTCTGGTCTTCACTCTGATTTACGGCTATGTGGCCGCCTACAACCGCAAGGCCGAGCGCTTCATGATTCCGCTGCTGGACACCTTGCAGTCGATCCCCGTCCTCAGTTTCCTGCCCGGCGTGATGATCTCGATGGTGGCGCTTTTCCCGACCCGGCAGTTGGGGGTGGAACTCGGGTCCGTCCTGCTGATCTTTACCGGCCAGGTCTGGAACATGACCTTCAGCTTTTATTCGTCGCTGAAGAGCATTCCGCGCGAGATGTATGAAGCAGCGCAGGTGTACCAGTTGAGCTGGTGGCAGAGATTCCGGCAGCTCGAGTTGCCGTATGCCGCCATCGGATTGATTTGGAACTCCATGATGTCAGTAGCCGGCGGATGGTTCTTCCTCATGGCCTGCGAGATGTTTGTGCTGGGCAATCGCGATCTGCGCCTGCCTGGGCTGGGCTCCTACCTGCAGACTGCGGCCAACGCTGGCAATACTCGCGCCATCGTAGCCGGCTTGGCGGTCATGATTGGAGTGATCGTGCTCATCGACCGGGTGGTCTGGCGGCCGGTGATCGCGTGGGCGGAGAAATTCAAGTTTGAGCAGGTCGAAGCCGCGGAGGCGCCGCGGTCACGCATTTTGGACCTGCTACGCCGGTCACGCTTGCTGTCGCTGGCTGCCAGGAAGTCCGTGATGCCGCTCCGGGAAGCTTTGGACCTGCACTTCGCGAGGGCGCATGCGGCATCGCCTACGCCTGGAAGGCGCCTGGCGTCGAAGTGGGCTGCGCGGATCGTCGGCGTTGTCGCGCTGGCCGGTCTTGCCTACGGGGTCGTGAGGATGTTGACCCTTGCCGCATCCGTCTCGTGGGCGGATCTGCACACCATCTTCCTGGGAGCCGGAGCCACGTTCCTGCGGGTGGAGTTCGTACTCGTGCTCGCAGCCCTGTGGACGATTCCAGTGGGAACCGTGATCGGGCTGCACCCGCGACTCTCCGCCATCGCCCAACCGATCGCGCAAATCGCCGCGTCAGTGCCGGCGACCGCCTTGTTCCCGATCATCCTGCTGGTACTGATTCGCGCCGGCGGCGGACTGGGGATTGGCTCGATCGTGCTGCTGCTTCTGGGTACCCAGTGGTACATCCTGTTCAACGTCATTGCCGGGGCGACGGCCATTCCAACGGATCTGAAGGAGGTGTGCGACGTCTACCACTTGAAGCGGGTGGAGCGCTGGCGACGGCTGTACTTGCCGGGAATTTTCCCTTATCTGGTAACCGGCTTCGTGACTGCCTCCGGCGGCGCCTGGAACGCCAGCATCGTCGCCGAGTATTTTCATTTCCGAGGCCAGACCTTCTCCACCGTGGGACTGGGCGCGGTGATCAGCCAGGCGACCGATAGCGGTAATTTCCGCATGCTGCTGGTAGCGACGCTAGTTATGGCGATCATTGTGGTCACCATCAACCGTCTGCTCTGGCGGCGGCTCTATGCCCTGGCTTCCACCCGCTTCAAGCTAGAAGCCTGAAGCCCACCAAATGTTCCAACACCGGACCTAGCGTCAGCACCGGGAAGAAGCTCAAACCGCAAACGAGGAGAGCGGTCGCCAGCAGCAGAGCGCCGAAAGTCACTGTATCTGTGGAGATGGCGCCTTCGCCGCCAAAGCGGCGGGTTTGTCCGGCGAAGAGTCCGGCAAGCGCCAAAGCTGGAATAGCCAGGCCAAAGCGGCCCACCATCATGGCCACAGCCGTAGTCAGGTTGTAAAACGGCGTATTCGCATTCAGCCCGGCGAAGCTTTGGCCGTTGTTGGCCATAGACGAGGCGAAAGCAAAGATGATCTCCGTAAGCCCGTGTGCCCCGGCATTGGTCGTGAGGCCTGCCAGTCCTGCCTTGGTAGCGACGGCGACAGCCGTAAGCGGAAGAATGGCCAGGGGTCCTGCCAGCACGTAAAGCGTCAGCATCTTTGCTTCCGGTGGTTCAATCTTTTTGCCGAGATACTCCGGCGTGCGCCCCACCATCAGTCCCGCCAGGAGCAGTCCCAGCAAGGCGATCAGGATGATGCTGTAAAGACCAGTTCCCAGACCGCCGTAAACAATCTCGCCCAGCAGCATGTTTACCAGCGGCACGGCTCCGCCCAGCGGCGTGTAGCTGTCATGCATCGAGTTGTAAGAGCCGGTTGCTCCGTTGGAGGTGACCACCGCCGTCAAGACCGACTGCGCGATGCCGAACCTTGCCTCCTTTCCTTCCATGTTGCCGCCGGGTTGATTCGCGGTGGACCTGGCCTGCACGTGCGCTTGCTGCTCGAGGACGCGGTTGCCCTTCTGCTCCGTCCAGCCGCACAGTGCGAGCCCCGCCACGAACAGGACTGTCATGACTGCGTAAAGCATCCAGCCCTGTCTCGGATAACCGATCATGCGGCCGAAAGTGTTGGTGAACGCCGCCGGCAGCGCGGCGATGGCCAGCATGGCGATCAGGTTCGTCAGTGGGGTTGGATTCTCGAAGGGATGAGCCCCGTTTGCATTGAAGAACCCACCGCCATTGGTGCCGAGGTTCTTGATGATTTCCAGCGCGGCCACCGGTCCTTGCGCGATAGTCTGCTGAGCCCCTTCGACCGTTGTGACTTGTGTGTAGGGGTGGAAATTCATGGGCACGCCTTGCCACACCAGAACCAGAGCGCCGGCCAGCGCGAGGGGAAGCAGCACCCACAGCAGGGCACGCACCAGATCGACCCAAAAGTTGCCCAGCTTGTCGGTCTTCTGCCGCGCAAAGCCGCGGATGAACGCCACGCCGACGGCGAGCCCAGCGGCCCCGGCCAGGAAATTCTGGGCTGTCAGGCCGACCATTTGGCTGAAGTAGCTCATGGTGGTCTCGCCGCCGTAAGCCTGCCAGGTCGTTGTGGTGGAGAAGCTGATGGCCGTGTTCATCGACAAGCCCGGCGTCAATGGCGTGTTCTGATATGCGGGATAGAACCAGGGCAGGAAATGCTGCAGGCGCAAAATCCCATAGAGCAGAAGGGCCCCACAGAAGCTAAAGAGGACAAACGAGACGGCGTATTGCTTCCAGTCCATCTCCTGCTGCTCATCGACGGCGGCGACTCTATACAAGAGGCGTTCTACGGGCCTCAGCACCGGATCCAGAAGGGTCCGCTGTCCCTGGAATACTCGCGCCATGTAGCCGCCGAGAGGCTTAACCAACAAGCTGAGGATCAGCAGGAAAGCACCGTATTGGATCAGTGCTTGCATTCATGACCTGTAGGGAAGGGATAAGCAGATGGAGACGCTGCGATTCTGGGTGGTGGGTGTCCGGAACTCAGGATCAGGTCAGGTCCGCGGAGAGATAGGCGCGGCGATCTTCGCTTGATCGACGACTCCACAACCGGTGTGCCTTGCGCCGCCACGTCACACCTGCCGGACGGGCACCAGCGTGTCGCTTTCTTCCAGGGGAATCTCAGCCCGCTTTTGTTCGATCCTACGGCTCGGGAACTCGCGCTGCGGACGTCGTTGCTTGTGGACGTGGCTATTCCTCCGCTGGCAAGCCATCGATGCTCGACATACCAGCAGAAATGTCAGCGCCAGGAAGCCCAATAAGGCGAGAGTTGAACTCATTTGGTCCCCCGCTGGAAAGCATCCAGCTACCCTGATTGGATAACGCCGTCCGTAAAGTCCGAATAAAAAGTTCGTAAAGACTTAATAAACAGCGGTGGCAGAGCCAAGCTCGGTGGCCACGGTGTTTATGAATTTTTTATGCACCTTTTATTCGAGCTTTACGAGCGGCGTTATCCAATATCGCAGTACAGGCTGAGTGAAGCGGATGTCAGACACCGGAAGGCTCAGCCGTGAGGTTCGGCATGACTGCGACTGTGATAATGGAAGTGCTTTGCGTGGCCGGCGTTCTGTTCATGATCCGGTTTTTGGTGGCGTTGTTCAGGGAAGGCAGGCCGAAGTCGCCCAGCCGTGTTGTTTACCTGTCATCGTGGCCCACTCCGAGCGGAAACGGCGTGCTTCACCAGGCAAGCGACGCGCGGGCACGGTCCGAATGGAGCGACCCAACCCGGTTCCAGGTCATCGTCGGCGGGACCAACCCGCCGGTCCGCAGAGTTGGATGAAGGCGCCAGCCGGTCTGCGCTATTCTGTAGGAACGAATGTTGACATTAGATGGTGCTGATCACGGCCAGCGCCGAGGCCTAAATGTCAGAGTTGTGAGAGGATTGCGGGAGATCAAGTATGCAAGACATTGTGTTTCTGGCCATAACGGTTGCGTTTTTCGCGGTGTCGATCGCTTACGTGCAGTTTTGCGACCGCGTGAAGTGAGGAACAAGTATGCATCTGGAATCGCTGATCATGCTCGCCGTCAGTGTCCTGATGATGGCGTACCTGCTGTACGCACTGTTGCGTCCGGAGAAGTTCTGAAATGACCGCCAATGGCTGGCTTCAAATCGCAGTATTTCTGGCGCTGATCCTTGCTGTCACGAAGCCGATGGGCGTCTTCATGACGCGTGTCTTCAACCGCGAGCGGACCTTCCTCGATCCCGTGCTGCGGCCGGTGGAGCGGCTCATTTACCGCGCAACCGGCGTGGAAGAAGACCGGGAGATGGGCTGGATCGAGTATGGCGTGTCCATGCTGTTGTTCAGCGCGGCCTCGATGCTGTTGCTGTACGTGATTCAGCGCATGCAAGGACATCTGCCGCTCAATCCGCAGAAGTTCGGCGCCGTGACGCCGGCCAATCTTGCTTTCAACACCGCGGCCTCGTTCACGACCAATACAAATTGGCAAGCCTACTCGGGTGAAACCACGATGAGTTACTTCACCCAGATGGTCGGCCTGGCGTACCACAACTTCACATCGGCGGCGGTGGGGATCTCCCTGGCCATTGCCTTCATTCGCGGTATCGCGCGGCGGGAAATGAAGACGATCGGTAACTTCTGGGTCGATCTGGTTCGTTGTTCGCTGTGGGTGTTGCTGCCGTTCTGCGTCGTGGGTGCGTTGGCCCTGGTTTCGCAGGGTGTGGTGCAGAACCTGAAGCCTTACGACACGGTGAAACTGGTCGAACCGCAGCAGGTGCCGAAGGTGGATGCCAACGGCAAACCCGTCATGGGACCCGACGGCAAGCAGGCGATGGACACGGTCACCGAGCAGACCATCGCGCAGGGCCCAGTGGCCTCGCAGGAGATCATCAAGGAATGGGGTACGAATGGCGGCGGCTTCTTCAACGCCAACAGCGCCCATCCGTTTGAGAACCCCACGCCGCTGTCGAACCTGATCGAGCTTTTCAGTATTTTTGCCATCTCTGCCGGCCTGACTTACACGCTGGGGCGCATGACCGGCTCGCAACGTCACGGATGGGCCGTCTGGGCGGCGATGGCGATCTTGTTTTTGGTCGGCGTAACCACAGCATACTGGGCAGAGGCGCGCGGCAACCCGCTGCTTGCGGGTGCGAACCAGCACGTGACCGCTCTTCAACCCGGCGGCAACATGGAGGGCAAGGAAGTCCGCTTCGGGATCGCAAACTCGGCCCTGTTCGCCACCGTGACCACCGACGCCAGTTGCGGCGCCATCAACGGCTGGCATGATTCCTTCACGCCGCTCGGCGGTATGGTGCCGCTGGTCAACATCATGCTGAGCGAGGTGATCTTCGGCGGAGTCGGCTCCGGCATGTACGGCATTCTGATCTATATTGTGCTCGCCGTGTTTATCGCCGGACTCATGGTGGGGCGCACGCCGGAATATCTCGGCAAGAAGATCGAAGCCTACGACGTCAAGATGGCGATGCTCGTCGCGCTGGTCTTTCCCCTCATCATCCTGGTACTCACGGGGATTTCTTCGATCAAGGATTTTGGCACCTCGAGCATAAGCAACCCTGGGCCGCACGGGCTGACGCAGATTTTGTATGCCTTCACCTCTAGCGCCGGTAACAACGGCTCCGCCTTTGGCGGCTTAAACGCCAACACGCTTTGGTACAACATCGCCACCGGAATGACGACGCTGGTTGGCCGGTTCTTTATGGTCATTCCGATGCTGGCAATCGCCGGCAATCTGGCGCGCAAGAAATATGTTCCCCCATCGCTGGGCACGTTCCCGGTGACCACGCCGCTGTTCACCGCCCTGCTGATTGGCGTGATCCTGATCGTGGGAGCGCTCACCTTTTTCCCCGCGCTTAGCCTTGGTCCGATCCTGGAGCACCTGCTGATGTTGGCGGGGAAAGCATTCTGAGGATATGACTCGGCTCACAGCATTCGGTTTGTTCGCGGTAACGGCGATGTTGGTGACCTACACCTTCGAATCCAGAAGCAGGTGGTTCATCCTCGGGTTCGCTTTCGCGTGCGCCTTGGGATCCGTTTACGGCTTTCTTCAGGGCGCCTGGCCATTTGGTCTGGTGGAAAGCGTTTGGTCAGTAGTTGCACTCCAGCGTTGGTGGCTGAAAGGGAACTTAGAACGAGGATCAAACTAGGCGCCGAGTGTTCAGCAGTTTGTCTTGAGAGCTGACCGCTGGCGACTTGGTCGAAAGTAAGGAGTATGGCGAAAAAGCAAAAAGCGGTTTGGGAATGGAAGATCGTACGGCGGGCTGTTGTGGACGCCTTGGTGAAGCTGAACCCGCGCAAGATGATGGGCAATCCCGTCATGTTTGTGGTGGAAGTCGGCAGCGTGATCACCACGGTGCTGCTGTTCCGTGGCGGCACGGCCTTCAAGTTCAACCTGCAGATCACCTTGTGGCTGTGGTTCACCGTGCTGTTCGCCAACTTCGCCGAAGCCATGGCGGAAGGGCGCGGCAAGGCCCAGGCGGACACGCTGCGCAAGGCCCGCGCGGAGACCATCGCCCACAAGGTTGTCGAGGGCGGCAGGGTCGAACAGGTGCCCAGCTCGAAGCTGCGGGCGGGCGACATGGTCGTGGTTTCCGCCGGCGACTTCATTCCCTCGGACGGCGAAATCACTGAAGGGGTCGCGTCCGTGGACGAATCGGCGATCACCGGCGAGTCCGCCCCCGTGATCCGCGAAGCCGGTGGCGACCGCTCCGCCGTGACCGGTGGCACGCGCGTTCTGTCCGACCAGATCAAAGTCAAGATCACCTCCAATCCCGGGGAGACCTTCCTCGACCGCATGATCGCCCTGGTCGAAGGCGCCGAGCGGCAGAAGACGCCGAATGAGATTGCGCTGAACATCCTGCTGGCTGGCCTGACCATCATCTTCCTGCTGGCGGTGGTGACCCTGCAGCCGTTCGCCATCTACTCCGGCTCTCCGCAAACCGTGTTTGTGCTGGTGTCGTTGCTGGTCTGCCTGATCCCGACCACCATCGGCGGACTGCTCTCCGCCATCGGCATCGCCGGCATGGACCGCCTCATTCAACACAACGTCCTGGCTATGTCCGGCCGCGCCGTGGAAGCGGCCGGCGACGTCAACACCTTGCTCCTGGACAAGACCGGCACCATCACGCTAGGCAACCGCCAAGCCTCGCAATTCATTCCCGCGCCGGGGGTGACGGAAATGGAGCTGGCCGATGCGGCTCAGCTCTCTTCGCTGGCGGATGAGACTCCCGAGGGCCGCTCGATTGTCGTGCTGGCCAAGGAGAAATACGGCATTCGCGGCCGCGAACTGGCGTCGCACCAGGCGGAGTTCGTGCCGTTCACGGCCCAGACCCGCATGTCTGGCGTGAACATGAACGGCTTCGAGATCCGCAAAGGCGCCGCCGATGCCATCGCCAATTACATCCGCCAAAACGGAGGCGAGCTGCACAAGGAGGTCCAGACGACGGTGGACCGCATCGCCAGCAGCGGCAGCACCCCGCTGGTGGTGGCGGAGAAGCGCCGCGGGGCGCTGGGAGTGATTGAGCTCAAGGATATCGTCAAGGGTGGCATGCGCGAGCGCTTCGATCAGCTCCGCGCCATGGGGATCCGCACCGTGATGATCACCGGCGACAATCCTCTGACGGCCGCGGCCATCGCGCGCGAAGCCGGCGTGGATGACTTCCTGGCCCAGGCCACCCCCAAAGAGAAGATGGACCTGATCAAGCGCGAGCAGGCCGCCGGCAAGCTGGTGGCGATGACCGGTGACGGCACCAACGACGCTCCCGCCCTGGCTCAGGCCGACGTTGGCGTGGCCATGAACACCGGCACCCAGGCCGCCAAAGAAGCCGGCAACATGGTGGACCTGGATTCCAACCCCACCAAGCTGATCGAAGTGGTGGAGATCGGCAAGCAACTGCTGATGACTCGCGGCTCGCTGACGACGTTCTCCATCGCCAACGACGTGGCCAAGTATTTCGCCATCATTCCCGCCATGTTCGCGGGCACCTTCCCGGTGCTGAACGCGCTCAACATCATGCGCTTGCAAACGCCGGCGTCGGCGATTCTCTCGGCGGTGATCTTCAATGCACTCATCATCATCGCCCTCATCCCGCTGGCGCTGCGCGGCGTGAAGTACCGCCCCATGGGAGCGGCGGCGCTGCTGCGGCGCAATCTCTGGATTTACGGCGTGGGCGGCATCATCGTGCCCTTCATCGGGATCAAGCTGATCGACATGCTGATCACGCGCGTCGGGCTGGCATAAGTGGAGTAGGCAATGAAAAAAAATCTTGTTACTGCCGTATTGATGACCATCGTGACCACGGTTCTGCTGGGGATCATTTATCCGCTGGTTGTGACCGGATTGGCGAAGGTGTTGTTCCCGCACAAAGCTAACGGCCAGCTCATCGAGCGCAACGGAAAGGTGGTCGGCTCGCGCATCATCGGGCAGGCCTTCACGGGAGCGGGATACTTCCACCCACGCCTGTCCGCCGCCGGCAATAACGGCTATGATGCCACGAACTCCGGCGGCTCCAATTTTGGCCCCACCAACCAGAAACTGATTGATCGCGTGAAGCAGGATGTTGCGTCTTTGCAGGCGGAGAACCCCGGAACGCCCGTGCCAATCGACCTGGTCACCACTTCCGCCTCGGGTCTCGATCCGCACATCTCTCCAGCGGCGGCGGACTTCCAGGTCACGCGTGTGGCCCGCGAGCGGGGCATAAGCCAGGACGAACTGCGGCGCCTGCTGGCCAAGCACACGGAAGGCAGGCAACTCGGCTTCCTCGGCGAGCCCAGGGTCAACGTCCTGGAACTGAACCTGGATCTGGATGCCGCCCATCCTTTGGAAAAACGAGCGGCGAAATAGGTGTTCAATCCGGCAAGGGTTTACCCGTGGTCTCCGGGACGAACCAGGGGACAACCAATCCCAGAACATAGATCATCCCGAGGGTCATCGCTGCCCGTGGAATGCCGCCGAAGCGCTGGATCATGGTTCCCGCGATGATGGGGAACACCCACGCGATCAAGCGGGTGGCGTTGAACACGAACGCCGAGGCGGTCGAACGCACGGAACTCGAAAACAGCTCTACCGGGTAGATGGCCATCCACGAGTAGGCGCAGCCCAGGGTGAAGAAGCCGTTGATGCAGCCAACAAACATCATGCGCTCGACGGAGTGCGTCCACAGGTAAGTAACCGGCGTCATGACCAGTGCGCCGGCGTACGTCAGAAACAAAAACATCCTGCGTCCGATAGCGTCCGCCACGAACCCCGAGATCAAGTAGGCAACCACGGCGCCGCTGGTATAGAAGAGAGCGGCGCGCGCGCCCCACGCCACGGGATTGGCGTATCCCTGGGCCCGGGCCAGGCCCTGCGTGTACACCGGCAGCCAGCTTGAAATTGCCCACCAGCCCACCATAGTGGCGAGCGACATCAGGAAGGCCAGCAGAACGCGCTTGCGGCTTTCGCGCTCGCGGAAGATCTCGGCCAGGCTGAACGGACGGCGCGACGGTTTCTTGACCATGTCGCTGGCCTGCTCGGTGGCCGCCCAACGCTGTTCGCGCACCGCCTTCTGCCAGCGCTCCGACTCGTCGATGGCGCGGCGGATGTACAGGGTAAAGAACGCCGGGATGGCGCCCACCACGAACATCAGCCGCCAGGTCTGAGGTCCGAGGAAATTGAAGCGGCTCAGCTCCCACCAGATCAACGCCGCCAGCAAAGTGCCCCAGCCGAAACCAGACTGCAGCAGCCCGGCGCCCTTGGGACGCGCGCGGTCGGGCCAGGTCTCGGCCACCATCGAGACCCCGGTGCTCCACTCGCTCCCCAGGGCCAGCCCGGTGAGGAAGCGCAATCCGGCCAGCATCCAGAAGCTCGTGCTCAAGGCCGTGATGCCACTGAGGAACCCGTACAGCAGCACGGAGTACACCATCATGCGCTTGCGGCCGATGTAATCCGCCATGGTGCCGCCGATCACCCCGCCGATGCCCCATCCCAAAAGCGTGATGCCGATGGCGATGCCCGCCCATACCGGCGCCGACTTCAACTCCGCCGGCGGCAGCAGCGCGCGCAGGGCAAAGGGAAGTGCGACGATGAGGGCATAAGCCTCATAGCCGTCGAAGACCCATCCCATGAAGCTGGCGATCAGGACTCGCCAGTGCTTGGCGGTCAGCCCCTCATGCCAAGGCCGGGACGGACTTTGCACGGAAGCGGCGCTGCTCATGTTTTCTTCTCCTGGTCGGGGTGCTTGGGCAAGGCGGCGGGCATTGGCCGCCAACATACATGTGCCTACCGAAGGAGTCAATCTAGATGCGGGCGGCTAGCTCGCCAGAACCAGGTAGCTGTATTGCCCCACGTTCTGCACCGCGTCCACTCGTTGGCCGTGCTCCTCGAAGAAGCGCTGCACCTCGGGTGCGGACAGGCGGTGTTCCAGGGGCGGACCAGGCGGACGCTCAACGTCTGGGCGCCAGTCCAGAACGGCGATTCTTCCACCCGGCTTGAGGATGCGCGCCAGCTCAGCGAGGGCGGCGGCAGGGTCGTCCAACTCATGCCAGACGTTGGCCAGCAGCGCCACATCGCAACCGCTGTCCGCCAACCCAGTCGAGCTGGCGGTGCCCTCCAGGGTCAAGATGTTTCCTGGCGCGTCCGGCTGGGCCAGTTTGCCTTGCAGTATCTCGAGCAGCTCCGGTTGCAGGTCCACAGCCCACACCCGGCCCGTGGGAGCAATCGCCCGGGCGAGGGGAATGGCGAAGTACCCTGTGCCGGCCCCGATGTCGGCCACGGTCATGCCGGGGCGCAATGCGAGCCAGCCGAGTACCTCGCCTGGCGGCAGCCAGCGAAGCCGCTCAGGCGCTTCCAGCTTGTGAACTTGCGACGGGTCAAAAACGCGATCATGCATCGGCGGCTGGATAACAAAGTATCACGCCGGGCTGGGCAGTAATCCTCCCGCGGGTTTTCCCAGGTTGCCAGATTTTGTCGGCCGGAATGACAAAAACTGCCAAGCCGGCGGGCCTTGCCCAGACTCCGGTCGCCTGACCGCCTGTAACCTATTGAATCCACTGGGTGCGGCACTGGAAGCGAGTGGCACCAGGGCTGCAATCGGGAGGCGGTGGAAGGCTGCAAAGCAGTTCCGTCAAAACATGAGGAGACAGGGAGAAATGAAGAAGCACAAGAAACAGAATAAGAAGAGAGGATTCTCACTGATCGAGTTGTTGATCGTGGTTGCGATCATCTTGATCATCGCGGCAATCGCCATTCCTAACTTGCTACGCTCGCGCATCGCGGCCAACGAGGCTTCCGCGGTGGGTTCGCTGCGTACGTTGAACACGGCTGAAATCACCTACAACACCACTTATCCCAATGTGGGCTTTGCCTGCAGTCTGGGTCAGTTGGGTGGCAGCGGCAGCGGCACGGCGACCTCGGGCGCAGCCGGTCTGATCGATGCCAACCTGGCTAGCGGCGTGAAGAGCGGGTACAGCTTCTCGTTCCTGGGGTCTTCCTGCACGGGAACACCCGCGCCCGCTTATTCGACCTATGCGGCCCCGGTTACCCTGGGCACCACCGGACAGCGCTACTTTTGCAGCGACAGTTCGGGCGTGATTCAGTACGGCACAACGACGATATCCGCCTGCGGGACGAGCACCAACCCGATCTAGTAGTGAACTATGGGGTCAGGACCTGGGCTTTCCAGGTCCTGAACCTGACCCGATCCAACCTGATCTGAGGGAATTCACTTCTTGATGCGGGGAACGGGAGAAACCACTCTCGTTCCCCGTTTTTATTTGTAGTCCCTTTGAGACACCTGCCGCTGCTTTCTCCGCATTATTAAGGGTGGCACTTTCGCCGCGTGTGCCTACTACCGCTGGTAGTAGGTATCGGCTCCGAGGTACCGTGCGATTCCGCACCTGGGTGCGCAGCGGAGACTCCCATCGTCATGCGAAAGCAGCCTACTCTGGCACGGTTTTTCCCCCTGATCCTCCTGTTCCTGATCATTTCGGCTTTCTGGCAGTTCGCGCAGGCGCAGACGCCGAGTGGTTCGTTGCGAGGGGAGGTGCAAGACAGTAACGGCGGACGAGTTGCCGCCGCCACGATCGTGGTCGAAGCCCGGGGATCGGCATGGAAGCGCGAAGTCAAGAGCGACGACCGTGGCGAGTTCCGGGTCAACGATATATTACCCGGCCCTTATCACGTGGTGGCGCGCGCCCAAGGCTTCGCCGAAGCGAGCTCGGACGTGGATGTGGTAGTGAGTTTCGTGCGCGACCTCTTAGTGACGCTGAAGCCAGCGGCCGTGCCGCAGACGGTGAATGTGCAGGGGCAGGCGTCTTCAATCACCACGGAGCCCATTGACACGGCCAGCGCCGTGCACCAGGGTGCGGTCAGCTCCCGAGACCTGACGACGATTCCGCTGGCGAATCGCAGCTTCGCCAACATCGCGTATCTGGTGCCTGGGACCGAGCCGGTGGAACCTTCGGATCCGACCAAGGCCAGAATCACGGCGGTCTCGACGGGCGGCAGCTCCGGGCTGAACAACGTGCTGTCCGTCGACGGGATGGATGACTCGGACGACTACATCGGTGGCTTTCTGCAGAACATCTCGCCGGATGCGATCGAGGAATTCGCTTTCCGCACGGCGCAGGAGGATGCGGACACCGGGCGTACTACCGCGGGATCGGTGGTGATCACCACCAAGCACGGAACGAATGATTGGCACGGCAGCGCGGCATTTTATGAGCGCGCGGCGGCGCTGACGGCGAGGTACCCGATCGAGAATCCCGCGCCCGATCCCAAGCAGCCCTTCTCGCGGCAGAACTACGTGGGCACGCTGGGTGGCCCGCTCAAGAAAGACAAACTGTGGATGTTCGTGTCGTTCGAGTATGTGCACGAGGACGCGAGCATCGCCTACAGCCCCAACAGCCAGGCGGAATTTACGGCGCTGGCCTCGCTGGCGGCGCAAGGTCTGATTCCGGGGGTGAATTCGATTCCGGTTCCCCAGAACACCCCGATTCCATTTCGCGATGCCATCGGCTCGCTCCGGTTTGACTGGGCGCAGAGCCAGAAGTCGCAGTGGTTCCTGCGCGGCTCCCTCGACAACTACACCACGGAAAACAACTACGTGCAGCAGGCCACCCTGCCCTCGACCGGAACCACTTCGGGTTCGAAGTATGGGAACCTGGTGATTAATAACACCTATGCCTTCAGTCCCAACTGGCTGGGGAGTTTCACCATGGGCGCGAGCACGCTGCACCACACCGAAGCGCGGAACCAATACCTCGGCTTTGCGCTGGCTTTCCCGTTCAGTTCGACGTTCCAGACGATTTCCGGGTTCGAGACTTTTGGGGACAACCAGTTCCAGACGGCAATCACCGCTTTTCCCGTGCTGCGCAACCAGGAAAAATACCAGTTCCGCTACGACCTGAGCCATTCGGCAGGAAAGCACGCGACTAAGTTCGGCATCGATTTCATTCACGAGCCGGTGCTGAGCGGGGCGCTATCGGGGACGGCGGAGACCTTCCTGCAATACCCGAGCAATCCCAGCGTGTATGCCGCGGATCCTTCGCAATTTTATTTCAGTCTGAATTGCACCAATCCTCCCGCCGACGTGAGCTGCACGCAAACCCCGGCGGGAAACGGCAGCTTCACGCAAAACGTGCAGCGGCTGGGATTCTACGCCCAGGATTCCTGGCGCGTGTCGCGAAACCTGACGCTGAATTACGGGCTGCGCTGGGACACGACATTCGGGTTGCTCACGGCCTCGGGGCGGGATCAGACGCTGAATCCGGCGTACCTGACGCTGCAGGCGCTGCAGATTCCGCTGATCAACGGGGCTCCGCACGACTATCGCAAGGCCTTTGCGCCGCGCCTCGGCATTGCCTACGCACCGGGCCACGGTGAAAAGACTGTGCTCCGCGCCGGGTTTGGGCTCTATTACAGCGATCTGGCACAGAACGGATGGGTGGCGGCGCTGCAAGCCGTGAATGCGCCTCCACCAGCGTGCGTGAACCCGGGAGATCCGGGATGCATTCCGGGAGCAAACTTCGGCGGCGGGGGAGCGATTACCGATTCGCACTACCACACTCCTTACGCCATTCACGCCACGGCGGGAATCCAGCATGCCTTCAACGATCACTGGATCCTGGGCGCGGACTACACTCACGAGACGGGAATGCATGGATTCCGCGCGTATTCCTACACCGGCGGAGTGAATCTGTTCACCCCGCTGCTGGCGCAGAGCGATCCCGGCCAAGGCGATCTGGTCCCCAACCTCGACGTGTACAAGTCGGACAATCGCAGCAGCTATGACGCATTGATGATTCACCTCCAGGGGAATGCGCACCGCTTCAGCCTGATTGCCAACTACACGCTTTCGAGCGCGAAGACCTGGGGTTGCGTGCTGGGCGAGTTGTTTGATTACGTGAACGGCGTTTGCGATCCGCTGCACCCCTTCGCGCCTGGGGACTACGGTCCTTCGGGAGAAGATGTGACGCACCGGTTCGTTTTTTCGGGAATCTTTCATGCCCCAGCCGGCTTCGAAGTAAGCACGCTCACCCAGGCGGAGAGCGCGCGCCCGTTTACCATCACGACTGCCGACAACAGCCAGCGCATCACCGTCAACGGGGTTCCGACCAGCCTCGATGAGTTCCGCGGCACGCCTTACATACAGGTGGATCTGCGGGTGGCGCGGCCGGTCAAGTTCCGGGAAGGCTGGACGGTGATGCCGTTCATCGAGTTCTTTAATCTGCTCAACCGCAACAATCCGGGAGCGAACTATGTGACCAACGTGGCGGCGCTGCCGTTGCCGGCGGGCGGCCAAATCGTGCCGGGCGGTGTAACCGGCATCACTTCGCTGAAACAGCTTGAGGTGCCGGCCGGCGCCCTGGGAGATTTCTTCGGGCCGGGAACCACGGTGGGCATTCCGTTCGCGGCACAGCTTGGTGTCCGAGTCAGCTTCTGATAACAGTGCTTGATGTTTTGCGACGCCACATCTAAGCTGACGCTTCGCAAAAACCTCACGCGGAGGACGAGAAGAATCGGTATGTTGCGCTGGTGGAAGACACCGTCGGCATCGGCTAGCAAGCTGGGACCGCTGGAGACCGAGTTGCTGCGCGCTTTGTGGAAGCGCGGCCATGCCACCGTCCGGGAATTGCTTGCCGACGGTCACGCCAGTGCTGCCTACACCACCGTGATGACCACGCTCGACCGCCTCCACAAGAAGGGCCTGCTGGACCGCGCTCCCGACGGCCGCGCCTATCGCTATTCGCCCCGGCACACGGAGGCGGAATACAACCGCCTGCTGCTGGCGGGCGCGATCCAGCGCTTGCTCGGCAGTTCCGCGCCGTCCACCGCGCCGCTTTCCTTCCTGGTCGATGCCGTCACCGAGCACGATGCCGCGCTGCTCCCGGAATTGGAACGGGCGGTGGAGCGCAAACGCCGCGAACTGCGGGAAAGGGAGAAGCGCTGATGTACTTCATCCGCGGAGGGGTCATCGCGCTCAGCGTTTTCTTTCTCGTGTACATGGCGCTTTCGCTTCTGGTGGGCGTCGGCTGGAGAGCGTTGCGCCGCGAGCGGCGGCGCGTCAGCTCCACCCCGGCCTACGCCTTCCGTATGTTGCCGCTGGTCGCAGCTCTCCTGGCGGTGGCCCTGTTCACGGTTCCGTCCTTCCTCCGCTTCGAGCCGCGGTGGGAGGACGAGCCCATCGGGAGCGCGGCCCTCGCGCTTGCCTCTGCCGGCGCAGTGATCCTTATCTTCGGAACCATCAATGCCCTGCGGGCCTGGATGCGGACCGCTCGCTCGGTGTCTTCCTGGACCTCGGATTCGCGCACGCTGAATTTGGGCGCCGCGGTGCCCGCGTTTCAGACCCCGGAGTCCGCTCCGCTGCTGGCCGTCGCCGGCCTTCGCCGGCCGAAATTACTGGTCTCCGGCTGCGCCCGCCGATTGCTCGATCCCGGCGAACTCGACGTGGCCATCCGCCACGAGCTGGCCCACGTACGGAGCCGCGACAATCTCAAGAAACTCCTGCTGCGAGCTTGCGCCTTCCCGTTCCTGGACGCTCTCGATCGCGCCTGGCTCGAGGCCGCCGAAATCAACGCCGATGACGAGGCGGTGAGGGATGAACGGTCGGCGCTCGATCTGGCTTCCGCTCTCCTCAAAGTGTCGCGCCTTTCCCCGCGCGTCCCCGGCCCGGAATTGGCCATGGACTTGGTTTCCGGCGCTCCTGGCGCGGTGACGGCTCGTGTCGAACGGCTCCTTACATGGAGGCCGCGCGCGCGACCGAAGCCGCGGTTCCGCATCGGAGTGCCTGCGGCGCTCGTAGCCGCCGTGACTGCGGGGCTCGCCTACATGTGGGTGCTCGCCCGCGTACACCAGTTCACCGAGTTCCTGGTGCGCTGATGATCTCGGGGAGCGAGGCATGAAGGCCGCCGTCCTGCATGAGTTCAAGACGCCTCTGGTCATCGAGGAAGTTCCCCGCCCGGAACCCGCGGGCGATGAGGTCCTCATTCAGGTCGAGGCCTGCGGGGTGTGCCATTCCGATCTGCATGTGGCCGGCGGAGACTGGAAGCAGTTTGACGGGATCGTGAAGCGGCCGCTCATTCTTGGCCATGAAGTGGTCGGGCGCGTGGTGGAGAAGGGAAGCGCGGCCGGCGCGTTGGAGCTCGGAGACCGCGTCGGCGTGCCTTGGCTCCACTGGACGTGTGGCGCCTGCGAGCCCTGCCGCGAAGGCAACGAGAACCTCTGCGCTAAGCAGAAGATCACCGGCGTGACCGTCGATGGCGGCTTTGCGGAATTCCTCAAAGCCCCGGCCAGCCACGTGGTGAGGATCCCGGCCAGCATCTCGCCGGCTGAGGCTGCGCCCCTGTTGTGCGCGGGACTCACGGCCTACCGCGCGCTGAAGCAAAGCGGCATCCTGCCGGGCCAGCGCCTGGCCGTCTTCGGCATCGGCGGGTTGGGACACCTCGCGGTACAGATCGGCCGCAGCATGGGCGCGGAGGTGATTGCCATCGACATCGCGGATGAGAAGCTCGCGCTGGCAACCTTCCTGGGGGCGGTGAGCGTGCTGAATGCCGGCGCCAGCGACGTGGTGCGCGAACTGCGCAAGAAAGGCGGCGTGCACGTGGCGCTGGTGACCTCGGCGGCGAAAGCGGCCTACGACACCGCCTTCCGCTGCCTCCGCCCAACGGGCACGCTGCTGGTGGTGGGATTGCCCGCCGAGAACATCTGCTTCCCGCCCATCATGATGGCGGCCGGCGAAATCCGCATCCGCGCTTCCGCCGTGGGTACTCGCCAGGACTTGCGGGCGGTGCTGGCCCTGGCGGAACTGGGCAAGGTTCGCTGCCGGATCACGACCCGCCCCTTGCCGGAGGCCAACCGCGCGCTGGAGGACTTGGATCGTGGCCAGGTCATAGGCCGGGTTGTGCTCGCGGTGCCCCAACCCGCCGCCTAGGCCGACCCGTCGCGGGAGCGATTAGCGGCACTAACTTCCGCAAAGGAGGCCGCCGGGAGGGCCAGTCTCCTTTCGATGTTGGCGATGGCGTACATCCCGCCCAGCACCGCCAAGTCGCTTCTCATGCGTACGCCCGCACTGATGGAAGCGGCTACGTCCGCGGCCGTCTATCAGGCGGTGCCTTAGCCTGAGCCCCCGATAGCTAGACTGAAGCCCAGTGGCCCTCCCCCAGGGAGGGCTTTTCTTTTTTAAACCCGATGTTCGGCGATCGATGGAAGGGTGAGAGTCGCTGGGCTACGCCTCTTCGCCGGCGCGCTCTGCCCGATGGCTGCGCAAATAAGAATGACCGATGCCGATGAAATCGAACTTGCGCAGAGCGTCCAGATTGCCTATTTCTGCCAGGAAGAACACTGTGTCCATCAGCGAATCGACCTGCTGCGGGGACATGTCTTTGGTGGCCGCCCAGAATTTTGGGGGATTCAACCAGATCGGCTCGGGTACGGCTGACGTCATGGTGCTCTCCTTCTTGGGAAGCGGCGTCGCCACAATGCCGCAACATTATGCACCAGCCCGTACGCCCCCTGAGACCCAAACCTCCAACTCATTGAATTTCATGAACTTTTAACATTTTGGAGCCATGAGTTGTGCTAGCCGCGTGGCAGCGGCGTTGCATTTCCACGATGGGGTCAGGTATCCTTCGTGTCCCCGTTCGAGTGCTCCCATGGCTCCCGATTCGAACCGAACTCAAGCTCTCTTCGATAAGCTCGTGCGCATCTCCCGGCGCTCGTCCGGCGCCAAGCCCGAGACGGTGCACCAGCTCCGCACCACCATCCGCCGAGTCGAGACACTTCTGGCCACTACCCTGCCCACGCTTGGGCGGAAGGAACAGAAGCTGCTCAAGCAGCTCGACCGCCTGCGCCGCCGCGCCGGCAAGGTTCGCGACCTGGATGTACAGATCCAAGCCTTGGGCAGCTTGCGCCTGGAGTCGATCACCCGCGACCGGGCGCGGGTGATGGCGTTCCTGGAAAAAGCGCGCGCCAAACGGGAAAGCAAGCTATTACGGGACTTCCAGAACGAAGTGGACGGCGGGCTGCACAAGCGGCTGAAGCGTACTGCCGCGCGCTTGCAGCGGGAGCTCTCGAAGCCTGCGCAGCCGGACGCTGATGAGCAACGCTTCCTGGCGGTCGCGCTGGATAAGTTCGCGGCAGTCGTGAAGCAGCACCCGGCGCTGAGCGAGGGCAACCTTCACGATTTCCGCATGGCCTCGAAACGGGTGCGCTACCTGGCGGAGATGGCCGGTGAGGGGCCCAGGGTGGCCGCGGTCATCGAGCCGTTGAAGCGGATCCAGGATGCGATCGGGATCTGGCACGACTGGCTGACGCTCGCCGCCACCGCGGAAAGCGTCCTGACGCCCTCGGGACAGGCGCCGCTGCTTTCGGCGTTGCGCGCCAGCACTCGCTCCAAATACCTGGAAGCCCTGCGCATCACCGCCGACGCCAAGCGCGCACTGCTGGAGCTGCACGAGTCGAAGGGCACGGCCGGCAAACCGGTTTCACGCTCCGCACCGCTGGCGGCCAGTCCGGTGGCAAGAGCAGCCACCGCCTGACAAGCTGCGACGGAAGCTGGAAGCCCGGCGGGTCACTTCTGCGATAACATCCCTAACTTAATCTCATGCCGACATTCGCCGCGGTTGACATCGGCGCCAACTCGGTCCGCCTGAAGATCGCACGTCTGGTGCGCCAGCGCCTGAAGCTGGTCCACGAAGACCGCGAGGTCACGCGGCTGGGCGAATCGGTCTTCCGCACGGGCGCGCTCGATCCCCACGCCATGGAGCACACCATCAAGGTGCTGCGCCGGTTCCACCGGGCCAGCCAGGGACACGGCGTGGACTTCGTGCGCGTGGTCGCCACCAGCGCGCTGCGCGATTCGCGCAACTCGCGCGCCTTCGTCGATTGGGTGCGCGCGGTCACCGGCTGGCGGGTGGAGGTGGTTTCCGGCCTGGAAGAGGGCCGGCTCATCCACTTTGGAGTGATCTCCGGCACCCGCATCGGGGTCTCGCGGCTGCTGCTCATCGACCTGGGCGGCGGCAGTTGCGAGCTGACCCTCTCCGTCGATGGCCAGATCCGGAGCATGTTCAGCCTGCCGGTGGGGGCGGTGCGCCTGACCCAGGAATTCCTGCATCACGATCCTCCCCGGCGGAGCGAACTCAAGCGATTGCGCGAGTTCATCGTGGAGGAATTGCTGCGCATCGAGCGCCGCATCGCGGCGGCGCGCGTCCAACTCGCCATCGCCACGTCGGGCACGGCTGCGGCCCTGGCCAGCGTGGTGGCGGCACGGCGGCGAGGCGCCGGCAACAGCCACGCGGGGATGGTGTCACGGCGGGCGGTACACGCCCTGGCGGCCGAGCTGCAGAGCGATTCGCTCGAGCAGAGGATCGCGCTCCCCGGCATCGGTCCGCGCCGCGCCGAGATCATCATTGCCGGCACCATGGTTTTCGCCGAACTGATGAACCACGGGGTCTCCGGCTTCCGCTACTCCCCGCTGGGATTGCGGGACGGCCTGCTGGCGCAAATGGTAGCCGATTACGGATACGGCGCACAGGCCCGGCGGCAGATCGAATCCGAGCGATGGAATGCGCTGCTGACGGCAGGCAAACACTACGGAGCGGACTTGCGTTTCGCCACCCGCGTGCGCAATTTGGCCATCACGCTCTTCGCCGGGCTGAAGAAGGTCCACCGGCTCCCGCCGGAATACCAGGACTGGCTGGCGGCGGCGGCCATGCTGCACGAAGTCGGTTCCTATCTGAACCGCACCGGCCGGCATCGCCACAGCTATTACATCATCTCCAATTCGGAGATCTTCGGATACACCGCCCAGCAGCGGCGGCTGATTGCCGCCATCGCGCGCTACATGGGCAAGTCGCGCCCCACGCCCGCCGACCGCGCGCTCAAGCCGTTGCCCGTCGAGGACCGGGAGCTGGTGCCCAAGGCGGTGGCGCTGCTAAGGCTGGCGCGCGCCCTGGATCACGGGCGCCGGGGCGCGGTGAACGGCGTGCAGGTGCGGAGCGAGGGCGAGCGCGTCATCCTGCGCCTGAAGACCAAGCGCGGCGGCGCCGACCTGGAGTTGTGGGCGCTGGAGAAGGAACGCAGCTACTTCCGCAATATTTTCGGCCGCGAGCTCTTGGCGGCGGCGGTGGCTGCGGAAAGGGTCTGAACCATCTTCGGGGTTAGGACCCACTTGAGGATGCCCATCCCGCCCGAGAGGTCCACGCGCGCCACCGCGCCTTTCTTCAGGTCGACGGAACTTTCGCTGGCGCCTTCGCTGATCAGCAGGCTCAAGAACTGGCTGAGGCTGGGGTTGTGTCCGACCACCGCTACCGCCTCCAGGGTTCGATTCCGCTCGAGCAATTCGCGGAAGGCTTCCATCTGCGCATTGGGGCGCAGTGCCGGCGTGCGCTGCAACTTGCCGTCGAACCCGATCTCGTTGGCCACCAGGGAAGCGGTCTGGGTGGCGCGCTTGAGCGGGCTGGAGATGACGGCGTCCACGCGGACATCCATGGCCGCCAGGGCGCGGCCTACTTGTGTGCATTGCTCGATGCCCTGCTCGTCCAGCGGCCGTTTTTCGTCCTGCGTGGGATTGGCGAGGTGATGCCCTGCGCTTGCGTGGCGCAAGAAGTACACGATCATGCCAGCTTACCGGCCTTTCTGCGGGTGCGAACGCTGGGGCGCGAAGCGGCGGGGATAGCGCCCGCGTTCTGGCGGCCTTCGGCCGCCGCGATGAGGAATTCCTGCGCATTGAAGCCGCCGGCGGCCGGCAGTTTTGGCCGCCCGTAGCTACCGTCGGCGCGCAGCAAGCGGGCCTTGGCGGTATCGCGCAGATAGGCTTCCAGGATCTCGGTGCGGATGCGCTGGCGTAGCATCGCCTCCTTCACCGGAAAGGTCACTTCTACGCGCTCATAAAGGTTGCGCGGCATCCAGTCGGCGCTGCCCAAATAAACCTCTTCGTCGCCGCCATTGGCGAGATAAAAAATGCGGCTGTGCTCCAGGAAGCGGCCCACGATGCTGCGCACCCGTATGCGGCTGCTGACGCCGCGAACCCCGGGCCGTAGCCCGCAGATGCCGCGTACGATCAAGTCGATCTCCACCCCCGCCTGCGAGGCGCGGTACAGCTCCTGGATGATGGTTTTGTCGAGCAGCGAGTTGAGCTTGATGATGATGCGCGCCGGACGCCCGTGGCGGGCGTGTTCCGCCTCCCGCGCGATCCACCCCAGGCTCTTTTCGGCGAAGCCCAGGGGCGAGAGCAACAGCGGGCCGTAATCCGCGTTGTCGGTGTAGGCGGTCAGGAAATTGAAGACGTCATGGACTGCGCCGGTCACTTCGGGGTCGGCGGTCAGCAGGCTCAGGTCGGTGTAGAAGGCGGCGGTGGACGGGTTGTAGTTGCCGGTGCCCAGGTGGGCGTACTGGCGGACCACCTCATCGGGGTCCTTGCGCACCAGCAGCGCCAGCTTGCAGTGCGTCTTCAGGCCGACCAGTCCATAGAAGACCTGCACCCCGGCATCTTCCAGGCTCCGGGCCCAGCGGATGTTGGGAGCCTCGTCGAAGCGCGCTTTCAGTTCGACGACCACCGTGACTTCCTTCTTCCCGGCGGCGGTTATCAGCGCCTGCATGACGGACGAGTGCTCGCTGGTGCGGTACAGAGTCTGCTTGATGGAGAGGACTCTGGGGTCCTCGGCGGCGGCTTCGATGAAAGAAACCACCGAATCGTAAGAATCGTAGGGGTGATGCAGCAGGATGTCAGCGCGGCGGATCTCGTCGAACAGGTCGCGCGACGCCCGCGACAGGTGCAGTTCGCGCGGGGTGAAGGGCTTGAACTTCAGGTCGGGCCGATCGCTCTCGTCGTACAGGTGCATCAGGCGCGAGAGATTGACGGGAGCTTCGGTGCGGAACACCTGCCATTCCTGGAGGTCGAAGTTGACGCGCAGGCGCTCGGAGATCTCGGCGCTGGCCTCGGCCTGGATCTCCAGCCGCACCGCGTCGCCCTTGCGCCGGTTGTGCAGTTCCGTGCGCACCGACTCCAGCACGTTGCGCGACTCTTCCTCCTGCAGGTAAAGATTGCTGTTGCGGGTGATGCGGAACGCCGATCCCGAAAGAATGTCGTAACCGCGGTACATCTGGGCGGCATGCGCCGCCACCAGGTCCGCCAGCGCGATGTAATCCAAAGTGCCGTTCTGCGAGGGCAGGCGCACCAGCCGGGGCAGCGCGCGCGGAACCGTGATTACCCCCATGTAGGTGACGGCGGACCGGCGCCGGCGCTTGAGCAGCACCGCCTGGCAGAGCGCCTTGTTGATCACCCGAGGAAAAGGGTGCGCCGGATCGACGGTTACAGGCGTCAGCAGCGGGTCCAGTTCCCGTTCGCAGTAGTCGTGGACGAAATCGCTGGCCGGGCCGTCCAGCTCATCGAGTTTCAAGACGCGGATGCCGTTCTGCGCCAGCGCGGGACGGAGCTGCTGGTCCCAGCAGTGCGATTGCGCGGCGACGAACTCGTGCGTCTCCCGCGCTAGTTCGCTGCACTCGTCCTGCGGCGTCAGGCCGTCGGGGCCGGGCTCGGCGTGGCCGTCTTCAATTCGTTGCAGCAGGCCGGCCACCCGCACCTCAAAGAACTCATCCAGGTTGCTGGCGGTGATGGCCAGGAACTTGACCCGCTCCAGCAGCGGATTGCGCTCGTCCTGGGCTTCTTCCAGCACGCGGCGGTTGAAGGCGAGCCACGAGGTCTCGCGGTTCAGGAAGTAAGCCGGCTTGTCAACGGAAAGGCCTGCCATCGGGAGAACCCGCGCCATGGTAGCGGAGCGTTGTTACTGCATTGTTAAAAACTCGTGTGCTTCGAGGAGCGCACCAGGCGATGCGGCCCGTCATCGAGTCAGCCGTCGTCGCCCGGCCCGCCAGCTTGCACGAGCCGCGATTTACTACATATTCACATTCCTGACATGTTCCTGCAACATTCACCGCGCGTACCGTAACGCCCTATTGGAGTGCTTTCCCGCCGGAAAGCAAGGCAGCCCCGGGACGACCGTGCGCGTCCTGGGCTGCCCCTTATTCTACGCGGTGGCGGTTCCCATGCGGGGCGGCGAAGAGCTCACAGGTTCGTGGAAATTAACACGCCATTAACAAAGCCAGCCGGAGTGCCGCGTACAATCCCGCTCATGCCAGATGACCCTTTGCGCGTGGAAAATCTTGAGGGTTCGCGGGATGGGCGCCGCATTCTGCGTTTGACGGGGCCGCTGACCTTATCGAACCTATTCGAGTTTCAAGCCCTGGTCCGGACGGAAAAAGCGCCGGTGATCATTGTCGATCTGACCAACGTGCCCTACGTCGATTCGGCGGGAATCGGAGCGCTGATGGGGGCGCACGTCGCGCGTCAGAAGGACGGACGCGCGCTGGCGCTGGTGGGCGTCAACCAGCGGGTCAAGGATGCGCTGGAGGTCACCAGGGTCTTCTCGTTTTTCCGGGTGTACCCTTCGGTTGCCGAGGCGGAGAGCGCGCTTTCCAACGTCTGACTCGGCTGCGACCGCGCTGCCGCGGCCCTACTCGTTTTACTTGAGCGCTTTGTCCAGGATTGCGGCGATGGTGCTCTCCTCCACTTCTCCGGCAGAGTTGTAGACAGTGCTGCCGCTGCGGTCCAGCACCACCACGTGCGGGATGGAGCCGGCGAAATACTTCTTCAGTAGCTCCTGCTGGGCGGGCGACTGCTTCTGGTCCAGGTCTATCACCACGAATTGCACCCGGTCTTTATACTTCTGATAGAGATTCACGGAGCGGCGAGCCTGCCGCTTGGAATTGAAACAACCCTCGCCGTACATGATGATGTAGTTCGGTTTGCCGGCGGTGGCCCCGTCCTCCATGTGATCGCCGGTGATCAGCGGGCCGTCCTGGCTATCGCTGGAGTAGTCCAGGTGGGAGTTGAGTTTGAGATTTTCGGCGCCCCAGAGCGGGACCGCCATCAGCATCAGCAGCAGCAAGATTTTGCGCACTTGATCCCCCTGCAGTAAGTACGATCCCCGGTGGTTATTGGATGCGGTGGGCCCTGGATTTGTTTCATTCTGAGGAGTCAGCCCAGATCGCGCGCCACCCGGAAACCGTAGTCCGCATACTGGAACTGCGGCGGGATGCTGGAGCGGGCGGAGCAGCGCGCCATCTTGATGTGGTGCCGCCACGAGCCTCCGCGCGAGGACTTTCTGTCGCCGCTGGCCGGCCCTTGCGGATTGCGCTCCGGCGAGAGCGCGTAGTAATCCGCCTGGAACCAGTCGCTGCACCACTCGTGTACGTTCTCGCACATCTCGTGTAAGCCGTAGGGGTTCGGCTCCGAGCGCCGAACCGGCTCCGGCCCGTGCTGCCACAGGATCTCGTAGCGCGGGCGTGACTGCGGCGGGTCGTCACCCCAGGGAAACAGTTTGCCGTCGGCTCCTCCGCGGGCGGCGTGCTCCCACTCAGCTTCGGTGGGCAGGCGGTAATGCGCGCCCGTGATCTCGGAGAGCCACTCACAATACGCCACCGCCTCGAACCACGAGACCGCCGTCACCGGCTGCTCGGGATGGTTGAAGTTAGGATCATTCCAAGTGGCCGGCGGCGGACGGCGGGTCGCGTCGAGGAATCTTGCGTACTCCGCGACCGTGACCTGAGTTTCCGCCAGCGCGAACGAATCCACCCACACGCGATGCACCGGCCGCTCCACATCCTGGCCAGCATCAGAGCCCATCCCAAACCAGCCGGCAGGGATCTCGATCATCTTCCGCTCACGCGAGAAGATGCTCGGCTCTGCCGGCGTCGGAACGCCCATCGAAGCCATGCTTTGGATTGTAACGCCGGCGTCGATTCCGATTTATACTGCCGGGCTCGGATTCTGCTGCCATGGTTTCGCACGCCAGCCTCGAACGCGAGTTGCGCCGGGTGATCGAGGGCGAGGTGCGCTTCGACCGCGGCACCGCCGCCATCTACTCCACGGACGCGTCCAACTATCGCCAGGTGCCGGTCGGCGTGGTGATCCCGCGGCACGAGGAAGACGTGACGCACGCAATGCATTTGGCGCGCGAGAACTCCGTCCCCATCCTGGCGCGCGGCGGCGGCACCAGCCTGGCCGGACAGACCTGCAACACCGCGCTGGTGCTGGATTTTTCCAAGTACATGAATGGCATCCATCACGTCGATCGCAACCTCGGTCTGGCGGTGATTCAGCCCGGGGTGGTGCAGGCGCACCTGAACACGGCGCTCGCGCCCTATGGGCTGTTCTTCGCTCCCGATCCCTCGACCAAGGACCGCTGCACCGTCGGCGGGATGATCGGCAACAATTCCTGCGGCGCGCATTCCGCCGCCCACGGCAAGACCTCGGAGAATCTGCTTGCCCTCGACGTTCTGCTCTACGACGGCACGCGGCTGAAGCTGGGGCCGGTCACCGACGCGGATTTCGATGCCACCGTCGCCGCCGGCGGCCGCACCGCGGAGCTCTATCAGCAACTGCGGGGCATTAGCACCCGCTACGGTGACCTGGTGCGGGCGCGGTTCCCGAAGATTCCTCGCCGCGTCTCCGGTTACAACCTCGACGAACTGCTGCCGGAGAACGGCTTCAACCTGGCGCGGGCGCTGGTCGGCTCCGAGGGGACGCTGGGCATCACGCTGAGCGCCACCGTGCGGGCGGTGCCGCGTCCCAAGCAACTGGTTCTTGTGACGCTCGGGTTTGCCGACGTCTATGTTGCCGCCGATGCCGTGCCGTGGATTCTCGAACATCATCCCGAGGCGCTGGAGGGATTCGATCAGCAACTCGTCGATTTCGGCAGGACCAAAGGGTTGGATGCCGTGCGGCTGTTGCCGGCGGGTTGCGCCTTCCTGGTGGTCGAGCTCGGCGGCGCCACGCTCGACGAAGCTCGCGGACGCGGCGATGCTCTGATGCAACAGGCCAAGCGCGAGCCGGCCTGCACCGGCTCGACGCTGCTCATCGATCTCATCGAGCGCGACTCGGTGTGGCGGCTGCGCGAATCCGGACTCGGCTCTGGCGCTCCCCGCCCTGGATTCCCGCGCACCTGGCCCGGCGCCGAAGATGTGGCCGTCGCGCCCGCCAAGCTGGGTGCTTATCTGCGCCGCTTCAACCAGCTTCTGGAAAAGCGGCAACTGCGCGTCTCCATCTATTACGGACACTTCGGACAAGGCTGTGTCCACTGCCGCGTCACCTTCGACATGATGAGCCCGGAGGGCGTCGCCGTTTTTCGCGCGACCATGGAAGAACTCGGCGACCTGGTCGGCGAATTCGGCGGCTCTATCTCCGGCGAACACGGCGATGGCATCGGCCGCTCCGAGCTGCTGCCCAGAATGTTCGGCGCCGAGCTGATCCCGGCCTTCGGCGAATTCAAGCGCGCGTTTGACCCCGATGGGCGCATGAATCCCGGCAGCATCGTCCAGCCGCACCCGCTGGACTCGCATTTGAAGCTGGGGCCGAATTATCACCCGCTGCAGATCCCGACTCACTTCGATTTCAGCGCTGATGGTGGACTTGTCGGGGCCGCCCTGCGCTGCGTGGGCGTCGGCAAGTGCCGCAAAACCGACGCCGGCACCATGTGTCCCTCCTACATGGCGACGCGCGAGGAGCTGCATTCCACCCGCGGCCGTGCCCGCGTGCTGTTCGAAGCGCTGAACGGCGCGCTGCCGGGCGGTTTTACCGATGAAGCGCTGCACGGCGCGCTCGACCTTTGTCTTTCCTGCAAGAGCTGCAAGACGGAATGCCCGGCCGCGGTCGATATGGCGATGTACAAAGCCGAGTTTCTCTCCCACTACCACCAGCAGCATCGGCGTCCGCTGATCGCGCACGCGCTGGGACGCATCAATGAATGGGCGGCGCTGGCGTCGCATGCGCCCCGTCTGGTGAACTCGCTTTCGCGCTCGTTCCTGGCGCGCCCCATGAAACGCGCATTGGGGATTCATCCCAAGCGCGATCTGCCGCGCTTCGCCAAGCAGACCTTCCGCGCCTGGTTTGGCGGGCGCAACGGCGCTGCCGATTCGCGACCCGAGGTCGTGCTGTTTCCGGACACGTTCAACAACTTCTACGACCCAGAAGTCGCCATCGCAGGAACACACGTGCTCGAAAGCGCCGGCTTCCGCGTGACCATTCCGCAGTCGCAGATTTGCTGCGGCCGTCCGCTCTACGACCAGGGAATGCTGGACCTCGCCAAGCAGCGCCTGCGGGAAGCGATGCGCGTGCTCGGTCCCTACGTCGAGCGCGGAGTGCCGATCGTAGGCCTTGAGCCCGGGTGCATCCTCACCTTCCGCGACGAACTGCCGAAGCTGTTCCCCGGCAACCCGATGGCGCAAGCCTTGGCGGAAGGCACTTTCATGCTCGATGAGTTCCTGGCGCGCAAAGCCTCTGCGTACACGCCCCCATCGTACAAAGGACATGCGTTGCTCCACGGCCACTGCCACCAAAAGGCAATTGCCGGCATGAAGCACGAGACCGCGCTGCTAGGTCGGATTAGTGGACTACAAGTTGAAGTGCTAGATGCGGGTTGCTGCGGGATGGCCGGCGCCTTCGGCTACGAAGCCGATCACTACGAGATCTCGAAGACCCTGGCCGAGCGCGTCCTGGTTCCGACGATCCAGCGCAGCGAGCCGGGCACGATCGTGATCAGCGACGGATTCTCCTGCCGCTCGCAGGTGCGGCATTTCTGCCCCGATACGCGCGTGATGCACCTGGCACAGGTGCTCGATCAGGGATGAGTCAAGTTACGCGTACACCTTCTCGGTCTGCGGCGCCGCGACTACGTGCTCGCTCTTATCGGGAAAGAAGATGCGTACGCTGGGCGTGCCGCGCGGCTTGATCTCGCCGCCGACGCGCTCGAGCGGAACGTCGTGCCCGGGATAGAGCACCGCGCCCGACGTCCTCAGCCGCTCGATTGAGCGCATCGCCTCCGCCTCGTTCCACCACGGCGGCGAAAGCTTGCCTTGCACATCCCAGCGGCTCTTGAGCGCGTCCCCGCAGAGGATCGCTCCTTCGGCGGCGAGCGCGATCGCGCCCGGCGTGTGTCCGGGCACGTGAAGCAGCGCCAATTCGGGTGTGAGCACGATCTCATCGCCCGTGACCACGCGCACACGGCGTTCGGCCCGCAGCGCCTGCGCGTGGAAGCGCAAAACCGCTCCGTCCGCTTCCGGCGACGCCGCATAAGCCAACTCGCGCTCGTGCACCACGATCTCCGCCTTGGGGAATACATCCCAGTTCGCGGCGTGGTCGAAGTGCAGGTGGCTGAGGATCACCAGGTCGAGCGACTCGGGCGAGATGCCACGCTCGGCGAGCTTCGCCACAACCACGGCGCGTTCGTTATAGCCGCCGGTGTCGAATAGGACCTTGTGCCCTTTGCCGGTGGTCAGAAGATAGCAGCCGCTCCAACCCAGGTATCCGCGCTCGCTGCGGCCGGGAAACCCGCCCAATAAGATATCGATCTTTGCCATTGTTCACCCCTGAACAACACAGGTGAAGGGGCACGGCTTTTAGCCGTGCCGATAATGCTGATTAAATAATGCTGGCCTTCAGGCCCTGAGGAAATTTTCCCTCAGCGGCTAAAGCCGAACTCTTGCTTGGTCGGTACGGCACGCCTGAAGGCGTGCCCCTTCACCAGTATCACGCTAGCCGGCCGTCGCGGCACGACCAAGGTCGGCCGCTTCACGAGTTGCTCTAACCGCGGACGCTGTGGACCGATTGCGCTTCTCTTGCCCCGCCGCTCGGTGCGGGCGGAAAGTCGTAGAGTCGCGCCGGATTCTCCACCAGGATGCGCCGGCGCGTGGCTTCATCCGGTGCCCATGCCGGCAGCAGGTCGAGCAGGCTCGCGTCCTGCGGCATGGGAACGCTGATCGAGGGATGCGGCCAGTCGGTGCCGAACACCAGCTTGTCCGGCGCGGTTTCCACCAGCGCCCGCGCGAAGGGAACGGCGTCGTCGTACGGCTGCGGCTTGGCCGAGATGCGGTACGCGCCCGAGAGCTTCACCCAGCAGCGTCCGCCGCGCAGCAATTGCAACAGAGTTTGAAATCCCACTTGCCCAGTGCCCAGCGACGCCGGCATGTGCCCCATGTGGTCGACCACGATATCCACCGGCAAACGCCGCAGACGCTCGGCTAGCTCCGGCAGGTCTCTTCCATCCAGCAGCAGTTGCACGTGCCAGCCCAGCGGCTGGACGGCGCGCGCAATCCGTTCAAGCGCATCGAGTTGCAATCCGCCCTTGAACAATAGGTTGATGCGTACGCCGCGGAAGCCCGCCGCGTGCAATTCGGCAAGCAGGGAATCGCTGACCCCGGGCTCGACCACCGCGACGCCGCGCCACTTGCCGCCCGAGGCGACGACGGCATCGCGCGTAGAACGGTTGTCAGTGCCGTAGACGCTGGGCTGCACGATCACCGCGCGCTCAAATCCCAGCGCGCCGAGCATTCGCCGGTAAGCCTCGATGCTGGCTTCCGGTGGGGTGTAGCTGCGGTTCGGCGTGTAGGGATACCGGTCCTGCGGCCCGAAGATGTGCGCGTGGCAATCCGAACTGCCCGCCGGGACCGCGAGTCGTGGCTTTCCAGGATCAGGGTTGTACCCCTGGCAGCCCGGGATGGCTGCCGCGTTTTGCTCGCGATCACTCATACACGTGCAGTTCTTTCCCGCGTGTCTCCGGCAACAACGAGGTGCCCAGGATCATTACCAGGTACGCGCCGGCGGCGAAGATGGCGATGGCGTGGCCCAGCGTCACGCTGACGCTGAGGAATCCCACCAGCGTCGGGAACAGCGCCCCGACGCCGCGACCGAAGTTATAGGAGAACCCCTGTCCCGATCCGCGCAGACGGCTGGGGAAGAGTTCGGTGAAGAATGCACCGATGGGGCTGAACACGCCGGAGGCGAAGAATCCCAGCGGGAATCCCAGCACTAGCATCACCGAATTGCTAATCGGCAGGTAGGTATAGGCGACCACGGCCAGGAAGGAGCAGACAGCGAACAGGATGAGGGTTTTCTTGCGCCCGAGGCGGTCTGTGAGATAGGCGCTAGTCATGTACCCGATTAACGACCCTAGAATGATCACGAGCAGATACCACCCCGTGTTCATCACCGACAGCTTGCGCTGGGTCTTCAGGAAGGTCGGCAACCAGGTAGTGATGGCGTAGTAGCCGCCCTGTGCCCCCACGGCGAGCAGCGCGGTCAGCAGCGTGACCTTCAGGATGTCCGGCGAGAAGATGTGCAGGAATGAACCACCCTCGCCGGAGGCGGCAACCTTCTTGCGGGTCTCCGCAAAGACCTTTGGCTCGGGCACTCTGCGGCGGATATAGAACACTAGGAAGGCGGGAAGGATGCCGATCCAGAACATGGCACGCCATGCCGTCGCTTCGGGCAGCGCCCTGAAGAGCACCTGGTAACAGATGGCAGCCAGGCCCCAGCCGATTGCCCAGCCGCCTTGCACGGTTCCCACGGCTTTGCCACGATGCTGGGAACGGATGGCCTCGCCCATCAGCACCGATCCCACCGCCCATTCACCGCCGAACCCCAGACCTTGCAGGCCGCGGGTCACCAGCAGTTGCGTGAAGGAGTGCGTGAAGCCGCTCAGGAAGGTGAAGAAGGCGAACCAGATGATGGTGAGCTGCAGGATGCGCGCGCGCCCGTAGCGATCGGCGAGCGTGCCTGCCAGCCAGCCGCCCACGGCGGAGATCAGCAGCGCGGCCGTGCCCAGCAGGCCGGCCTGGCCCTTGCTGATGTGCCACGCCGCAATCAGGCTGGGGATGACGAAGCTATACACCATCACGTCCATGCCGTCGAGCGCCCAGCCGCCAAAGGTGGCGAACAAGGTGCTGCGTTCGGGCCCCGAGAGCTGGGTAAACCAGAAGCCTTGGGATGTGGCTGGCGGCTTGGCTGCGGGTGAGGTAGTTACGGGATTCATGTAAGCGCTCCTTCCTGGTTCGACTGCAGATCGCAGTGCGCTTCGACGGCGGAGTCACGGGCCGGGCTCGGCAAACGATATACGGTGGCGCCGCCGAGGGCTGTGATGTATATCACATCCCGGAGCCGGTTGGGATGCTTTCGCCCGCCACCGGCGGTGGGTGGCAGCCTGGATCAGGGCTGAAGGGGCCAAATCCATCGTGCTTTGGATCGTAGACGCTTCCAACCTGAGTTCGTGTAACATATCTATCAGTCATGTGGGCCGATTCCAGGCAGAAAGCTCGCCGGCGATGGCTTGTGGCCGCGCTCATCGCGTTTGTGTTCGTCCTGACTCTGCGGGCCAAGCTCTCCCTCTATGACCCGCCGCAGCCGGGGAAGATCACCGCCGCTGCCGCCGCCAAGCTGTGGGTGAATGGCGAAAAGGCCAGGATGGTGCCGGCGGGCACATTGCCGGTCCTCTGGCTCGCGCCCTTGCTGTTCTCTGTTTTCCCGGCGCGCCGTGTTCTGGGCTTAGCGCCTGAAAGGCCGCTGGCTCCGCGGCATCTCGACCGGCTCGAACTCTTTCGTTTCCTACGACCGCCGCCGGCTCTCTAATCCTGCATCTTAAATTATCTGGTTTGTGGTTCTATTTGGCCGTCGTTCCTGGCCCGCCGGGGCCGGCGAGCCCCAGTTGCACGATTCGAGCGAGAAACACTCATGCAGATCCGTCTGAAACACGCTCTGCTCGTGGCCGGAGGAGCTCTGGCTTGCGTCGCGATTGGCGCGCTAGTCCTCCGCCGCGTGCAAGCCGATCCCGCCCGCGAGTCCGGCAGCGCCAACGCCGCCCCGCGTGCCGCCATCGCGGTGGTGAAGCGGGAGGCGGTTACCAACACGCTCTCCATCGCCGGCGAGTTTACCCCTTACCAGGAAGTCGAACTCCACGCCAAGGTCTCCGGATACATCCGCAAGATCAACGTCGATATCGGAGACCGGGTGAAGACCGGGCAGGTGCTGGCGGTGCTGGAAGTGCCGGAGCTGAATGCGCAGGTGGAGGGCGCCGACGCCGGCGTGCGCCACAGCGGGGAAGAGATCCAGAGGGCAAAGAACGAGGTCGCCCGGGCAAAGGCCACCCGCGACGCCCTGCACGCGCAGGCCACGCGTTTGGAGCAAGTGGCGAAACAGCGGCCGGAGTTGATCGCGCAGCAGGAGATCGACGATGTCGAGGCCAAGGACCTCGCCGCGGAAGCGCAGGTGGAGATGGCAAAGTCTGCGCTGGCGGCGGCCGAGCAACAGCTCGACGTTTCCAAGGCCGCGCACACGCAGGTCGCCGCGATGCAGGACTATTCACGCATCGTCGCTCCCTTCGATGGTGTCGTGACTTGGCGTTATTCCGATACTGGGGCGCTGATCCAGGCCGGCACCTCCAACGCGAACTCGGCGCCGGTGGTCAAGCTGGCCCAGGTGAACCTGCTGCGCCTGCGTATTCCCCTGCCGGAATCCATGGCCGAGGGAGTGCAAATCGGAACGGTGGGGAACGTCCGCGTGCAGGCGACCGGCGAGCGCTTCACCGCCACGGTGACACGCTTCACCAGATCCTTCGACCGCTCCACGCGCACCATGCAGGTGGAATTCGATGTGCCCAACACGGACTACAAGCTGTCTCCGGGCATGTACGCCGACGTGGTGCTGGAGATCCAGAAGCGGGCCGATGCCATCACCGTCCCGGTGCAGGCGATCTCGTACAACAATGACAAGAAGACGGTACTGCTGGTGGATGCCAACAACCGCGTGCAGGTACGCGAGATCCGCACCGGCATCGAAGATCCCAACCGCGTCGAGGTGCTGGCGGGATTGGACCCGGGGGATCGTGTGATCGTGGGCAATCTGGGCGCCTTTAAGCCGGGACAGCTGGTCGATCCCAGGCCCAGCCGGATGGCCAACGTCAAGGTGGATGAAGGGGGCAGCGAGTGATGCAGATCCACAATAGCCGTATGCAGGTTCTTGAAAGGGCACGCCTTTCAGGCGTGCCGTTGAACGCACGAAAAAACATGGCTTCAGCCGCTGAGGGGAGTTTCCCCCAGGGCCTGAAGGCCCGCTCATTTCTGGTTACATTGGCGGCACGGCTGGAAGCCGTGCCCTTTCAAAACTTCGACACGTCAACTCAGGATCGGCGCTGATGTCAAGCTTCGCCATTAAGTACCCCTACTTCATCATCATGATGTGCCTGATCATCGCCGTGGTGGGCGTGGTCACCATGGCGCGCATGCCGGTGGACCTGTTCCCTTCCATCGATATTCCGGTGGTGGTGGTGGCAACTTTCTATGCCGGCATGCCGCCGGAGGAGATCGAAGCCAACATTACCAATCCCTTCGAGCGCTTCTTCACCCTGGGCAGCGGCATTGACCACATCGAATCGCGCTCGCTGACCGGCGTGAGTCTGATCAAGGTGTACTTCCAGCCCGGCTCGAATCCCGACGCCGCGGTCAGCACCATCTCCAACCTCGCTATGGCGCAGTTGCGCCGGCTTCCGCCCGGCACGCTGCCTCCGGTGGTGCTGAAGTTCGATGCCTCAAGTCTTCCCGTCTGCCTGATCACGCTCAAAGGCCAAGGGCTGAACGAGACGGAGCTGCATGATTTGGGACAGTTCACGGTGCGCAACCAGATCGCGAACGTCCCCGGAGCCTCGATCCCGCAGCCCTTCGGCGGCAAGTACCGGCAGATCCAAGTCTATGTGGACCCGGTGAAGCTGGAGGCGCACCAGTTGAGCCTGATGGATGTGGTGCGCACCGTCAACAGCGCCAACACCATCCTGCCGGCGGGTGACGTGCGCATCGGGCCCAAGGACTACAACATCTACACCAACAGCCAGCTTCCCACCACGGAAGAAATCAACCGGCTGCCGCTGAAGGTGGAGGGCAACAGCGTGCTGATGGTGGCCGACGTGGGCCACGCCGCGGATGCGGCCGCGATCCAGACCAACATCGTGCGCGTGGACGGGCAGAAATCCGTTTACCTGCCCATCCTCAAGCAGGGGGGCAATAGCAACACCATCGCCATCGTCAACGGCGTCAAGGACCGCATTAAAGATCTTCTGGATGTCCCTAAAACACTGGTAGCCAATGTGGTGTTCGACCAGTCCATCTACGTCAAGACCGCTATCTGGAACGTACTGCGGGAAGGCGGCATCGGCCTGCTGCTAACCGCGGTGATGATCCTCATCTTCCTGGGCAGCATTCGCGGTACGTTTTCAGTCATGCTCTCGATCCCCCTTTCCTGCCTGGCCACCTTCCTGGCTCTGGCCATGGTGGGCGGGACCATCAACACCATGGTGCTGGGGGGCATGGCGCTGGTGCTCTCGCGATTGATCGACAACTCGGTGGTGGTGCTGGAAAACATCTTTCGCCACCTGGAACTGGGCGACGACCCCAAGGAGGCAGCGGAGTTTGGCGGCCGCGAGGTGGCCCTGGCGGTGCTGGCCGCCACCATCACCACCGCCATCGTCTTCTTCCCGGTGGTGTTCCTCTACGGCGTGAGCCGCTTCCTGTTCACCGCGCTGGCTGTGGGGGTGGTGCTGTCGCTGGCAGCTTCCTATTTCGTCGCCATGAGTGTGGTGCCGCTGTTCTGCTGCAAGTTCATTCATGCGCACGGCCACGCAGGAGATCCGGGGCTGCTGCAGCGGGTCGTCGGCCCATTTAACCGGCTCTACGACCGGCTCCTGGCCGCCTATGACCGCGCCATTGTGAAGAGCCTGGCCCGTCCCAAGTTCACCGTAGCCTGCATCATGGGAGTCTTTTTTGTGAGCCTGGCGCTGTCGCCGCTGCTGGGGGTTTCCTTCTTCCCCCGCACCGATCCGGGGCAGTTCGTCATCAATGTTAAGGCTCCGACAGGAACCCGCATCGAACTCACCAACCAGTACATCAAGGCGGTGGAGAACGATATCCGGGAGGTAGTACCGGCGCGTGACCTGCAGATGATCGTCTCCAATATCGGCATTACCCCGGATTTTTCCGCCATGTACACCAGCAACTCCGGCCAGCATACCGCCTTCGTACAAGTGAACCTGAAGGAGGAGCACAAGGGTGGAAGTTACGAGTACATGGACCGGGTGCGGAAGAAGCTGGCGAACGATCTGCCCGAGCTCTCGACCTACTTCCAGACCGGCGGTCTGGTGGACTCGATCGTGAACCTGGGCCTGCCGGCGCCCATCGACATCCAGGTCAGCGGCAACGACATGCCGGCCGCCCTCGGCGCCGCCAACCATATTGCGCAGCAGGTGCGGCATCTGCCGGGGGTGAGCGATGTCCTCATCCCCCAGGATCTGGATTATCCCGGCATCCAGCTCGACGTGGATCGCGAGATGGCGGCGCGCCTGGGACTGTCGTCGCAGGAAGTGGTGGATAACGTCATCACCGCCCTCTCCTCGAACGGCATGATCGCGCCCAGCTACTGGGTCGATCCCAAGAATGGCAACAACTACATGTTGACCGTTCAGTACCTGGACACGCAGGTGCACTCGCTGACCGACCTGAAGGAAATACCCCTGCGCGCCGCCGGCAACCTGAACCCCACCGAGCTCGAAGCGGTCTCCCATGTAAGGACCATAAACACGCCTACGGAGGTGGATCACTATCAGCTCCAGCGCGTGTTCGACATCTACGTTTCGCCGGCGGGCCAGGACCTGGGCAGCTTGGCCAAGCGGGTCCAGAAGGTGATCGATTCCACCAAGCTGCCGGCTAATGTGCGGGTGGCCCTGCAC
>Ga0181521_10000900_pt1 | contig 36941 bp, 31 predicted proteins | sample PEATcosm2014_Bin_32_FD_119764 | JGI IMG/M metagenome (GOLD analysis project Ga0181521, IMG submission 119764) | Peatland microbial communities from MTU Mesocosm Facility, Houghton, MI, USA - PEATcosm2014_Bin02_60_metaG | ecosystem: Environmental > Terrestrial > Soil > Wetlands > Peat | place...
GACCGCCGGAGACCTTGTAGCTCGAACCCCCGAACTTGCCACCGGCGTGCAGGACCGTGAGCACTACCTCTGCTGCAGTCTTGTCCGGGTAGTTCGGGATGGGTTCTACGGGGATGCCCCGCCCGTTGTCGCTCACGCGGCAACCGCCGTTGGCGAGCAACGTCACTTCGATGCGTGTGCAGTACCCGGCCATCGCCTCGTCGACCGCATTGTCGACGACCTCCCAGATCAAGTGGTGGAGGCCAGTGGGCCCAGTCGAGCCGATGAACATGCCTGGCCGCAATCGGACAGGCTCCAAGCCCTCGAGCACAGTGATGTCCTCCGCCTCGTAGGAAGCGGGCGTCACCGGCTTTGGAACCACGTTGTTGCACTCCTTCTCGTAATCCATGTCGTTGGGTCGGTCGGTACCAGTGTCCTTACTGCTGTCCAAACCCATAGGCGCGACCTTCCAACGATGGCGAGCGAACCTGGCCGGAGATGGACCCTTGACGGAGGCGGATACGACTCCCGACGATGCCTACAGTCTACCTGCGTGAGCCCGGCACCACACGCACGCTGAGACGCTTCGGGGCCATATCCCCGAGCTCTTCGGCGAGGCGGCCGAGTACCGCGGAGCCTGCGAGCTCGAGCTCAGTCGCCCATGCAGAGTGGTCGACCGAAACAACAAGCTCCCCGTCACGAACGAATTGCGGACGCACTTGACGCGCGATCTCCGGACCGACGACCTTTTCCCAGCAGCTGGCGACACGCCCGAGAACGAGGGCGTCTTCCATGCCGCGCTGGCGTAGCAACCGGTCAAGGGCGGTGCCAATGGCGATGGTTGGACCCGTACCTGTCTCATCTTCGCCAGGGCGGGCTGTGTTGGACCGCCCGGGGACGTGATCGGGCCCCGACCAACGACGGCTCACTGCTCGAGCCTACCGTCGACCAGGCTGACAACGAGCTTCGGCGCTGCACCGGGGGGCAGCTCACCGGCTGTGGTCAACAAGGCCTGCCCATCGGGCAGCTCGCCCACGAGTGCCCGGGCCGTTGCTTCATCCAGCTCGGAGAAGGCGTCGTCCAAGAGGAGCACCGGCGCGGCGCCTGTGACCGTCGTCATCAGGCGGTGGCTCGAGAGGCGTAGTGAGAGGGCAACACATCGCTGACGGCCCTGCGAAAGCCGAGTACGCGCGTCGAGTCCGCCGGCCTCGATCTCGACGTCGTCGCGCTGCGGGCCGACGGTCGTCGTAGCACGCCGGAGATCCTCACGGCGCGCCGAAGCGAGTGCGTCACTCAACGTCCCATCCCAGGAGCGGACATAACGCATCTTGAAGCTGCCGGCTTGGGTGGCGAGAATCGAAAAGGCCTCGGCGGCGTACGGCGACAGCGCCTCTACCACCTCGGCACGGGAAGAGGCCAGGCGCTCTCCGATCTGGGCCAGCCGATCGTCCCAGATGTCGAGCGTCGTTGCCGCTTCCGAGTCGAGTCGGCCACTGAGTTGGCGCAAGAGCGCGTTGCGATGCCTCAACACACGGTCCAGCCCCGAGCGGTCCGCACCGAGTCGGGGGTGTGACTTAACCAGCACATCGTCGACAAAATCACGACGGCCGCTGGGAGAGCCCTTTACGAGCACGAGGTCGTCCGGAGTGAACAACGTTGTACGTAAGACCTCGAGAAGGCCGCGCGTACCAGGCACTCTCTGCCCGTTGTGCCAGGCACGGTCGCGCCGGCCGGGCAAGACCTCCACCTCGATCTCGACTTTTCGCTTACCCGCCAGGACGTCACAGCGCACATTGGCCTCAGGCGTACCCTGGCGCACGATGGCCTCACGAGGTGCTCCCCGGAAGGACTGAAGCGTCGAGCTGTAGACGATGGCCTCGAGGAGACTGGACTTCCCAGCGCCGTTCTCACCTTGTATGACCGTCAAACCGTCCGGCGACGGGTAGAACTCGACGGCATTGAAGTTACGGAAGTTACGCAACTGCAGCCGAACGATCACCGTCTCGTTCATGCGGAACTTCCAGTTCGGCTCAGGACACCTTCACTGGCATGAGCAGATATCGATATTCGTCTTCACCCTCGCCCCGTACGAGAGCGGGCTTGCCCGGATCGTTCACTTCCAGGATCAAGGTGTCGGCTCGAACTGCTTCGACACCGTCCAACAGGTAGCTCGGATTGAAGGCCAGTGTCAGATCGTCGCCTTCGAAGTCTCCCTCGACACTTTCCTCGGCCCGGCCGCTCTCGGGCGTGAGCACGGTGAGATCGACACCGCCGGCATGCAGGGCCAGCCGCACAGGAGTCGTGGCGTCCTTGGTGTCTCTCACGACAAGACGAACCCTGCGGAGTGCTGCCTCGAGGTCATCGCGCGCGATGCGAAGGTGGTAGGCGTAAGACGCGGGGATCAGCCGTTCAACTTCTGGGAACTGACCTCGAAGAAGGCGTGTGGTGATACGGACGTCAGCAAGGTCGAAAACCGCGTCAAGATCACTGTGCCGGAACATAATTGTCCGGTCTCCGTCTGTCTTGCCACCTGCAGCCAGCCGTTGAACCTCTGCGAGTGCCTTCGCGGGAACAAGGACCTGACCACCGGGTTCCACGACCGTCATTCCAGCGAAATCACGGAACGCGAGGCGGTAAGAGTCCGTAGCGATGAGCCTGAGCCCTCCTTCGGTCGCGATCATGAGCACTCCGGTTAGCTGAGGTGCTCGAGAGTCGTCGACAAGTGCCGCCCGTACAACTTGCCGTAAGCCATCAGCAAAAACAGCTCCGGGGATCTCGATTCCTTCTTGTTCAGGCACCCCAAGACGTGTGATCTCGGCACCGACGGCAACTCTGACGCGAAACTCGGCCCGTCCCGACAGAAAGCGAACTTCCTCGTCACCCGCGATCACAGTCACCGCTCCAGGCTCGAACGAACGCACAATGTCAACCACAAAACGCGAGGGCACAAGCACTGACCCATCAACATCGCCTGCGACCTCACAACGAGCCTCGATCACGAGATCAGGATCCGAACCGCAGACATCCAACTGCTGCCCACGTAGATGGAGCTTCAGCCCGATGACGCCAAAGCTGGACCCAGAGCGGGTGCTGGTCGCCCTCGACGCGGTGACAAGGGTCTCAAGAAGGGTGTCACGATCGGCACGGAACTTCACGGAATGCTCTACTCCTTTCGAATTAGAGAAAAAAGACAACAGGAGTAGTAGGCCCTGGGGATTGTGGATATCCCAGGCTTCTTCCTGTTCGGGAGGGTCGTACCTTCGGCAGGGTTATCCTCCGATCGCACAGCCTCTCGCTCGCGGGTGTTAGCACTTGACGATCAGCAGGCAGGTCATCCCCAGTCACAAGTGCGTTATCCACAGATCATAAACCGTTTTTGATCTGAACACTGAGCTCTGTGACCTGGTCGTACACTTGCCGCCGTTCTTTCATAAGGGCAGAAATCTTTTCGACAGCGTGAATCACAGTCGTGTGATCCCGGTCGCTGAATTCTCGCCCGATAGCCGGATAACTGAAATCGGTGAGCTCGCGGAACAGGTACATCGCGATCTGACGGGCGATGACAAGGGGGCGTCGCCGGCTGGGGCCGATGAGCTCTTCCACGCTGAAGCCGAAATGCAGGGCACTTATCTCAATGATCTGCTTGGCAGTAATTTGCCGCGGTTGTTTCGAGCCTACGAAATCGGCCAGAACAGACTCAGCTAGCTCGCGTGTGAGCATTTGTCGGTTCAAACTGGCGTAGGCCGTCACGCGGATAAGCGCGCCTTCGAGTTCACGAATGTTCTCCTTGACCTTGGAGGCGATGAGGTCGAGCACGTCGTCGCCAACAACAGCGTGCTCGTGCTCGGCCTTGGTACGCAGAATTGCGATGCGAGTTTCCAGTTCGGGAGGTTGGATGTCCGTGGTGAGGCCCGACAACAACCTGCTGCGCAGGCGGTCTTCCAAAGTAGCGATCGCACGTGGCGCACGATCGGAAGTGAGAACGATCTGCTTTGAGGAGCCGTACAGGGAATTGAACGTATGGAAAAGCTCCTCTTGCAGTGACTCCTTCTTGTCCATGAACTGGACGTCGTCGATGAGCAGCAAGTCGCATTCGCGATATCGCCTGCGAAAGGCTCCCATGTCGTCTTTCGCGCGAAGTGTTTCCACGAATTCGTTCATGAACGTCTCGGTCGACACGTAGCGAACCCTCATCCTCGTGAAGTTCTCACGTACGTAGTTCCCGACCGCCTGTAGCAGGTGGGTCTTGCCGAGACCGGCTGAGCCGTACACGAACAGGGGGTTGTAAGAGCGGGCCGGCGCTTCGGCCACGGAAAGAGCGGCAGCGTGGGCGAAACGATTGGAAGGCCCGGTGACAAAGGCGTCAAAGGTGTATTTCGGGTTGAGGGGAACGTCGTCTGCACTTGACGCGTCTTTTGCGCGCGCCGGTAGCGCCCTCTCGTTGCGTGGCGCAGGACGCGAAGACGCGGGTTCGTCGGTGTTGCGCTGGGCTGCTTCCCTGTTCGTCGCAAGTTCTTCTGGCCCGGGATCGTCGATCTGCACGTCGAAGCGGAATTGGACCTCTTTCCCCGAACTGTCGAGAAGGGCGTCGTGGACCAGACCGTGGAACCTCCCCTCCAGACGGTCGCGAACCACGCCACTTGGCACAGCGAGCACCAAAGTTCCGTTCGCGACCGCCACTGGTCTGATCGCGGAGAACCACGCGCGCCAGGTTGCCTCGGACACCTGCGAGCGCAAGGAATCCGAACAGTCATTCCACAGTTGCTCTGCTTCTGTCACCAGCTCGGGGCCCTCCGGTCAAGAAGTTCTCCACACCAGCATCCACAGGTGTGGACGGCGGGGCGAGCTCGCAGGGTGTCCGCGGAATCGTACAACCCTGGTGCGCTGCTTGCCTCAGGGCTGCCGCTTGGTCCCGGGACGGATCGTGCGCTAAATTACCTCGGCCGGTCCCTGCCGTCTGGTGGACCCGTGTTTTCGCGCGCCAGCTGCAGAGATCTCTTGGCGGGTCGATTGCACCTGCTCCACTGGGCCATCGCCGCGTCGGGAGACACCACAGACGCGCGGCACCGGAACGACGAAACGAGGCTGAGATGAAGCGGACGTTCCAACCCAACACCCGCAAGAGGTCGAGAAGGCACGGCTTTCGCCATAGGATGGCGACGCGTGCCGGTCGCGCAGTCATCAAGGCGCGCCGCCGCCGCGGGCGGGTCCGGCTGTCGGCTTGAGTCGCCGCGCGACACCGTCTCGACTCCCGACGACAATGGGCAGTGAGTTGCCAGTTCTCAGCGAACAGGCTCGTGCGCCGCGCCCACGACCGGTCCATGGCCGCAGCGCTTTCACCGAGCTGCGCCGCTCGAAGCGGCGGGTCTTCTCTGGACCTGTGAGGGTACAGTTCCTCCCGGCATCGAGGGCCGAAGAGGCCCGGAGGGTCGCGTTTGCAGTGCCCCGTAAGGTGGGCACCGCAGTCGAACGCAATCGCTGCCGTCGTCGGTTGAGGGCGGTTGTGGCCGAGACCGCGGCGTCGATCCCTGCCGGGACCTACCTCGTGGCCATTGACAAGGGAATTCGTGACCTTCCGTTCCAGGAGCTGAGGACAAGAGTGATCGAAGCGATGCAACGGGCGAGCCGGGTGGGCGCTCGATGAGCAATGTCAGGACCGAGCCGACGCCGTCCGCCAGGACACTGCTCCTGTTCTTGCGTGCTTACCAGGCAATTCGCGCGGGTCGGCCGTCACCTTGCCACTTCGTGCCTTCTTGCTCGGCTTATGCCGTGGAGGCCGTGGAGATGCACGGCGTGGCGCGAGGAATTTGGCTTGCGCTGAAACGCATCGCCCGGTGCCGCCCATTCGGCAGCCGTGGCTTCGACCCGGTGCCCGGCTGAGGCCCGAGATGCTGTTCGCCGCCGCCACCCACACGGCCAAGGCCGGTACGTCCATCATAGGGACGGCCCTGCATCCGATCTTCGTCCTTGTCGGCTATGTCCTCGCCTTCTTCTACGGTCTGGTCCCCAACTACGCGGTAGCGATCGCGCTTCTCACAATCGCGGTGATGATCGTCGTCTTCCCCCTCACGCGTGCCAGCGCCCGTTCCATGATGCGGATGCAGCTTCTGTCGCCGGAGATGAAGAAGATCCAGACGCGTTACAAGGCTAAGCCCGGGATGCCCACCGCGGAGAGGCAAGAGCTCCGTCAGAAGATGAACGAGGAGGTGATGGCGCTTTATCGCGAGAACGGAGTGAACCCGACCGGTGGCTGCCTGCCGATGTTCCTCCAGTTCCCGATCCTGATCGTTCTGTACGATGTCGTCCGGGGCCTCGCGAAGACCGCCGACGTTCTCAACGCCAAGGGCCAGAAGATCTACGTGCACGCCAAGCTGCTGGTCAAGGCGACGCCGCAGAACATCCCGAAGACGAGCCGGATGTACCGGGACCTCGTCGCGGCTCATGGTCAGATGCACGTCTTGGGGATCAACCTCGCGGACTCGGTGCGCACTCATCAGCCACATCTGGTGGACGTCCTCCCTTACGCGCTGCTGGTGCTGATAGCCGTCGGGCTCCAGTACGTGTCGATCTGGCAGGTCACGAACCGCAATCCCGCTGCTTCAGCGGCGAACCAGCAGATGCAGCAGATGCAGAAGTACATGCCGCTCATCTTCCTGGTGCTCTATATCGCGCTCCCCGCAGGTGTCGGCGTCTACTTCATCGTCTCGAGCTTGTTCCGTGTCGGGCAGCAAGAGTGGATGTACAAGCATGACCCGACGATCGTTGGCGCCATTCAGGAGCTCACCAAACGCAAGCACGCGGAAGCGCTCAATCCCGGCGTGGATGCCGGCGACACCGGTGGTAATCGCAAGGCGAGTCCCGGGTCCCGGGATGCCGCAAGCGGCAAGGGGTTCCTCGCGCGAATGCGCGAAGCAAGCGAGAGCTCGGCTCGGCCTGCAACCGGGGGGACACAAAGGCCCACGGGAACGAGCGGGTCCAGGCGAGGCGCGACGAACGGCGCGAAGCCTTCGGTCAGCCAGAACGGTTCAAAGAGTGCCGCTTCCGCGAAAAGGTCGAGTCAACAGCAGGCATCCAGGTCGACCGGCTCGGGCGGCGGGACGAAGTCGCAACCTCGCTCGAGGGACAAGCGACCGCGAAAGGGCCGATAGCCCGTGGAATGGGTCGAAATGACCGGAAGAACGGTCGAGGAAGCTATCGAGGCAGCACTTGAGCAGCTTGGCGTAGCCGAGACGGACGCCGAGATCGTCATTGTCGAGGAGCCGAAATCGGGCATGTTCGGCCTCCGACGAAGTGGTGCGCGGATCAGGGCACGAGTGCGCCCAATCCAGCCCAGGGCGAAAAGGCCGTCACGCCGGCCAAGGGCCGCACCGGCCGGCGGCGAACGCGGACACCGCCGACAAGCCGCTCATCCCGAGGAGCCGGCACGCAAGTCGAACGAGAAGACCGAGGGCGAGGAAGCTCGCGGCAAAGCTGCCATGAGCTCTGCTCCAGGAACAACCCGTCGTCAATCCCGCCGAGATCAAGGACCAGGTCAGAACGGTTCACGAAAAGCGCCCTCTCGGGCCGCGCACGAAGCCGCGGAAGCGACGGATGCGAGTGCTGACGTTGGTGGCACTCCGACAGCAGGTGGTCGGCAACGTTCGCGTTCGCGGGGGCGCGGGGGTCGTGGACGAGTGGCGAGCGGCTCGGATGGAATCGCCGATGAATCTTCGAGTGAAGCCGGTCGTGGCACTGGATCGCCTAAGGAGGCGCAAATGAGCATCGAGACCCAGCAGGAGCTCGCAACTGAGTTCGTCCGGGAGGTCGTCGCCCGGTTCGGGATCGACGCGACAACGACCGCACGCACGACCGAGGATGACGGGATCTACATCAGCGTGGACGGGGAGAACCTCGGGTTCTTGGTCGGCCCGAAAGGTGCGACGGTCGAGGCTTTGCAGGAGTTGACCAGGACTGTCGTCCAACGGCACACGGAGGAGCACACGAGCAGGATTGTCGTTGACGTCGGTGGCTACCGTGAGCGCCGGGCTGCAGCGTTGCGCCAGTTCGTGCTCGAAGCGGCTGCTGATGTGCTGCGAACGGGCGCGTCCGAGGCGCTCGAGCCCATGTCGCCATCGGACCGGAAGGTGGTTCACGACACGGTCAATGACCTTGAGGGTTTGGAAACGACCTCAGAGGGACTGGAGCCGCGCCGCTATGTCATCATTCGCCCGGCCCCGGCCCTCTCCGCCGAGGAATCCTCCATCAGCTCGATGGAGGAAGGTGACGATCGATCTGGGGAGCCTGCAGATCTGAGCTGAACGTCACGAAACGGCATGCCCGGACTCGCTTCTCGGCTCAGGCAGAGACCCGACGTATGACGCGGCCCGAAGCTTACGATCTCCTTGAAGAGGTGCTCACCGAAGCGCGGCGCCGATCACTGATCGGCAACCTGACCTTCGCAGTGCAGCGGGCGCACTCGGAGGGGTTCCTGCGCGCTCTCTTGCTCGAAGCCGTCAACGGCCCTGTTCTTGAGCTCGGATCTGGTGGCGGGTTGCCGGGCCTCGTGCTTGCGGTCGAGGATCCGGAGCTTTATCTCGTCCTGCTTGACTCGGCGCGCCGTTCCACCGACTTCCTGAGATGGGCGATCGAGGAGCTCCAGTTGTCGTCGCGAGTGGAAGTCGTCAATGCTCGAGCCGAACAGCTCGGACGAGAGGAGAGGTACCGGGGCAGCTTCGCAGCCATCGTCGCGAGAAGTTTCGGCCCTCCCGCGGTGACGGCCGAATGTGCGGCGCCGCTCCTCCGGATCGGGGGCCGGTTGATCGTGTCCGAGCCCCCCTTCAAGGATTCGCACACGACTGGTGCCACGGACGACACACTCCCGACAGTGGACCGGTGGCCCGCTGAAGGTTGCGAGAAGCTAGGTCTGGTACCAGAGGCGGGTCTAAGGGAGGCTTTCGGCTTTGCGGTGCTCCGGCAGGTGACTCCTTGTCCGGATCGCTACCCTCGCCGCCCGGGAATCCCAGCGAAACGACCGCTCTTCTCTCAAGTGCCGCCGCCGAAGCTCAGGCCTCGGTAGTGTTAGGTCGATGGCAACGGGAGGCTTCGAGCTCGTCTGCGAGGTCGAGCCCGCCACGCGGCCGGACCTCAAGCACGTTAGACACCAGATCGGCGTCCTGAGCTCGATTGCTGGGACGTTCCTGATTCCGGACAACCACATCGGCCGCGCGACGGTCTCGAGTGTCGCAGTCGCGCATGAAGTAGAGGCAATGGGCGGTCGCTCTATCGCCTGCTTGAATGCAAGAGATCGTAACCTGCTCGGGTTCCAGCGGGACTTGCTTACCGCTGAAGCTTACGGAGTGGATCAGTTCCTCTTGGTTCGCGGCGACGAACCGAGAGCAGGCGGTCGTACGAGCGAGCTCACGGTTCGGACGATGCTGACCGAGGCCCGGGCATTCGAGAGCACTTTGGGACTTGCCGGAGGCAGGAAGTTGCGTTTGGGTGCGGCTACCGGCCTAGGGGACCTGCCTGATTGGAAACGGGAAGCCGACTTTGTGTTCGTCCAGGTCGGCTTCTCTCTCGAAGCGTTGTTGCGCTGGAGCGAACGAGTGAAACCGCAGATGGCCGTGTACGCCGGTGTGATAGTCCTGGCCAGCTCCTCAATGGCCCGCAGCTTGGCCAAGACGATTCCTGACATTGTCATTCCGAGCGAGGTCGTCGACCGAGTGGACCGGGACCCGAAGGCGGGAATCGACGTCGCTTGCGAGTTGTTACTGGCGATCCGGGACTCCGGAGCGTTCCAGGGGGTGCACCTGATTCCCGTCTCCCGTTATCGTTCGATTGCCGCCCGGCTCGAGCACCTGCTGGATCCGCCGTGATCTCGTCATGGTGCCAACGGTGCCTCGACCATCAGTCACCAGGTCCGGCCGGGCTCGCGCGTTATGCTCCCGTTGCGCCCGTCCTGCCCCCCAGAGCGACTGCCTTTCGGCCGTTCGACTAGCAGATGTTTCACGTGGAACATATCCCCTCGAACCGAAGGTGTGATGAGCGACCAAGAGGACGACGAAGACCGAAGAGACCAGGTCGAGCTCGAGGATCCAATGCCCGGCACAGATGCCGCGGTTGAGGCTTCCGGAGTGATCGGGCAGGCACAGGTCAAAGTGAATCAGCCCACCGTGCACCCCGCGCGGTCGCTGCCGAGAGTCATCGCAGTGGCCAATCAAAAGGGAGGCGTCGGAAAGACGACGACCACCATCAACCTTGGTGCTGCGCTCGCCGATCTTGGTTACAGAGTTCTGATCGTCGATCTTGATCCACAGGGTAATGCTACGACTGGCCTGGGGATCGAGGGTCGGAACTTCGACTTCTCGATGTACGATGTTCTTCTTCGCGACGTCGCACTCGAGGATTGCGTCGAACCGACGAGTATCAAGAACCTGTTTCTGGCGCCGGCCACAATCGACCTGGCCGGAGCGGAGATCGAGCTCGTTTCGGTCTTCAGCAGGGAGCTTCGACTGAAGCGGGTGCTCGCTCCGATCCGGGAGGACTTCGGGTACGTGCTGATTGACTGCCCACCCTCCCTTGGGCTTATCACGGTCAATGCGCTTGCCGCAGCGAGTGAGGTGCTGGTGCCAATTCAATGCGAGTACTACGCCTTGGAAGGACTCGGTCAGCTGCTCAGGAATGTCGAGCTCGTGCGAGGCAACCTGAACCCCGAGCTTGAGGTCTCGGCCATGGTGTTGACAATGTACGACTCACGGACGAGATTGGCAGACCACGTTGTCGAGGAGGTTCGCACGCACTTCGGTGCCGCGGTTTGCAAGAACGTGATCCCCCGTACGGTTCGGATATCGGAATCGCCCTCGTTCGGTGAGCCGATCACTGTCCATTCGCCATCGTCAAGAGGCGCCATTGCGTACCGAGAGCTCGCGAAGGAGGTCAGTGGTGGTCCGGCGTAGCGGTTTGGGCAAGGGACTAGGGGCGCTCATTCCCCAGACGCCAGGAGTTGCCACCGGTTCCATGCTCCGTGAGGTGCCACTTGCTCGCATCCGCCCGAACCCGTTCCAACCTCGTAACCAGTTTGGGGAGCAGGGCCTGTCCGCGCTTGTCGACTCGATCAAGGCGGTTGGCATCCTCCAGCCGGTCCTGGTGCGAGAGGTCGGGCCGGACGAATACGAGCTGATCGCAGGAGAACGTCGCTTCCGCGCGGCACGGCGCGCAGGACTCCAGTCGATACCGGCGCTCGTCCACCAAGCCGACGACGCGATGAGTCTGGAAGAAGCGCTGGTAGAGAATCTGCACCGTGAAGACCTCAACCCGCTGGACGAAGCTGGCGCGTATCAACAGCTGATCGAGGAATTCAACCTGACGCACGAGGAAGTAGCTCGCAAGGTGGGTCGCTCCAGAGCCGGAGTCACCAACGCCCTGCGGCTTTTCCAGCTTCCCCCTACAGTCCAGCGATATGTGCGCGATGGTCAGTTGAGCGCTGGTCACGCACGCACGTTGCTCGGAACACCGGATCGCATTCTGCAGGAGAAGCTTGCCAACGAGGTGGTTCATCGTGGCCTTTCCGTTCGTTCGCTGGAGGAGCTCGTCCGAAGTGAGCTCCAAGAGACGGAGGCTGAAGAAATCGGGCTCGAAGGAGCTCTCGACGATGCTGGGAACCTGATCAGCGCACCCGGTGGAGATCGCAGTGCGTCGTCCGGGGCCCCGCATCCGAAGCCCGTGCACTCGCTTCGGCCGCCAGGGGTGCACGATCTCGAGGAGCTCTTGGAGGACCGTCTGAACACACGGGTCAAAGTGGACATGGGCGGGAAACGAGGCAAACTTGTGATTGAGTTCGCGACGCTGGACGACCTCGAACGGATTTACCGGGTAATTGTCGGGGAGACCTTTACCTGAGGTCGACGTCCGTTCCCGAACGCTCGGTCGGACCACCGTCATCCCCAGGGTGTGAATTCAGTCACAATCGGCGTAGGAAGCAAAACCCAGTACCATATTACCTGTTCAGAGGCACTTTTCTCCTTGTGACCCCATCGAAAGTTTACTTTCCCGTTACCTTCTGGACCTCTACTGTTGGTCCAAGTTGATCCACAACCTGTGCATGAGGTTGTGGATCACTTCACTCTCCGCTCATGGTCAGCCAGAGTTCGAGCGACTCCTGAACCGCTTTTCCAAGGGCTGAAGTCTTCATCGCCACCTGGTGCGGTGCTCCCAGCTCGAGCACGACAGCCGGCATGGCAGTTCGCCTGAGGATCACGTCAGCCATGCCATATGCGCCGGCTTCGAGAAGGTCCAGCCGGCCCGCGGCCGCCTTCACGAGCAGCTCAGCGAGGTGTCGGCTAGCTGCCGACTCGTAGCGGAAGCCCCGGTAGAAGTACGTCCTGACTGACTCGTGGCTCGGCTCCAACCGAAGACCGATGTAGCAGTCGACCTGCGCCGTGTTTGCCGCCAATGCTTGTGCGAACGGGTCCGGGTCGTGCAGTTCGAGCGCTTGCGCCCCGGCGAGCAGGAGCGTTCGATGAACGGCTGCAACCCCGGTAGCGAATCCCCCCTCCTCCCCGACGGCGATCTTCTTGCAGCTGAGCGTCGCTGGCGCCGCGGCGACCCGGAGTTGCTCACGCAAGGGCGTCACGAGGTCATCACCTCCCCGGACAGGTGCGACACGGGCCAGTTCGGAGAGCGTCAGGGGACCACAGATCCCGTCTGTCACGAGACCCATGTTGTGCTGGAACTCGGTGATCGCGGCGTGAGTGTTGTCACCGAAGATCCCGTCGACGCCTCCCGGATCGAACCCAAGCCCGCTCAGCCTCCGCTGCACGTCGGCGACGTCATCTCCCTGCAACATCGGGCTACGCCGGTAGAGGAGTCGGTCTCCCAACCGAAAGCCGGCTTCAACAAGGCTCGACCACGTCTCGTTGTCACAGACACCGTCAGCGCGCAGCCCACGCTGGGACTGGAACACGTGCACAGCTGCTGCTGTCCCGGGACCGTACGCCCCAAACAGATCGTGTCCATGCCGGAGTCCGAGCTTGTCGAGCCGCTCCTGCAGGTCAACGACGGCCTCACCGGAATCACCCTCATGAAGTGGCAGGAGATCTTCGCGTGGAGATACCGTCCGTGGACGGCTCATAAGCCCGAGCTCTGTGGCACTTCGATCATCTCCGACATCGTAGGAGATGCTGGGCAACGGCCGGTAGTGCGAAGGGTTACTCGATCAGGGCGGGCTTTGTCAGAGAAGGGGCTCGAACTCCGACATAATCTGTGACTTGCTCCTTGCTCCGACTATCCGGGCCTGCGTCTCGCCGTTCTTGAACAGCAGCAACGTCGGGATGCTCATCACCTGGAACCGCTGAGCGGTTCGGGGGTTGTCGTCGACGTTCAGCTTCGCGACCTTGAGCTTTCCACTGTGAGCGCTGGCGATCTCATCGAGGATGGGGGCCACCATCTTGCAGGGGCCGCACCATTCAGCCCAGAAGTCAACCACTACAGGGATGTCCGAAAGGCCAACCGCCTCGTCGAAAGTGTCGTCACTGATCGTGATGACGTCGTTCATTCCAATCTCCTTGTGTCAGGTCTCTGCGAGCGATGACAGGTATCGCTCGGCTTCGATTGCGGCCATGCAACCTGAACCGGCCGCCGTGACGGCCTGTCGGTAAACATGATCTTGGACGTCGCCGCACGCGAACACGCCCGGGACGTTGGTTCTTGTACCGTCATGAGTGACGAGATAGCCCGCCTCATCGGTGTCGATCTGCCCGGCGAACAGCTCCGTGCTCGGGGCATGTCCGATGGCAACGAAGACGCCATCGGCGGATGTGTCCGTCTCTTCGCCGGTGTTGACGTCCCTTATCCGCAATCCGGTCACACGTTCGCCGCCGAGCACGTCGACGACAACCGAGTCCCAACGGAATGCGATCTTCTCGTTGCGAAACGCCCGGTCTTGCATGATCTTGGATGCCCGTAGCTCCTTGCGTCGGTGGACAACGGTCACCGAATCACCGAATTTCGTGAGAAACAATGCTTCCTCGAGCGCAGAATCGCCGCCACCTACAACGACGATCCGCTTGTCCCGGAAGAAGAAGCCGTCGCAAGTCGCACAGGTCGAAACCCCATGACCGAGCAGGCGAGCCTCGTTCTCGATACCGAGCATGAGTGACCGTGCGCCGGTCGCGATGATGAGAGTCCTGGTCTTCAATGTCGGGTCGGGCACATCGCGATCACCGATCCAGATACCGATCGGCGTCGAAGCCAGGTCGACTCTCGACGCCCTCTCTGTCAGGATCTCCGCGCCGAAGCGTTCGGCCTGGTCCCGCATCGAGACCATGAGCTCGGGACCCAGCACTCCGTGAGCGAAGCCGGGGAAGTTCTCGACTTCAGTCGTCAGCATGAGCTGGCCGCCCGGTTGATCGCTCGAGGACGACGGTTCGCCTTCGAGGACAAGAGGCCGCAGGTCGGCACGCGCCGAGTAGATCGCTGAAGTCAAGCCCGCGGGCCCTGAACCGAGGATCACCACGTCGCGTACCGCGCCGGACTGCATCTGTGTCGCTTCCCCTTCGTGCCGGGCCGGCTAGCTCCGGCTGTGGCGCATCCTGGAGATCAACGTCCCGACCACCACGAAGATTCCGCCGATCAGCAGATCGCTCGCCCACACGCGTTGGTCGAAGACCTCGTTGTTGAGCAGGCGAATGACACCGATGACGAACGCCACGATGACAAAGAGCACGACCGAGAAGGCCAACGCGCCAAAGATTGCTGCGCGGACGAACCTCTGCACCGGCCGGACGGTGTGGTCACGAACGAGCTCGACGAGCTGTCCGACCCTCTCGGTCAGCTGCGCGGCCCAGTCGTCTTTGGGAGCCGACTCAGGAGACATGTCCCCTAGGTTAGCCGTCCACGGTCTCGCCAAGCCGATAGCAGATGCCTATGCATCGGGGCCCGGCGTGGGTCCCGATCACCGGGCCGATGTAGTTGACGAGGATCTCCTCCGGGGGAAATATCCCTGTGAGCATCTCCAAGAACACCTCGAGGTCCGGTGCCGCGGCATGGGCCACCGCGAGGCCGTCCAACTTGCCCGCTTGCTTCAACTTGTTGACGAGGTACTCGAGGGAACCTGCACGTGTCCGTTGCCGTGACTCGGCTTCGGCGAGACCGTCTCGAATCTCGATGATCGGCTTGATCGACAAGAGCGACCCCAAAAGGGCCCTCGCGGTCCCAATTCGGCCGCCCTTTCGGACATTGTCCATGGTGTCGAGGGCGCCGAACACGCGGATCTTCGGGACAACTGCCCGTGCAGCTGCCTCAGCGGCATCGAGATCGTTTGTGGCCCTTGCGACCCTTGCAGCCTCCAACACGACCAGCGCCTGGCCCAAAGTCACGGTACGAGTGTCCACAACCCGCACCTCGATTCGCCCCCTCACCTCATCAGCGCCGGCACACGCGGCCTGGTAGGTCGAAGACAACCCCGCCGAGAGCGTGAGGCACACGACGCTGGTGCATCCATCGTCTGCCGCCTGCGTGAAGCTCTCTGCGAACGCGCCGGGCGATGGCGCCGAGGTCTCGGGCAGAGCGGTTGTCATGGCACACCGGCGCCAGAACTCGGCGGGCTCGATGAGCCTCATCTCGTCGGGTCCCCAGTCGCCCAGTCGGACGTCGAGTGGGACGATCCGGATGTCATGTTCTTGGGCGAGGCGCGTGGGGATGTCTCCCGCGCTATCGGTGACGACTCTTATCCCGGCCATGACTTCCCTTCCCGGCAATCGCGTGCCTCCGCTTCGAAGTTTGCCAGCCGGCAAAGGTCCCGGCGAGTCCTGCTGCGAGCGCGTAGGCGACGATGCCTGCCACGACGCCGGCAAACACGCGCACCAAAAGGCCGATGCCCTGGCCCGATCCGACACCCGCGAGAACCAGGGCAACGACGAAGGCCATGACGAGCGAGCAGATCACCGTGCGCGACACGTAGCGGCCTACGGTGAAGCCTCCGAGACCACCGATACGGTTCCGCAGGACGATCAAGGCTGCCACCGCAGCGACTGTGTATGCGATGGCGAGTGAGAGAGCCAGTCCCTTAGCCCCGAGTGTGCTGCGGAATGCGAACGCGAGCAGGATGTTCAGCCCGTTCTCCAGCAGGTAGAGGAAAAAGGGAGTCCGCGTGTCGCGCATCGCCTGGAAGGCGAGAATTGCGAGCAGATAGATGCAGAACCCGGGCAGGCCCAACGCAAGCAGTTCCAGCATCGTCGCGGTGAGGTGTGCCCCGCTCAAGTGGTGCGCGCTGCCGGCCCCCAAGGAGATGAGCGAGATGGCCGGAAGCGCGAGAAGCAGATAGCCGACGACAGCTGGGATCACGCCAGCCAGTGTGCGACGAAGCCCGAGCCCGAACTGTTCGGCGAATCCAGCCATGTCACCTTTGGTAAAGCGCGACGCCAGCACGGGGGCCATCGTGGTCATGACCGAGACGGCGACGATGCCGAAAGGCAATTGAAAAAAGATCGACGCGTACGTGTAGGCGGTGAGCGACGCCGCACCTATGCTCACTGCAATTGCCGACACGACAAAGACCGCCATTTGATTGGCGATGACGAACCCGAAGGTCCAGCCCGAGAGGTTGACTATCTCGCGCACGGCGGGGTCGTTCGGTCGCCATCGCGGACGTATTCGCAGGCCGCAGCTCAACAAGCTCGGAATGAGCGCCGCAGCCTGGATGACAACGCCCAGCGTCGTTCCGACGCCGAGCAGTAGGAGAAGCCGATGGTCGTGCTGGACCTCGGCCAGGCTGTGGGTATGGCCGGCAGCGACGAAAGCCAGGAGGATGCCGATGGCGACGACGTTGTTGAGGATCGGGGTGAAAGCGGGCGCGGAGAAGCGACGCGCGGTGTTCAGCACGGCGGTCATCAAACTGACGGCGCCGTAGGCGAGCAGCTGGGGCGAGAAGAGTCGCAGGAGATAGGTGGCCACTTGGCGTTCGACGACGATCCCGGGTCCGTGGCTGCCGACGGTGTACAGATCGATGATCAAAGGCGCGGCGAGGAAGAACGCAACCGTTGCGACGAGGAGCAGGCAGGCTGCCAGAGTCAGCACGGCGGAGATCGATTCGACAGCTTCCTGTTCCGAACGCGTAGCGAGCCGAGAGACGAACACCGGGACGAAGGTGGCTGTGAGGATCCCACCGAGCACGAGGTCGTGCACGATGTTCGGCGTGTTGTTGGCGAGGTTGAACGAGTCGGAAAGGGTCGAGTACCCAAGGGCGTAGATCGCGACGAGGATGCGCAGGAGTCCGGTGACGCGCGAGATGAGCGTGCCAGCTGCGACATAGGCGGTCGCCGTACCCAGCCCCGGGCGCGACCGACTACCACGGGTGCCACCCCTCGGCATTGGCCGCGCAGGACCTACGACGCCCGGCGCGACACCCCGGAGCCCGGTGAGGCCTGAAGGTGCAGGTATCCCGGGCAGGGTGCGAGGCAGGCGCCCTCGGTAGATCGTCCGTTCATCGCCGCGGCCATAGGAGTGCCGCCGCTTGCGCCTCACGGGGAGGGTTCGGGAGCGGTGCCCGATGTCGGTTCACGGTGCTGGTTGCGACGGCGTCTGGCTGCATGCCGCCGCCGGCGACGCGACGCGGATCGGAACCACCAGTACAAGAGGAAGGCCCCTGCGCCAGCGGTCAGCGCGATCGCGACGCCCGAGATCGCCGTGGACCGTATGGTGAACTCGGCATTTGCCAGCTCAAGGAAGCCAGCCGGCGAGACGAGCCGCAATTGAAGGGTCGAATCGCCTGACGTACGTGTCCCCACGCGGACGATCAAGCTGGTGGTGCCGCGCTTGAGCACGACCGGCACGTCGGTCGACGACGTCAGATTCGGTCCCGAGACTCGCAAGATGACGTGGAGCGGCGTCCGCGAGGCCGAGGTGATGGCGATGGGGAACCTGGCCGACGATGAGGTCACCGTCACAGTGCGGCCGGGCGGCAGGCTGAGCTCCGAGCCGAGCTTGTCCACCATCGTGAGGGGCGCCGACAGGTACGCCTGACGGGCACTGGGATCGAGCCCAGCGGTCTCGGCCAACAAGACTGCGTCGTCGAGGTTGTTGATCGTCGCAGTGTCGCCCGGGATGATCGAAGAAAGCTCCGCGAGCTCGCTGCGTGCCTCTTGCACCTGGCCGGAGGTGATTGACCCGTGGGCACTGAGCGTCGGGCTCATGATCGAGCGAACGGCAGCCGAGCAACCGGTGACGGCGGTGGGTGGTTCTTGGCAGGTTCCCGGTCGGACCGTCTGGAAGAGCCGGGCGATCGGCACCGTTTTGACGATGGGACTTGAAGCGAGCCCCCGGAGCATCGCTGCGAGGAATCCGGTCGACGGTGCCCAGGACTCAGGAGCGACGAGGGCCACACCTCTCGACTGCGGGAAGTCAGGTGAGTCGAAGTAGAGCTCGCCCAGGTCAGCGAGCAGTTGCTGGGCTCGAAGCGCCGAGCTTGCGGACCCGATCAGATGTGCCGCCAGTCCTTGGTCGGCTTGTAAGCCTTCGACGGTGGTCCCTGCGATGCGAAACGGGGCCGAAAGTGTGTAGGGCCACTGAGTGGCTGCTGGAGCTGTGTTCGGAAGCGACTCGAGATTGTTCTGGGGGACCACGACCCGCGTGATGCCGTCGGCGGCGAGCGCTGCGAGGCCGTGGGCGCCGATTGGCGTCGTTGCCACGTAGATACCCGAGCCTCCAGAGACGTGAAGCACCTTCGCGAAGACTTCGTAGCCTCGGGCGAACTGGCTCGCGAGATCATCGTCGAGACCAGCCCGGACCAGCCGAGTCGGATTGACAGCACTGAAGGGGCCGCCGACCAGCTCACCGGCGTCGGTGGCAAGCGTGTTCACGAGCTTTGCGTGTCCCCGGCTTCGAGCGAGGGCCAGCAGCGTCTGTCCGAAGAGGTCGACGGTCAGTGGTGCTCCAGGCCAGCTCGCCTCTGCACGAGCGATGGTTTCGATGCGGGCCACGGTCCCGCGAGGCACCGCTGGCGTTCCGGTGGTGGCGAAGGCCGGCGCCACCCCCACCGGCACGACGAACGAGAAACGAAGCCGTTCTTGTGGCGCAACCTTCGAGGGGACCACGATCAGGTACGTCGTGAAGGAGTCGATAGTGACCGGCTGGCCGGTCAAGACGTCGACTAGGGACACCTGGAGCGGGTAGACACCACCGCAGCCCCCGTACCGCGGTGGGCAAGGGAGCTGGAACACCTGGCCCGAAGGCACGTTTGCCGGGACTTGGCCGGAGATCGAGGAACCTGCCACATAGATCTCCGCCGACCCGCCGACCTCGCTGATCGACTGCAGTGAGAACGTGGTGAGCGAGAGCTGGTTCAGCCCGGCGAGCTGACCTGTGAGCGTCGCATCAAATTCGTAACGGCTCGCCAGCGCCGATTGGTCAGGCTCGGTGTAGAGCGCAACGTCGACGAGGAGATCTTTTGCCGCGATCGGCGAGCGGACACGGAGGCCGAGCCGAACGGGGACACTTGAGCTCTGCACCCAGGGGTCCTGCGACGTCAGCGTGATCACGCCGCGAGGGGCCGCCTGGGCTCCGGCAGGACGCGAGAGGCCGATCGAGGTTGTGGCGAGCGCCAGAGCGACAAGGGCGACAAGGGCGAGCACGGCCCGCGCGGTGAGCCGCCCAAGCGGCATCAACGCCGACCGGGCATCGCTGAGCCATGAGGCGGACGGCAACGGGGGTCTTGTCCTCCGATCGGACACGCGAGACGCAGCGAGCCTATCGGCGCGCGGGGTGCTCATACAGGTGGACAGGACCACGGAGGACGTTCCGACACCGGAACGACGGCCGGATCACCGCCGCGCTCAAGGCGCGGGGGCGGTACGGTCGTGGAATGGTAGTGCTGTTCGGACGTCACGAGGAGTTCGCAGCACACGCAACAGGAGAGTGGCACCCTGAGCGCGCGGAGCGCCTGGAGGCGGTCTTCGCCGGCGTCGCAGACTCGCCGGCGGCCGAAGTGACCGTCCCGTTCGAACCTCGTCGGGCAACACGGGGAGAGCTCGAGATCGTTCACGACCCGTTGTACATCGAGCGCATAGAGGATCATTGCCTGAGCGGCGGCGGACACCTCGATCAGGACACCGTCGCAGCCCCTGCCTCCTTCGACGCGGCCCTGCGTGCCGCCGGTGCGGGCTTGGACGCGGTCGAACGCCTTCGGAACGGCGAAGGCGATGTCGCCTTTCTCGCGGTGCGACCCCCCGGACACCACGCGCTCGGGGCGAGGGCCATGGGCTTCTGCTTGTTCAACAACGTCGCCGTCACCGCCGGTTTGATCGCCGCACAGGGCGAGCGCGTCATGGTGCTCGACTGGGACGCCCACCACGGCAATGGGACCCAAGAGATTTTCTACGAGCGTTCTGACGTCCTTTACGTTTCGCTCCACCAGTTCCCCTTCTACCCCGGGACCGGGTCGCTGAGCGAAGTCGGAACTGGTGCAGGGAGGGGTGCGACAGTGAACCTGCCGTTTCCTGCCGGAACCGCAGGGGACGCTTACCGCTTAGCGTTCGACGATGTGGTCGCGCCGCTGGCTGAGGAGTTCGCTCCGGGATGGCTGCTCATCTCCGCAGGATTCGACGCGCATCGCGCCGATCCATTGACCGATCTGGGACTCACCGCCGGCGACTTTGCGGACCTGACCTCTCGGGCCGTGCGCTTTGTGCCGCCCGGGCGGCTCATCGCTTTTCTCGAAGGCGGCTACGACCTCACGTCGCTCGCTCTTTGCGTCGGGGCGTGCGTGGCTGCGCTCGGGGGAGTCGACTACCGTCCCGAGGCCGCCTCGCGGGGAGGGACGACAGAGCACGCACGCGAGGTCGTCGCCACTGCCGGTCGCTACCATCGGGCTGCGCTCACGAGATGAGCGGGAAACCAGCCTCTCCGACGGTGGTTCCCGAGCGGCTTCGCCCGGTTCTCGAGGCGACACTGCCGATTGCCCAGCGCTTCCAGGCCGCCGGTAAGAAGGTCTTCCTCGTCGGTGGGCCCGTGCGTGACGGCATCGCTGGGCGACCCGGCGGTGTCGAGGGGGGCCTGGAAGTCGACATCGACCTGACGACGGACGCGACTCCCGATGAGATCGAGTCGTTGGTCTCGGACCTCAGCGATGCTTTGTGGAACCAAGGCAGGAGGTTCGGGACCATCGGGCTCCTGCGCGCCGGACGCCGTTTCGAGATCACGACTCACCGGGCGGAGGCCTACGTGCCCGAGTCCCGCAAGCCCGAGGTCCGCTTCGGCAGTGATATCGAAACTGACCTGTCGCGCCGGGACTTCACTGTGAACGCGATGGCGCTCAGCTTGCCGGATCTTGTGCTGGTCGATCCGTTCGACGGCATCACCGATCTCGCGGCGAAGCGATTGCGCACCCCACTAGAACCGGAGGTGTCGTTCTCGGACGATCCCCTGCGCATGCTCCGGGCCGCTCGTTTCATAGCCGGTTATGAACTAAAGCCTGACGCCGAGCTCGTGAGGGCCGTCGAGTCCATGCGTTCGCGCCTCGAGATCGTCTCCAGGGAGCGGATCAGGGACGAGTTGGACAAGTTGCTCGTGCTGCCCTGTCCGGCGCCGGGGCTCTGGTTCCTCGTGAACACGGGGCTGGCCGAGGAGTTCCTTCCCGAGCTGCCTGCGCTTGCCCTCGAACAGGACCCGGTCCAGCGGCACAAGGACGTCCTCGCTCACACGATCGCCGTCGTCGAGAAGACAAGTCCCGAGAGGACTCTTCGCTTGGCTGCACTCTTCCACGACATCGGCAAGCCTTTGACGCGCTCCATCGGTCCTGGTGGGGTCCACTTTCATCACCACGACATAGTCGGAGCCAGGATGACGCGCAAGCGAATGCAGGAGCTGCGTTATCCGACCGAAGTGATTGACGATGTCGAGCGGCTCGTGGCGCTTCATCTGCGGTTCCACACTTACAAGATGGGCTGGACCGACGCAGCGGCGCGCCGCTACGCGCATGACGCCGGTCCGCTGCTCGGTCGTCTGAACGAGCTGACCCGCTGTGACTGCACGACCCGGAACGAGGCCAAGGCGAGGGATCTCGGCTTTCGGATCGACGAGCTGGAGCGGCGCCTCGTCGCGCTTCGCGAGCGCGAGGAGTTGGACTCCATCCGCCCGGAGCTCGACGGCGTCGCGGTGATGCAACATCTCGGTATCTCGCCGAGCCGCGATGTCGGTGCCGCGCTCGAGCTCCTGTTGCAGATTCGCCTGGACGAGGGACTGCTCGGCGAGGACGAGATACTGCGACGGCTCGATGCCTGGTGGGCAGAGCGGTCACGGCCTAGCTGATCGGTCGAGCGCTCACGGGCCGGGGAGTGCTCGATGCACGCACGACGAGCTCGGGTTCGAAGCGGATGGCCCGATGCTCGTGCGGTGCGCCGGTCACCTCTTCGAGGAGCAGCTCGGCGGCGGCGACGCCGAGCTCGTACTTGGGCTGGCGCACAGAGCTGAGCGAGGGCGACAACATGGAGGCGAAGACCACGTCGTCATAGCCGACGACGGCCATCTCCTCGGGAACGGCGACTCCAGCTGCGGCGAGCCCCCGAAGCACGCCAAAGGCGAGAAGGTCGTTGGCGCACATCACCGCGCTCGGGTGGGGCTCGGCAGCGAGCAGCGCTGCCACCGCACCCTCGCCTTGGTCGATGGTGAGAGCGCCTACGACGATCTCTTGGAGCGAGGCGCTACGGCAGCGGGCCCGCTGGACCGACCGGTGAGCGCCTTCCTTCCGGTCGATGCACTGCCGGATCGTCGCGGGGCCGTTGACCAGCGCGACCGCCTGGTGCCCCAGCTCGAAGAGATGGTCTGCGGCAAGTTCGGCGCCCCGGATGTCGTCCACCGCGGCGGAGCACAGCCCGTGGCTGCTGCCGTCCCGGTCCAGCAGCACCGTCGGGATGCCTGAAGCCACCAGCGCCACAGCGTTCTCGAGGTCGCTATCGACCGGGCAAACAAGAATGCCATCGACGCGATGCTCCTCGAGCACGCGGAAGTAGCGTTGCTCGCGTTTGGCGGACTCGTCGGTCGAGCAGAGCATCAGGGCGTAGTCCTGCTCGCGCAGCACGTGCTCGGCGCCGCGGACTATCTCGGTGAAAAATGGGTTCGCAATGTCGAGCAGGACCACGCCGATCGTGCGGCTCTTGCCGACTCTCAGCTGGTGTGCTGCGGTGTTGCGCACGAACCGTGTCGAGTCGATCGCATCGAGAACCCGTTTGCGAGTGGCCGGGGCCACGACCAAGGGGTTGTTGAGCACGTTCGACACCGTGCCGAGGGACACCTGCGCGAGGTTGGCGACCTCGCGGATGGTGACCCGACGTTTGGCAGAGGTGTGATCGGCCCCAGAAGAGCTCGAGTTACGCCTCTCCGCTGGCCCCAACCGGTTCACCGGGGTCCCATCGTGAAGGCTTGTCGGGAGCTCGCCGTTGGTCATCGCTCGACTCCTTGACAGCGACTGGCTACGTCGTTAACGTTCGCTCCCGGAAAACTCTGAGCAAGGTGGCTTGGGCCCCATTCACGTGGGGACATGTTGGCGGTTGTTCCAAGGTTACTGAAATCAGCGTTTGTTGTTTGGCCGATTTGAAACGATTCATTCCTTTTCTGAAGAGAACTGGGACCGAGAGATGTCGCCAGACTGGCAGGGCGCACAGGCTTGGGAGATGGCGACGACATGGCGGTTGACACCGTACACGACGGCGTTCGCCGCAAGACAGGGACAAGACAAGAAGCGGGGACAAGACAAGGAACTGTGCCGCGGGTGGCACCCAGACGGTCCAGGTAGCCGAGCCGCCGGACCGCAGGGCGACCTGTGGGGAAGAGCGTCGAGATGACGGCAGGCGACCTAAGCGCGCCTGTGCTCGTCCTCGAGCATGCGACCAAGTCCTTCGGTGCAGTGCACGCGCTCGTCGACGGTGACATCGAGCTCCGGCCGGGCGAGACTCACGGCCTCGTCGGCGAGAACGGGGCCGGCAAGTCGACACTGGTCAAGATCCTGGCGGGCGTCCACCAGCCCGACAGCGGCCGTCTTGTCGTCAACGGCCGGGAGATGATGCTGGACGGCCCCGCCGCCTCTCGGGCCGTTGGGATCGCCGTCATCCACCAGGAAGCATCGGTGTTCCCAGACCTCAGCGTCGCCGAGAACGTCTTCATCGGTCGCGAACCGCTGCGTGGCGGGCGCCGTATCGACTTCAAGACCATGAACGAGGAGATCGCCGTCATCGTCGACCGTCTCGGCGTCCGTTTGGACCCCCGTCGGATCGCGAAAGGGCTTTCGGTCGCCGATCAACAGATCATGGAGATCGCGAAAGCGCTCTCGCTCAACGCGTCCATCATCGTGATGGACGAGCCGACGGCATCACTTTCCGCCCACGAGGTCGACCGGCTCTTCGAGATGATCGAGTTGCTCCGCCGCGACGGCACAGCTGTGCTCTTCATCTCCCACCGCCTCCACGAAGTGTTCGACATCTGCCAGCGGGTGACTGTGATGCGCGACGGTCGTCACGTCTTCACCCGGCCGCTCGCCGGCCTGGTCGCAGACGACCTCGTCCAGGCCATGGTGGGACGCGAGGTAGTCGACCGGCCTGCCGCGGGTGGCCAGCAGATGGGCGACGTGGTCCTTGCGGTCGAGCGCCTGAGCCAAGAGGGCGTCTTCTCCGACGTGTCCTTTGACGTGCACGCGGGTGAGATCGTCGTGCTCGCCGGTCTGGTCGGGTCCGGCCGGAGCGAAGTGGCGCGGGCCATTTTCGGGATCGACCGTCGCGACGCAGGAAGCGTGTCGATCAACGGACGACCGCTGCGATCGGGATCGCCGATCCATGCGATCGCGGCCGGCGTCGGCTTCGTTCCCGAGGACCGTCGCCAGCAGGGTCTCGTCATGGCGATGGCGATCGACCGTAACATCGCCCTTGCCTCTCACGACCACCTGAAACGCAGAGGGTTCATCTGGGGCGCCCTCGAGCGGACCTTCGCCACTGATTGGGCAAGCCGGCTCCGCCTCAAGTACGGACGGCTGAGCGGCAACGCCTCCACCCTGTCCGGGGGGAACCAGCAGAAGCTAGTTCTCGCGAAGTGGCTCGGGCGGAACCCATCTTTGCTCATCGTCGATGAACCGACCCGGGGCATCGACGTCGCGACGAAGGCCGAGGTCCACCGCCTCCTGGAGAGGCTCGCGGCCGAGGAGGGGGTCGCGGTGCTGATGATCTCGTCGGAGCTCCCAGAGGTCCTGCGGATGGGCAATCGGACCCTGGTCATGCGCGAGGGTCGGCTTGTCGCCCAGTTCTCCCACAGTGAGGCTTCCGAGGAACGCATCGTGGCCGCAGCCACGGGGCAGACCGAGCCCGCCGACCACTTGGCCACCACAGAGGTGACGGGACATGGCACACCATGACCCCACAGCTGCTTGACGGCGCCACCCGCAGCTGGTGGCCGAGATGACGAACCTGGACGGAGCCTTGGTGCAACCCAGCGAAAGCCCGCAACGGCTGGTCGACATGGTCTTCCGTCTCCGGGAGTACGGGATCATCGTCGTCCTAATCGTCTTCATTGCTGTGACTACGGGCATTCAGCCCCGGTTCCTGGGACAGCAGAACATCAAGTTTGTCCTGCTCAACGCCACGATCTTTGCCTTGTTGGCACTCGGCGAGACAATGGTGGTCGTCAGCCGGCAGATGGACCTCTCTGTCGGCTCGGTGCTGGGTCTGTCTGCCTACGTCTCTTCCAATCTCTTCGGGCAGGTGCACGGGATCCCCATTCCGGTCGTCTTTCTCGCCGGCCTCGGGATCGGACTCGTATGCGGAGTCGTCAACGGCGCCATCACCGCGTTTGCCCGTGTGCCGGGTCTGGTCGTCACGCTGGCCACCCTCTACATCATTCGAGGCATCGACATCTCGATCATCGGTGGCGGAGAGGTGGTCGCCAGCTCGCTACCCGCCCACTTCTCCGCGATCGGGTCTGATTCGGTAGTCGGCATTCCGTACGTCACCATGGTCGTGGCGGTCGTCATCGCAGCCGGCACGTACTTCCTTCGCTCGTTCCGGTCGGGACGCGAGCTCTACGCCATCGGGTCGAATCCGGACGCAGCGCGCCTCGTCGGAATCCCGATCGCGCGGCGCGTCTTCACAGCTTATGCGGCCAGCGGCGCCATCGCCGGCCTCGCGGGGGTCATCTGGGCGTCTTTTTACGGGACAGTCGACTCGACCGCGGGCACCGGCTACGAGCTGACGGTCGTCACAGCGGTCGTCGTTGGCGGCGTCGCGATCTTCGGCGGCAGCGGGAGCGCGGCCGGCGCTGCGTTCGGCGCCCTCCTGCTTTCCACCATCGCCACCGCTCTCTACGCCCTCGGCGTATCGCCGTTCTGGGACCCGGCCTTTGACGGTCTTCTTCTCGTTCTGGCTATCACGCTGGACCGTGGGATTGCCGTCCGGCTTGCTGAGGTCATGAGGAAACGGACGTTCCGCCATGAACCTTGAGCCCATGGCCGCCGCCTCGGCAGTGGTGGCGCCTCCCTCCGGTGCAGAGCCACCCGCTCCGCCACCCGCATCCGGTGTTGGCGAGCCCCAGCCCAGTGGTACCGGGGTCGCCCACTTCTCACGCCTCCGGGGCCTAGCGCGCTGGGAGATCGCCCTGTTTGCGACGTTCGTGGTCGTCTTCGTCGTCGGGCGGGTGCTGTCGCCTGAGTTCCTTACGAACTACAACTTTTTCAACATGGGGCTCTCCAACGGTGAGCTGGCGATCATGGCCCTCCCAATGACGCTGATCGTTGTCACCGGTGAGATCGACCTCTCGGTCTCGTCGACCCTCGGTCTGGCGAGCAGCCTCCTCGGACTGCTTTGGATGCACGGTTGGCCGATGCCCGCGATCATCGTCGTGGTCCTGATCTGCGGTGCGTTCCTGGGAGCCTTCAACGGTTTCCTGGTGACGCGCGTCGGCCTGCCGTCGATCGCCGTGACCATCGGCACCATGCTGCTCTACGCAGGCATCGCCGAGATCGTCCTCGGCTCGAACATCGTCTCGAACTTCCCCGCCGCCTACACCAACCTCGGGGTATACGGCGTGCCCGGCATCGGCCTGTCCTACTCGACGGTGATCTTCTTCGGGCTGGCGATCGTCTTCGGCGTCGTCCTTCACTTCACCCCCTTCGGTCGGTCGCTCTTTGCCATGGGGGCCAATCAGGAGGCGGCCATCTTCTCAGGGCTCCGGGTCAAGCGCACCAAGACCATCCTCTACATCGTCTCAGGCATCGTCTGCTCCGGCGCCGGGATCCTTTACACCTTCAGGCTTTCGACGGCCGAGTACGACAACGGGACGGGCCTGGTCCTCTCAGTGGTGGCCATCGTCCTGTTGGGAGGTGTCTCGATCTTCGGTGGCAAGGGCTCCATGGTCGGCGTGGTGTTTGCCGTGCTCATCTACTCCGGCCTGTTGGATGCGCTGCTGCTGACGGGCTTTCCCCAGCAGGCGAGCGGCATCGTCATAGGCGGGCTGCTGCTACTCAGCGTGCTGGTGCCGAGCGTGCCCGAGTTCCGGTCTCGGCTACGCGCCGGACGTCACCGCCTGCGGCGACAGACATCCCAGGCGGCCATTGTTCACAGCGGATCCGTTGGCCAGTCGCGCGCAACAGGCGACGACAGCAGCAAAGCCGGGCTGGGAGGGCCCCCTATTTGAGCCGGTCTGGGGCGATATGTCCTCTTCCGGAGGAGACATAGGTGCTTGCGACAAGATTCAAGTAGTCGCAGCAGTGACACTATAAGTGGCGGGATATACCGGAAACTGATCTTGCCCCTGATTTTAGTGAGATAGAGGAGAAAGCTGTCCACACTCATTACGAAGCGACCGCCGGAAACTGCCCGTGATCGAACCCTTTGCTTTTATCCACTGAAAGACCTATTGCGAACGACTTAATGCAGCTGTACAGTTTCCGGTAGTTGCACATTTTATGCAGCTGTAGTTCAACCGATTGTTGTCGGTCGAAACTGGAATGGAGGATTCGGCTTATGAACAACCCCATTAAGAGCGGCCACCTAAGGGTCTCGCTGCTGTCTGCGCTAGCGGTCGGCCTTGCGATAGCCAGCATGGTCGCCGTATCCGGCGTAGCGACGGCGGCATCCTCGCCTCGGGTCGCCAATGCAACACGACCCCTGGAGAAGGGCCTCAAGGCATTCGTGATCCCCAAGAACCTCGGGAACTCGTACTTCACGACGTCCGACAGCGTGAAGAGCGGCGGAGCCCTCTTCGCCCTGAGGCAGTTGGGCGAGCTTGGCACCGAGACCAGCGGGACCGCTGCGACACCCAGCTCCCAGATCCCCGCCATCGAGGGGGCGATCACCAAAGGGGCGAACATACTGATCATTTCGGCTACCGACCCGGACGCGCTGTGCCCGACGCTTAAAGGGGCCATGGCCAGGGGGATCACGGTCGTCACGTACGACGCTGACGCGCCCGCGTGCCGAGACCTCTGGATCGAGCAGGCGACCTCGCAGGGCATCGGCGACATCGAGGTCGACATCATCGCCAAGGAGATGCACGACACGGGTCAGCTCGCCATCGTCTCGGCAGCTCCCACGGCACCGAACCAGAACGTCTGGATCGGTTACATGAAGACCGAGCTCAAGAAGTTCCCCCACATTCAGCTCGTCAAGACCGTCTACGGCATGGATGACACGGCCACGTCGACGACCGTCACCGAGGGCCTGCTCACGGCGTACCCGAACCTCAAGGGAATCATCTCGCCGACCACCGTCGGTGTAGCTGCAGCGGCAGCGGTGCTGGACACGGCCAAGTACCGGGGCAAGATCTTCTTGACCGGCTTGGGCACGCCCCTGGCCATGAAGAAGTACGTCTTGGACGGGACTGTCCCAGAATTCGCTCTTTGGAACCCGGCCAACCTCGGCTACCTCGCGGCGTACGCGGCTGTGAATTTCGCCTCTGGTGTCATCACCAATGCGGTGGGCCAGAGCTTCAAGGCCGGCACGTCGGGCAAGTACACGGTTGGTCCTGACCAGACGATCCTTCTCGGATTGCCGTTCATCTTCAACAAGTCGAACATCGCTCAGTTCCACTTCTAGAGGAGTCACCGAAGGGCGCGGGTTTCGGCCTGCGCCCTTCGCCTCCCGGACCTCTTTCCCCTATGCAACGGATCTGCTTCCAACTCCGAGTGAACCCGGACCGCCTCGCCGAGTACCAGGAACGGCATCGTGCGGTGTGGCCCGAGATGCGCGACGCGCTTTCGGCCGCCGGTTGGCACAACTACTCGCTCTTCCTCGACGCGACCGGGCTCCTCACGGGCTATTTCGAATGCGAGGACCTGGACCAGGCTCAGCAGGAAATGGAGGTGGCCCCGGTCAATGCACGTTGGCAGGCCGAGATGGCCGAGTACTTCGTGGGGCTCGGCGGCGGGCCTCCCGACCGTGGCATAGTGCCAGTCCCGGAGATCTTCCACCTTGACTGACAGTCATCCGCCTTGCCTGACAACCGTGCAGCGCTGGACCTGTCTACCCGCCATCCGATGAAGAGATGAGGAAATGACCAACATATCTGCGGTTCGAGAAGTCCTGCGCCGGCAGCGGATCGAGACGCCCTCCTGGGCCTACGGCAACTCGGGCACACGGTTCAAGGTGTTCCCTCAGCCGGGGGTGGCACGCAACGCCTATGAGAAGGTCGAGGATGCGGCCCAGGTCAATCGCTTCACCGGCATTGCGCCATCGGTGGCCATCCACATCCCGTGGGACCGGGTTGACGACTACGAGGACCTGGCCAAGCACGCCCGGAGCGTCGGGGTAGAGATCGGTGCCGTCAACCCCAACGTGTTCCAAGAGCTCGAGTACAAGCTCGGCAGCGTCTGCAACCCGGACCCGGCGGTTCGCCGGCGCGCGATCGGGCACCTTAAGGAGTGCGTCGAGGTGGCAGAGGCGACCGGTTCGACGATCCTCAGCCTGTGGTTTGCCGATGGCACGAACTACCCGGGCCAGGACAGCATTGCCAGACGCCAGGACTGCATGGCAGAGGCTCTCGCCGCCGTGTACGAGACCCTGCCCGTTGGGATGCGGCTCTTGCTCGAGTACAAGTTCTTCGAACCGGCTTTCTACAGCACCGACGTGCCCGACTGGGGCACGTCGTTTGCCCACTGCATCAGGCTCGGCGAGCGGGCACAGGTGCTGGTCGACACCGGACATCACGCTCCTGGCACCAATATCGAGTTCATAGTGGCCGTGCTGCTCCGCGCCGGAAAGCTGGGCGGCTTTCACTTCAACAGTCGCTTCTACGCCGACGACGACCTCATGGTCGGCGCTGCGGATCCGTTCCAGCTCTTCCGGATCATGAACGAGATCGTCGCGGCATCGGCTCTCGAGGCGGACGCCGGCGTGGCTTTCATGCTGGACCAATGCCACAACCTCGAACCGAAGATCCCCGCCGAGATCCGCTCGGTGATGAACGTGCAGGAGGCAACCGCCAAAGCGTTGCTCGTCGACCGGGACGCGCTCCGGGAACGTCAGGAGGCCGGTGACGTGCTGGGCGCGTATGGCGTCCTGATGGACGCATACAACACCGATGTGCGCCCATTGCTGGCCGAGGTGCGCGAGACGATGGATCTGGACCCGGACCCGCTTGGAGCCTACGCACGGTCCGGCTACGCCGAACGGATCATTGAGCTCAGGGCCGGGGGCACCCAGGCGGGATGGGGCACCTGAAAGAGGAGGATGGTGACCAGTCCTGACGCGACCGACGCCTGCACGCGCTAGATGCCATCGACAACGCACCACGTCGCCGTCGATCTCGGCGCCTCGAGCGGCCGAGTGGTCCTCGGCGTGCTTCGCGACCAGGAGTTCCGTCTCGAGGAGCTGGCCCGCTTTTGGAACGGGGCCGTAACCGTCGACGGCATGCTGCACTGGGACGCCCTGGCGCTCTACCGCGCCATCCTAGGCGGTCTGCGAAGAGCCGGGAGGCACGTCGGCAGGCTCGACTCGGTCGGCATCGACAGCTGGGGTGTCGACTTCGGGCTCCTCGATCGCGACGGGCGACTCCTCGGCAACCCGGTCCACTACAGGGACCGTCGCACCGATGGCGTCATCGACCTAGTCCTGCGGCAGATCCCTGCAGCAGACCTCTACCGGCGAACCGGCATCCAGCTGCTGCCGTTCAACACCTTGTACCAGCTGGTCGCGGCCGCAGGCTCAGCCCAGCTCGAGGCAGCCACCACGCTGCTCTTGATGCCCGACCTCTTCGGGTACTGGCTCACCGGCAGGGTCGGTGCCGAGGTGACGAACGCCTCGACGACACAGCTCTTGTCCATCGTGACTGGAGACTGGGACACCGAGCTCATGGTCAAGTTCGGCATTCGCCGGGACCTCTTCCCGGCTCTCCGCCATCCGGGTGACCCGACTGGCGACCTCCTTCCCGAAGTGTTGCGCGAGATCGAGCTCGAAGGCCCGGTCCGCCTCACAACCGTGGGCTCGCACGACACGGCGTCCGCGGTCGTCGCCGTTCCCGCCGCCTCCCCGCGCTTCGCGTTCATCGTCTCGGGAACGTGGTCGCTGGTCGGCCTCGAGCTGGAGCAGCCCGTGCTCACCGAAGCGAGCCGCCGTGCCAACTTCACCAACGAGCGCGGGGTCGACGACACGATCCGCTACTTGCGAAACGTCATGGGCCTATGGATCCTCCAGGAGTGCGTCGCAGCGTTCGAGCGCGCCGGCAAGCCGGCTGACCTCGAGGGCCTGATCGCCGAAGCGGCCCGGCTGCCCGGGCTACGGTCGCTCATCGACGTCGACGATCCCGCGTTCCTGCCGCCTGGCGACATGCCAGGCCGGATTGCCAGCGCTTGCACCCAGGGGGACGAGCCACTGCCAAAGACGCCCGCAGCACTCGTCCGTTGCATTCTCGACAGCCTGGCTCTTGCCCACCGCCGGACGATCGATGAGGCCCGCGCCCTGACCGGGCAGGACATAGACGTCGTGCACCTGGTTGGCGGAGGCGTTCACAACCACTTGCTCTGCCAGCTCACCGCCGACGCCCTGGGCCTGCCGGTCATCGCCGGCCCGGCGGAGGCGACCACCCTGGGGAGCTTGCTCGTGCAGGCTCGGGCCCACGGCGGACTTGCGGGTGGGCTCACCGAAATGCGGGCGGTCGTCCGTGCGAGCACCGACTGCGCCATCTACCAGCCGTCGGGCCAAGAGAGCAGCTGGCGCAATGCGGAGGCCCGGATTGCCCCGCGATCGGCCGCCAGGTAGCGGCAATGCGAAAGAGACCTCAGGCGACGACCGGCCGGGCGCGCCGTGCAGATTTTCCGGACCCTCTCGCACCGCTGCGCGAACTCCCCGAGCTCTCCTTCGAGAGTCTCTCTGAGGTTCTTGCGCCCCCGGCCGTCGTGGCGCAGGACGCGCTTGGGCAGGATGCGGCGGTGCCGGACGGTCCCGCGGGGGACACGCATCCCAGGGTGAACACTCACGTTCACCTGCCGCCCAACTTCTCGGCGTTCGAAGCCGTCGAGCAGGCCGTCGAGCTAGCTGCCGACGCAGGGCTGCGAGTGCTGGGTGGGAGCAACTACTACGACTTCGGTGTCTACGCACGGTTCGCACAGGCGGCGCGCGCCGCGGGCGTCTTCCCTCTCTTCGGAGTGGAGATCATCAGCCTGGTGGCAGAGCTGAAGACCGCCGGTGTCAAACTCAACGATCCCGACAATCCAGGGCGCATGTACCTGTGCGGCAAGGGCATCACCCGCTTCTCTCCCATGTCCTCGGAGGCGCAGCCGCTGATGCAGCGAATCCGGGACGCCGACCGTGCCCGCATGAACGTGATGATCGAGCGGATGACCGCGCTGATGCAGAACAACGGCATTGGCACCGCCGTTACTGCCGCGTCGGTCCAGTCGGTGCTGGCGCGCCGCTACGCCGTTCCGGCCAACACGGTGTACCTGCAAGAACGCCACGTCGCCCAGGCCTTCCAGGAGGAGCTGTTCGCGAGGGTCGGTTCTGGAGACCGAGCCGGCGTGTTGCGGCGAGCTGTGGGTGTGGAGTGCACGGTACCCGACGACCCGGTGACGGTGCAGAACCAGATCCGCTCGCACTTGATGAAGGCGGGCAAGCCCGCCTACGTCGAGGAATCCGTCCTCGATGCCGACATGGCCTATGCGTTGGTGCTCGCGCTCGGCGGCGTACCGTGCTACCCCATCCTGGCCGACGGGGCCTCGCCCGTGTGCCAGTTCGAGGACCCGGTCGACGATCTCGTGGAAGCGCTGGTCGCGCGAGGGATCTGGTGTGCCGAGATCATCCCCAGCCGTAACGCGGCCACCACCGTGGACCGCTACGCGACGGCACTGCGTGGCGCCGGGATCATCGTGCTGGGCGGCACCGAGCACAACACGCTCGAGCTGGCGCCGATGACACCGGAGTGCAAGGGCCACGTGCCGGTTTCCGAGCGCGTGGCGGAACTGTTCTGGGAGGGAGCGTGCGTCGTGGCGGCGCACCAGTACCTGTCGGCGCGCGGGCAAACAGGCTACGTGGACGCACTAGGTAGGCTGAACCCGGGCTTTACAACGCGCGATCGGCGCATCGGTGCTCTGGCACGTCTGGGCTCTATGGTCATCGAGGCATTCCACCGACCGGACTGGGACAGGAGCGCCGCAGTGGCACCAACGAACACCACAAGAGCAGCGGGGACCACCCAGCCGTGACGGCATACACGCGGCCATGGCCGGCGTTCGACGTCAAGGCGAGCCCTCTCGAGCACCTCCTAGACCTGTCCCACTACTACGGCTCCAACCCGGAGTTCGTGCTGGCCGGCGGGGGCAACACATCGGTGAAGCTGGGCGACCGCCTGTTCGTCAAGGCCAGCGGTTACGCGCTCGCGACCATCGGCCGCGAGGGGATCGTCGAGCTGGATCGAGGGGCGCTGCAGACGTTGCTGGAAAGCACGCTCAGCACCGATCCCAAGCAGCGAGAGGAGCAGTTCAAAGCAGCGGTGCTCGCGGCCCGCGTCGAGCCACAACAGAGTCGCCGTCCCTCGGTCGAGGCGGTGCTGCACCACATGATTCCGAGCCGCTTCGTCGTGCACACCCATCCGACGCTGGTCAACACTTTCAGCTGTTCGCGCGACGGCGGTGCGATCCTCGAGCGTGAACTGGGAGACCAGGTGTTGTGGATCGACCCCGTGGATCCCGGCTTCCTGCTTGCCAAGACGCTGGAGCGGGGCCTCGGCGATTACCGGGCCAGAACGGGCCGGGAGGGCCCTCGAGCGATAATCATGGCCAACCATGGCCTCGTTGTCAGTGGCGAAACCCCTGACGAGATCCGGGCTCACACCGACTGGTTGTTCCAGGAGCTGGAGCACGTGCTGGAGCCGACCAGGTCCGCGGAGCCCTTCGGCGTAGTCGCGACCGTAGGTGCGACTCGATCACGCGAGCTTGTCAACGCGATCGCTCCGACGTTACGAGCGTTGCTGAGCCCGGGCGAGGCCCTGAAGGTCGTCACGCTGGACGACTCAGCCTCGACGATGCGCCTGGCCGGCGGAGGCGACGGAGAGGCACTGACGGCTCTAGGTCCTCTCTGCCCGGACCAGATCGTCTACTGCAAGTCCTTCCCGTTGTGGTTCGAGGACGCGGCCGGCGGTGACCCAGTGGAGCGCCTGACGCACGCCGTCGGCGAGTATCAGCGCCAGCACAAGACTCTTCCCAACGTGGTGCTGGTCAAAGGACTCGGACTGTTTGCTGCTGGCGACACGTGGTCGGCGGCCGACGCAGTACGCCAGGTCTACAAGGACGCGGTCGACGTTATGGCGGGCGCTTCAGGGCTGGGCGGGGTCGAGTGCCTTGACGACCGCTTGCGTCGGTTCATCGAGGACTGGGAGGTCGAGTCCTATCGGCGGGAGGTGGCGTCCGCCGGCCATCGTGCCGGGCGCGTCGCGGGCAAGGTGGCGCTTGTGACTGGCGCGGCACAGGGGTTCGGCCTGCAGATCGCTCAGGACCTCGTTGCTCAGGGTGCGCATGTCGCGATGGCCGACGTCAACGACGTGGGGGCGCGGGAGGAGGCCGAAGCCCTGTCGGAGGAGTGGGGCGAGGGTCGCGCGATCGGCCTGCACGTTGACGTCTCCGACGCGGTGTCGGTCGATGAGCTGATCCACCAGGTCGTACGTGCCTACGGCGGCTTGGACTTGCTCATCTCCAACGCCGGCGTGCTGAGGGCCGCCAGTGTCAAGACCCAGGCCGAGCGCGACTTCGACCTGTCCACGGCGGTGAACTACAAGGGCTACTTCCTGTGCGTGCAGAAGGCAGTGCCGGTGATGGCGATCTCGCGCCGCGTGCGCCCGGGCTACTGGAGCGACATCGTCCAGATCAACTCGAAGTCCGGCCTGGCCGGATCGGAGAAGAACTTCGCTTACGCCGGGAGCAAGTTCGGCGGAGTCGGCCTGACCCAGTCCTTCGCCCTCGAGCTCGTCGACGACGGGATCAAAGTGAACTCGGTCTGCCCCGGTAATCTGTTGGACGGACCCTTGTGGTCTGACCCGCAAACCGGGCTGTTCGTCCAGTATCTGAACGCCGGGAAGGTACCCGGCGCTCAGACAGTTGACGATGTGAAGAAGTTCTACACGGACAAGGTGCCGATGCAGCGTGGGTGCACGACGGCGGACGTTATGAAGGCCATCTACTACTTGGTTGAACAGGAGTACGAGACCGGCCAGGCACTCCCGGTGACCGGAGGCCAAGTGATGCTCCATTAGCTTCAATTGTCGGGTGGTCGCAGCGGTCGTCTACGATCACATGTGGGCACGAAGGCGGCCGCCGAAAAGCGGCTCTCCGGTCAGACACGATCACGCCAGATGGACACGATGACACCAGACCAACACGACGACGCTCTCCCGGACACCCAGTGTGCCGTCCAACTGGTTGGACCCGGACATCTCGTGCTCAACCGCAGCAAGAACGTGCCGCGACCCGGCGCCCATCAGATCATGGTGAAGATCGAGGCAGTTGGTCTGTGCTTCTCGGACCTCAAGCTGCTGAACCAGTTCTCGGCCCACCCCCGCAAGGGGGAGATCTTGTCGGGCATCGCCCCGGAGGTGCTCGAGCAGATCCCGAGCTACGTGCCCGGCGAGCTGCCGACCGTGCCGGGACACGAGGTGTCGTGCCGGATTGTGGCAGTGGGCAGCGACGTCACCCACCACAGGGTCGGCGAACGCTGCCTTGTGCAGACCGACTACCGCACACTGCCCACCAAAGGTTCCAACGCCGCCTTCGGGTACAACTTCGAGGGCGGTCTCCAGGAGTACGTCCTGATGGACGAGCGCGTTGTCGTGGACACCGCCACCGGTGTCAGGTCGCTGATCGCCGTGTCGGAGGAGCCCAGCGCGTCGGCCGTGGCGTTGGTGGAACCGTGGGCATGCGTCGAGAACTCCTACTCCACGACGAACCGGCGCACGCTTGCCCCGGGCGGACGGCTGCTGGTGGTCGTCGATGACGGCCACGTCGCAATGGGCTTGGCCGAGGCGGCTCGGGATGATCAGGCGCCGGCCTTTGTGACGATCGTCGCAGCGGCCGAGGTCGACTGCGCCTGGGCCGGTGCGAACGCGGCGGTGACACGCGCGAACGACGTGGGTGAACTGCCGGATGCGGCCTTCGACGACGTCGTTTACTTTGGGGCGTCCAAGCCGACGATCGATTTGCTGAACGACAAGCTCGCTATGGGCGCCATCATCAACGTCGTCCTGGGTGGCGCCATAGTCGGGGCGCCGGTGTCGGTGGGGGTCGGCCGGGTTCACTACGAGGCGACGCGCTGGATCGGCACCGTCGGGCGCTCGGCCGCGGATTCCTATGCCGCGATCCCCCCTTCTGGGGAGCTACGACCAGGCGACACCCTGTTGGCCGTCGGCGCGGCCGGGCCGATGGGCCAGATGCACATACTTCGCAGCCTGTCCGCGGGCGTGGAAGGGCTCACCGTGGTAGGGACCGACCTCGACGACGTACGGCTGCGTTCGTTGCGGGTCAAGGCCCAGCCGCTTGC
>Ga0181521_10000902_pt1 | contig 36921 bp, 27 predicted proteins | sample PEATcosm2014_Bin_32_FD_119764 | JGI IMG/M metagenome (GOLD analysis project Ga0181521, IMG submission 119764) | Peatland microbial communities from MTU Mesocosm Facility, Houghton, MI, USA - PEATcosm2014_Bin02_60_metaG | ecosystem: Environmental > Terrestrial > Soil > Wetlands > Peat | place...
GGCCGAGCCAACCGGTCAGCGGCAGCCGCAACCCCGCCTGCAAATGCGGCGCTACATACAAGAATGCCGGCGCACCCGGACCGCCGTTCAAATACTTGTAGCCGCAGCCGACCGCCAGATCGACACCGTCCGCCCCAAGCTGCAACGGCACCGCGCCGACCGAATGCGACAAATCCCACAACACCAGCGCACCCGCCGCGTGGGCAGCGCTGGTCACGGCCGCCATGTCGTGCATCGCGCCGCTGCGGTAGTTCACATGTGTCAGCATCAGTACCGCGACCTCCGGCCCCAGAGCGCGCAACGGATCACTCACGACACGCACCGCATGGCCACGGCCCAGCAGCGCCGCCAGGCCTTGCGCCATGTACAGATCGGTGGGGAAATTACCAGTCTCCGTCAGGATCACGGGTCGCCCTGGCCGCGCATCCAACGCCGCCGCCAGGAGCTTGAACAGGTTCACCGACGTGGAATCCGCCACCAGCGTGCTGCCCGGGGCGGCACCGATCAACCGGCCGATCTTCTCACCGACTCGCATCGGCAGATCGATCCAGCGATGCTCCGTCCAGGCGCGGATCAGCGACCCGCCCCACTCACGCTCCACCATCTCGGCGATCCGACCCGGCGTCGCCTTCGGCACGGGGCCGAGCGAATTGCCATCGAGATAGATCACCCCCTCCGGCAACACGAACCGGTCACGGAACGGCGCCAGCGCATCGGCAGCGTCCAGCGCCGCCAGCGCCTCGCTAGTGACGCGCGGCACTCAGTCGTCCTTCTGCAGCACCACGCCCGCCGTCGCACCGCCATCGACCGTCAGCGTGTGCCCGGTGACGAAACTGCCGGCCTTCGATGCCAGGAACACCGCGGCGCCGGCGATCTCGTCCGGCTCGCCGATGCGCTGCAACGGCACGTCGCGTGTTGCCTTGCGATAGCGCACCGGGTCGGTCCACAGCGCGCGCGCGAAGTCGGTGCGCACGAGGCCCGGCGCGATCGCATTGGCGCGCACGTTTTTCGGCCCCCACTCCACCGCGATATTGCGTGCCAACTGCATGTCGGCCGCCTTGGAGATCGCGTACAGCCCAAGCGACGCCGAACCACGGAACCCGCCAACGGACGAGATGATGATGAACGAACCGCCGCCGCGTTCCGCCAGGTGCGGACACACCATGTTGGCCAGCCAGAAGTTGCTGCGCACATTGGCGCCCATGACGCGTTCGTAAACCTCGTCGGACGCACCCGCCGCCGGTCCGAGATAGGGATTCACCGCGGCATTGCTTACGACGATGTCGAAACCGCCGTACTGTGCGATCGTCTTGTCCACCAGGTTTTGCAGTTCCTCCTTGCGCGCGATGTGGCACGGGATCACCGTGGCCTCGCCGCCGCGTTCGCGGATCGACGCTGCTACGGCCTCGCACGCATCCGCCTTGCGGCTGGACACCACGACCTTGGCGCCATGCTCTGCCAGCCGTTCGGCGATGGCACGGCCAATACCTTTGCTGGAACCGGTAACGATTGCGACCTTGCCGGTCAGGTCGAACAACGACGACATGCGCGGGTTTCCTGCTGTTCTTGGCGGGACGGGTTACCCGTGAGTATGCTGGGAAACAGGGAACGTCAATCGGGCGAGGTCCATGCCGACGCAACGCACCACCGTCTATCGCCACGCAGAACTGCGCCGCCTGCTGCATCCGCAAAGCGTCGCGGTGATCGGCGCCTCGGCCCGCCCCGGCTCGTTCGGCGAGCGCGTGCTGCTGAACCAGCAGAATTTCGCCGGCCGCACCTATCCGGTGAACGCGCGCTACGACAGGATCGAAGAGCAGATCTGCTATCCGTCGGTCGGTGCGCTGCCGGAAGTGCCGGATTGCGCGGTGATTACCGCCGCACGCGACGCGGTGGAAGAGATCGTGCTGGACTGTGTCAAGGCCGGGGTCGGCGGGGTGATCATCTTCGCCTCCGGCTATGCCGAAATGGGCCGCGAGGACCGCATCGCCGCGCAGGACCGGCTGGCCGCGATCGCACGCGAGACCGGCCTGCGCATCGTCGGACCGAATTGCATCGGGGTGGTCAACGCCGTCCTCGACTCGCGCATCACCTTCATGAACATCACGCCGATCCCATCGCCGCGGCCACACGCGGTGGGTATCATCAGTCAGTCAGGCGCGCTCGGCATGGCACTGGCGCAGGCGGTGGTGCGCGGCGCCTCGTTCAGCCATGTGCTGACCTCGGGAAATTCCTGCGACGTCGATATGGCGGATTTCGTCAGCTATCTGGCCGACGATCCGGCCTGCACCGCGATCGCCTGCGTGTTCGAAGGCATGGCCTCGCCGGAGCGGCTATTGCTCGCCGCCGACTACGCCTGGCAGCGCGACAAGCCGCTGGTGGTCTACAAGATGGCGACCGGCGAGGAAGGTGCCGCGGCAGCGATGTCGCATACCGGTTCGCTCGCCGGCTCACACGCCGCCTATCGCGCGGTGTTTCAGCGCGCCGGAGCGGTGCTGGTGGAAAGCTACGAATCGCTGGTGGAGACTGCTTCGTTCTTCGCCAAGGCGCCGCCGCCCAAGGCCAAGGGCGCGGCGGTCGTGGCGGCGTCCGGCGGCGCGGCGATCATGGCCGCTGACCGCGCGGAGCAATACGGCGTGCCGATGCCGCAACCGGGTGCAGGGTTGCACGACCTGCTGGTGTCACGCATCCCGGATTTCGGCGCGGCGCGCAATCCCTGCGATGTCACCGGGCAAATTCTGAACGACCCGGAATCGCTGAACGTGTGCGCCGGCGCGTTCCTCAACGATCCGCACTATGCCACGCTGGTCGTGCCGATGACCTATGGCTACGCGGCATCGGCCGCGCGCATTCCGGTCTATGACCGGCTGGCGAAACAGGCCGGCAAGATCGTTTGCATTGCCTGGCAGGCTGAATGGCTGGAAGGACCGGGCGTGAAGGAGGCGGAGGAATCCGAGCGCGTCGCACTGTTCCGCTCGATGCCCGCGTTGTTCGCCGCGCTGGCGGCCTGGACCTGGCGCGCGGACAAACGCGCCGCCGCGCCCGAGACAATCACGCCGACACCGGTGAAAACGCTGAGCACGGCAGGTGAAATGATCGCCGCTGCTGGGGGCCGAGCGCTGACCGAACGCGAAGCGAAGGCGGCGCTGGCGTTGTACGGCGTTCCAGTGGTGGGCGAGCGCCTGACGCAAACCGCCGACGCGGCGGTCGCCGCCGCGGATGCGCTCGGCTACCCGGTGGTGCTGAAGGTCGAATCGCCTGATCTGCCGCATAAGACCGAAGCTGGCGTCATACGCCTGAACCTGCGGAATGCCGCCGAGACCCGCGCGGCCTACGACGCCGTGATGGCAAATGCGAACCGCGTGGTGCCAGCGCCGCACATCAACGGTGTGCTGGTGCAGCCGATGGTGCCGCAAGGCGTGGAGATGGTGGTTGGCGCCCGCGTCGATCCACTGTTCGGACCGTTGGTGGTGGTCGGTCTTGGCGGCATCCTGGTTGAGGTTCTGCAAGATACCGCGCTTGCCCCCGCCCCGGTGACGCATGCCGATGCCCGCGCGTTGCTGCGTCAGCTCAAGGGTGAGAAGCTGCTGCACGGGTTCCGCGGCGCACCGGCGGTGGACCTCGACAGGCTGGCCGACGTGATCTGTCGTATTGCGCGGTTCACCGCCGACCATCGCGATGCGATCGCCGAACTCGACGTCAATCCGCTGATCTGCGCCGGGGAGCGTATCATCGCGGTGGACGCGCTGATTGTCCCTTCCCAACCCTTGCCCACGCCGTGGGAGAGATCGGCGCGTAGCGCCCTGTGAGAATGCGACGTGCCGATGCACTCACCCTCACCCTCGGTCCTGGCGCACCGTGACCTGCCCCGCGCACCGCACGGAAGAGGTTAGCAAAATGCGCGTCGCGGTCGTCGGCGCGGGCATCGTCGGCGTCAGTTGCGCGCTGCACCTGCGCCTCGCAGGCCACGACGTCATTCTGCTGGATCCGCGTCCGCCCGGCACCGCGACATCGTTCGGCAATGCCGGTGGCATCGTCACCGGCGCCGTCGTCCCGAACAGCACGCCCGCGCTGCGCCGCGATCTGCGCCGCATCTTGTTCGACAAGGACAGTGCCGTGCGGCTGCGCTGGTCCTACCTGCCCAGACTTGCGCCCTGGCTACTGCGCTTTTTGTCCGAAGGCCGTGACGAACGCGTGCGGGAGATCGCGCGGGCGCTGCAGCCGCTGGTCTCGCGCGCCTACGAGGCGCACCGCGAACTCATTACGGTGTCCGGGGCAGATGGCATCGTGCGACCGGTCGGCTGGCTGAAGGTCTACGCCAGCGAAGCCAATTTTGCCGCCACGCAATACGACCGCACTATCATGGCAGCGAATGGCGTGCGCTTCGACGTGCTCGAGGGCGACGAGATCCGCCAGCTCGAACCCGCGCTGGCGCCGCGTTTCGAAAAGGCGCTGTTTCAGCCGGACAGCGCCTTCGTCACGTCGCCACGCAAGCTGACCGAGGCCCATGCCGCACACTTCGTCCGCATCGGCGGTGCGCTGGTGCAGGAACGTGTGCGTGGCATCACGCCGGAGCCCGCCGGCGTCATGCTCGATTGCGAGTTCGGCTACCGCCAGGTCGACGCGGTCGTGATCGCCGCCGGTGCCTGGTCGCAGGAACTGGTGCGCCAGGTCGGCGATCGTGTCTTGCTCGATACCGAACGCGGCTATCATTTGAATCTGGATCGCGGCAACGCCGGCGAGTTGCACCGCCCGGTGGTGTTTCCCGATCGCGGCGGTTTCGTGCTCGCACCAATGCAGGACGGCATTCGGCTGACCAGCGGCGTGGAACTCGCCGGTCTTGATGCGCCGCCGGATTTTTCCCGCATCCGCCGCCTGATCCCGCGAGCGCTGGACGTGCTGCCGGGATTGTCGGCACAGGTGACGCGGCAGTGGATGGGCTATCGCCCGTCCACTCCGGATTCGCTGCCGGTGATCGGCCGCTCGCCACGCTCGCCGCATGTGTATTATGCGTTCGGCCATCAGCATCTGGGGCTGACACTCGGCCCGATCACCGGCCGGCTGATTGCCGCATTCGTGAGCGGCCGGCAGCCCGAGTTCGACGTATCGCCCTATCGCATCGAACGGTTCTGACCCATGCCCATCTGTGAAGCCGATCCCTGGCGTTTCCAGTATTTCGAGAACGTCCCCTGTCCGCCGGATGTGCGGATCTCCACGGAGGACTCCGATTCCTGGGAATGGTACCCGCGGCATCGGTGGATCTACGACAAGCTCGCCGTCGCCTTGTCGCAAGGGCTGGAGGCCGCGCCGCATGGCGTCATGCCGCGCGCTTTCCCGGTGTTTTCCAAGCCGATCATGAACCTGCGCGGCATGGGCACTGGCAGCCAGGCGATCCATTCCGCCGAGGAGTACAAGACCAAGCTCACCGCCGGGCATTTCTGGTGCACGCTGCTGACCGGCGCGCATGTCAGCAGCGACGCCGCGCTGGTGAACGGCGAGCCACGCTGGTGGCGCCATACCTCCGGCGCGACCGCCCCGGGCGGCACGTTCGACCACTGGACCATCCACGCCGAGGCGATGCCGGGCATTGAAGACTGGTGCGGCGCCTGGGCACGCCAGCACCTCGCCGGCTACACCGGCATGGTGAATTTCGAAACGATCGGCGGCCGCATCATCGAGGCGCATCTGCGCTTCGCCGACCAATGGCCCGATCTTTACGGCGCCGGCTGGGTGGAAGCGCTGATCCGGCTGCATGTCACCGGCGACTGGGATTATGCCGATATCGACCGGCGCGACGGCTACAGCGTCGTGCTGTTCGGCCCGCACGGTCCGCGCTATCGCCATCCGCCGCCGTCGCTGGTGGACGAAGTGCGCGGCATGCCCGGCGTTTCGTCCGTGCAGATCACCTTCCACGAGGAACGCGACCCCGCGCACCATGCCATGCCGCCGGGCGGCTTCCGCCTCGCCATCGTCAACGCGCATGCGTTGCAAGCCGGGCAGACCGCGCGCGAAAAGTTGCGGCAGGTGCTATTGTCCACCGAACATCACAAGCCAAGCCCGTAGCCGCATGCCGGCATGGTGGTCAGCCGATCTCGGCGACTTCCTGGCGCAGGAGCCGGAATCGATCGTCGGTACCCTGTCCACGCGGCTGGTTGAAACGCACCCGCTGAACCGCGCGACGCAAGTGCAGGCTTGGCGTGCGCAGATCGCCCTGTTGCGTGAGGTTCTGCCTGGCCTGCCCGCTAGCTGGCGTCTGCTGCTGGAATATCCGCTGCTACGGCTGCAACGACGGATTGATGCGGTGCTGCTGACGGAACGCGCCGTGCTGGTGCTGGAATTCAAGGTTGGAGCAGGATCCTTCACCACCATCGACCGTCAGCAGGTCGAGGATTACGCGCTCGATCTGTTCGACTTCCACGCCGAAAGCCGTGCACACCCGGTGGTTCCGATCCTGGTCGCCACCCATGCCACGCCACGCGCCATCCATTGGCCACTGCTCTGGCACGGCGTGACGCCGGTGTTGGATGCCGGCGCTGCGACGCTGTCCGATCTACTGCGCGAGATCGAACGCCGTGTGCCGATCCCAGCGCGGCCACTCGATCCGAATGCATGGGAGCTTGCCCCGTACCGGCCGGTGCCCACCATCGTCGAGGCGGCAACCATGCTGTACGGCCGGCACGGCGTCGCCGACATCGCCTCGGCCCGCGCCGACGTCGGCAACCTCTCCCGCACAACCGAGGCAATCCGTGCCACCATCAACCACGCGCGTGAGACCGGTCGGCACGAAGTGGTGTTCGTCACCGGCATTCCCGGTGCCGGCAAGACTCTTTGCGGTCTGCAGGTGGTCTTCGGCGCCGAAGCCGGTGCGGCGTTCCTTACCGGCAACCTCCCGCTCGTACACGTGATGCGCGAGGCGCTGGCACGCGACGCGCGTGATCAGGGCCGCAGCATCCGCATGGCACGACAGGAAACCGAAAGTGCAATCCAGCCGCTGATCGGCTTCTTGCGCGACAGCATGCCACGGAGCGCTCCACCGCATGAACATGTGATCGTGTTCGATGAGGCGCAACGCGCCTGGGATGCCGATTTCGGCCGGCGCAAATTCGGTCATGCGGAGAGCGAGGCGGCGATGTTCCTCGACATCATGCGTCGCCACGCGGACTGGGCGGTGATCGTTGCCCTGGTCGGCGGCGGTCAGGAGATCAATACCGGCGAGGCCGGTCTTGCAGCCTGGGGTGAGGCGCTGCGCGCGCGTCCCGACTGGCATGTGCGTGCCGCGCCAGGCGTGCTGACGGCCTCCGACACCCGGCAACGGCTTTTCGCAGGTATGCCGGACGGGCTGACAATCGACGCCGCGCTACATCTCGACGTGCCGATCCGCTCAATCCGTTCCGCTTCTGCCGCGCCCTGGGTCGATGCGGTCCTGCTGGGCAATGCCGCACTTGCGCGAACGATCGCCGACGAAGCGGGCGGCGTGCCGTTCCTGCTGACCCGCTCGCTTGCGACCATGCGTGCGGCATTGCGCCGTTTGGCACGCGGCACGCGCCGGGCCGGATTGGTGTGCAGCGCCAGCGCCCGGCGGCTGGTTGCCGATGGAATCTGGCCGAACTTTCCGCACCTCGACGACGCCGCGGTCGCCAATTGGTTCCTGCAACGCTGGCCGGACGTTCGGGCCTCCGACGCGCTGGAACTGCCCGCGACGCAATTCGCCTGCCAGGGTCTGGAACTCGACCATGTCGGCCTGTGCTGGGGCAACGACCTGATCCGCCGCCGCGATCGCATCGATTGGGTCGTGCGGAGCTTCGCTGGCACGCGCTGGCTTGAACCGCGCGGCGAGGCCGCGATCGCCTACCAGGTGAACACCTATCGCGTGCTGCTGACACGCGCGCGGTACGAGACGGTGATTTGGGTGCCCACAGGCGACGGCACGGACGCGACACGCCCGCCAGCCGATTTCGATGCGATTGCAAAATTCCTGCACGCGTGTGGCGCGCAACCGGTGGAAGATCTGCCGACGACGCCCGACGAAAGCGCCGAACCTGCGCCAATGCTGCTGTGAGGCTCGGGACGAGGCTGTCCTTCCGCACCCCGAAGCCTTTACCGTTGCCGCTGCGCATGCTCCTTACGCCGGCCAAGCGGCGCGCAAGCGACCCCGACAACGCTTCGTTTCTGAGATACAAAGACTGCGGATCGCGCGCTGTTGACTGCGCGCGACACAAATCGGCCCCTGTCGACCGCTAATCTGCATCCTCTCCATACCAAAGGTTCTCGTTCCATGCCTGAGCAGCGCGTGCCACTGGACCGGCGACCGGCGCCGATCCCGGCCGCCCAGACACCTCGGACCACCAGCCTGCTGACGCTGGGGACCAGTGTCGTGGTCATTGCCGGGCTCTACTTCGGCCGCAGCGTCCTGATTCCCATCACACTTGCGGTATTGTTGTCGTTTCTGCTCGCACCTCTGGTGGAGCTATTGCACCGCCTACGGATGCCGGATTTCCTTGCCGCGCTGCTTGCCGTTGCCCTTGCTTTGGGAACCATCGTGGGACTGGGTGGATTGATCGGCACCCAGGTCGCCAACCTCACCGGGCAAGTCCCGCGTTATGCCAGCACGATCGAAACAAAAATTGCAACGGTGCAGCAATTCGCATCGTCGCGTTTCGACGCAATCATGCGCGGAGTCGGCCGTCCGTTTCATGCCGCCCCGACGCAGCGATCCTCGCCTGGCACACCACCCGCCCAACCAGCAAACAACTCCGACAATTCCGAGCCGCAGCCGGTTCCGGTGGAAGTGCATCAGCCCCCCAGTAGCGCGATGCAGCTTGCGGAACAGGTGGTCGAGCCACTGATCAACCCACTCGCCGCTCTGGCGATCGTGTTCGTGGTGTCCACCTTCATTCTGGCACAGCGCGAAGACCTGCGTGATCGCATGATCCGTCTGTTCGGTGCGTCCGACCTGCACCGCACCACGGTCGCCATGGACGAGGCTGCGCACCGGCTGTCACGTTATTTCCTTGCGCAGCTTGCCATCAATATGGCGTTCGGCGCGATCATCGGTACCGCTTTGTATTGCATCGGCCTGCCCTCACCGTTGCTATGGGGGATCATCGCGATGCTGCTGCGCTTCCTGCCGTATATCGGCGCACCGCTTGCGGCGGTGCTGCCTCTGCTCCTCGCCGCTGCAACGTCGCCAGGTTGGGCGTCGGTCGTGTGGACCGCGGTTCTGTTCGGCGGGCTGGAATCCATCATGGGCCAGGTGGTGGAGCCCTTGGTGTATGGCCACTCGACCGGTCTCTCGCCATTTGCCGTGGTTGTGGCAGCAATCTTCTGGACCTGGCTGTGGGGACCGATCGGGTTGATCCTGTCAACGCCGCTGACACTCTGCTTCATGGTGCTGGGACGGCATGTCGACCGCCTGGAGTTCCTCGACATTCTGCTGGGCGACCGTCCGGCACTGCAACCGGACGAAAGCTTCTATCAACGCATGCTGGCCGGCGACCCGGACGAAGCAGGCGAACAGGCGGAACAGTTCCTGAAAGATGCACCGCTGTCCCGATACTATGACGAGGTGGCAGTGCCGGGCCTGCGGCGCGCCACGATCGACGCCGCACGCGATGCCCTGAGCGCGCAGCAACTCGAACGCGTATTGGAATCGGCCTACACGTTAATCGAGGAGTTGGTGGACGAGGCCAAGCCAGAGGCGGCCTTCACCGAACCACGGCAGGCGGATCCCGGCATTGTTCTGTGCGTTGCGGGACGCGGACCATTGGACGAGGCCGCGGCGCGGATGCTCGCCCAGCTTCTCGGCGAACGCGGGATTGCCGCGCACGCCGTGCCGTACCAGGCGATTTCGCGCTCGGAGTTGCCGGCGCTGCAGGCCCGCGGCATCCCGATGCTTTGTCTGTGCTATCTGGATTTGGAAGGTGGCATCTCGCACGTTCGCTATCTGCTGCGCCGCCTGCGCCGGGTTCTGCCAGACCTGCCGATGCTTGTGGGGATATGGCCGCAGGGTGCGCCGGCATTGCACGACGAGCGAATGCGCGCCGCGATCGGTGCCGATCATTATGTCACTTCATTGCAGGAAGCGGTGGAGGCCTGCGCAGTCGTTGCCCGGCGTGGGGAACCCGCGGCTTCCCCACCGATGCAATCGCAACCCGACGCCCAGCCGCCGCAGCCAGCGTCTGAACCCCAGGCACCGCTGCGGCCACAGGAACAGCCGCAGCCACAGTTGCCGTGAACGCCAGCTTGGTGCACCGGGGGATTTCGTGCATCCTGCGACCAGATGCGGCAACTCCGGCTCCGGCCACCATCGAACTTCACTCGCCTGGCGCTCGCTGTCCTGGCGAGTCTGCTGCTGCCTGCGGTCACGCTTGCCGCCGAACTGAAAGTCGCCACCTGGAACTTGAACTGGCTGACCGAACGCCCCGCCGGCGATCCGTCGCTGCCCGCGGATGTGCACGTGCGGGCACCGGAGGATTTCGATCGGCTGCGGCAATACGCAACGCAACTGGATGCGGACGTCATCGCCATCCAGGAGGTGGACGGCCGCGCCGTCGCCGCCCGCATTTTCCCACCTGACCACTATTCGATCCATATGACCCATGACGAGGTGGTGCAGCGTGTCGGCATCGTCGTGCGTCGCGGCCTGACCTACGACGTCAACCCGGACGTCACCGCGTTGCAGGGCGACCGGCACCTGCACCTGCGCAGCGGCGCCGACATCACGCTGCACCTTACTGCGGGACTGCTGCGCGTTTTGGCGGTGCACCTCAAGACCGGCTGCGACGACGCGCAACTAACACGCAGCAGGCGCCGCCCCTGCACCGAGTTGCGCGCCCAGGTTCCGCCGTTACAGGCCTGGATCGCGGCGCGTCAGCACGAAGGCGTGCCATTCATCGTGCTGGGCGACTTCAACCGCCACATGGACGGAAAGGACCAGCTATGGGCCGCATTGAGCAATACGGCACCGCTGGTACGCGCAACGGAGGGGCGCTCCAGTCCGTGCTGGGTCAATGAGGCGTTCATCGACCACATCATCGCCGGCGGCGCGGCGCGCGACTGGATGCAACTGCCGACGTTGCGCGTGTTGAGCTACCGCGAGAGCGGCGATGACTGGAAGGATCGGTTATCGGATCACTGCCCGGTATCGGTTCAATTTCAGACACCTGGGTGACCGCGGAAACTTCCGTTGCACGGTCGCCCCCCATGGGCGTCAGGATAAGCGCTCGACGGAGCAAAAATTCACTCCCCCTCCCCTTGCGGGAGGGGGTTGGGGGGAGGGGGAGTTTTCTTCTCCGCGTCCCGCTTATCCTGACGCCTATGCGGTCGCTCCCCTCGTCATGGCCGGGCTTCCGACACCGACGCATCGAGCAGCGTCGCCAATTCCGCCGCATGCTCGTAATCCGGCATGAGGCGCGTCAGTTCCGCGTCCCGCACAACCGCCGGATGGAAATAAATCTCGCTGACCCCGTCCGGCAATTCGTGCAGCAGACGGAGCACGCGTGGCGTCGTCATGTGGCCGCTCCATGCCAGGCCGAAACAGTAATCGTTGGTTATCATTCCGGCCCGGCGTGCCTGGCGGCGCAATACGCGCGTCCAATGATACAACGCGTGGGCACCCCACCCGACCCGCGTGCCGCAACGCGCAAGCACCGCCGGCGGCTCCGCCGGAATGCGCACCGAGCGCAGACCAAACTCAGCGCCGATCTGCAACATCAGCCGGCCGACCGTCGGATGCAGATGCATGTGCTTGTGCGCGTTGGCATGATCGAGCGTCAGGCCGGTGGCGGCAAACGCGGCGAACTGCGCACGGATTTCCGCCGCGAGTTGGCGGCGTAGACGCGGACGGAAAGAGTAGTTCACGCCAAGACGCAACTGGTCGGATGGAAACCAGCCTGACGCGTCCACCAGATCCGGAATATCCAGCGGCGGCAGCAGCGCCTGGCCTTCGATGACCACCAGATGCAGCCCGACCCGCAGCCCAGGCAATGCGCGCGCACGCCGCACCGCGTCAGCCGCAGCGGAGCCCGCCACCATCAGGCTGGCGCCGTTCAGCGCGCCATCACGAAACGCGCGTTCGACCGCTTCGTTGACGGATTCCGACAATCCAAAGTCATCGGCCGAGAAGACGACACGCTGCATCCGGCCGACATAGCGGCCTGGCAGTGCGCCGCCTACCCCACCCCGGCACGCGTTACGAGGTCTGGCGACGCAGAAATGCCGGAATGTCCAGCACCGTCTCATCACCAGCGGCGGCGGCCAGACGCACGGTTGCGCCACGCGGGGCTTCCACGCGCGGCTCGCTATGCACCGCCGGCTCATGCCGCGGCGGAGCCGTTTCCACCGCCGGTGGGGGTGCCGAACGCCGACGGAATGCCCCGGTGACCGTGGCGAACAGACTTGGCCGTGGCGGTTCGGCGATCTGCGGCAGCGCGGACGGCGTAGCGGTTGGCCGCGCTTCGGCGAACAATCCGGTGCCTGCCCTGACGAATGCGCCAGGCCCTCCCCGCGGCGGCACCGGCTGCGGCGGCACCGCTGCGGCTTGCGGAGCCGGAGGGTGCATCTCCAGCGCCACGTTGCCATCGGTGATCGGTTCCGCCTGTGTGCGCATCTGCACCGCCGGTTGACGCAGCGGCGTCGGGACCATCGTCTGAGCATGCATTGTCTGGGCATGTACTGCCTGAGCATGCATTGCCTGAGCATGCATTGCCTGAGCATGCACTGTCTGCGGCCCGGCGTGCGCCGGCATTCCTGTCGCCGCTGGCGCGGGCACCGGGATGGGCTGCGGCGCCGGCATCGCGCCGCCGCCCACGGCGACCAGACGCGGGCGCGCCTCGGCGGCCATCGGCGTGTCGATCCCGGTGGCGACAACCGACACCCTGATCCGCCCCGACAACGTCTCGTCGATTGCCGAGCCGAAGATGATGTTCGCCTCTTCGTCCACTTCCTCGCGGATGCGGTTCGCCGCCTGGTCCACTTCGAACAGCGTCAGGTCGTCGCCGCCGGTGATGTTGATCAGCAACCCGCGCGCGCCGGCCATCGACGTGTCTTCCAGCAGCGGATTGCTGATCGCCGCTTCGGAAGCGCGGATGGCGCGGTTCTCGCCTTCCGCCTCGCCGGTGCCCATCATCGCCTTGCCCATTTCCGCCATCACCGTGCGGATACCGGCAAAGTCCAGGTTCACCAGGCCGGGCGCCATCATCAGGTCGGTGACGCCGCGTACACCCATGTACAGCACCTGGTCGGCCATCTTGAACGCATCCTTCCAGGTGGTGCGTTCATTTGCCATTCGGAACAGGTTCTGGTTCGGGATGACGATCAGGGTATCGACGTATTGCTGGAGTTCCTCGATCCCCTGGTCGGCGCAGCGCGCGCGGCGCACGCCCTCGAAGCCGAACGGTTTGGTCACCACGCCGACGGTGAGGATGTTCCGCTCGCGCGCCATGCGGGCGATGACGGGTGCGGCGCCGGTCCCGGTGCCGCCGCCCATGCCCGCGGTGATGAACACCATGTGCGCGCCGTCGAGATGGCGATACAGCTCGTCGGCCGCTTCTTCCGCCGCCGCCTTGCCGATTTCCGGCTTCGCCCCGGCCCCAAGGCCCTGGGTGATATGCGGCCCGAGCTGGATGCGGCGGTCGGCGCGACTGTGCATGAGCTGCTGCGCGTCGGTGTTCGCGACAACGAACTCCACGCCCTGCAAGTTCGCCGCGATCATATTGTCCACGGCATTGGTGCCGCCGCCGCCGACGCCGATCACCGTGATACGCGGCGTGAAATCGGTGTGAACCTGCTGCGGAATTGTGAGATTGAGTGTCATGCGGACGTCTCCCCCACGCGACTCGGGTCGGTGAACGATGTGTTAAGCAGGAAGCGGAGCGATTCGCGAGCCATCAGATTCGCTCCCGAAGAAAATTGACGATGCGGCGGAACAGGCCGGTGGGCTGCGCCACCTCCAGATCGACATCGTGCAGCGTGCGTCCCTCGCCGGCGGCCCAATGCAACAGGCCGGCGGCCGTCGCGAACGCTGGACCGGATGCCGAGTCGGGCAGTCCGCGCATGGCGTGCGGCCGGCCCAGACGCACATGCCGCGACAGCATCCGCGCCGCCATCTCGCGCACGCCGGCGAGTTGGCAAGCGCCGCCGGTCAGCACCACGCGATTGCCCGCGGCACGCGTCAGGCCGGTGCTGTCCAGCCGTTCCTTGACGTATTCGAAGGTTTCTTCCAGCCGCGGCCGAATGATGTTCACCACCATGCTGCGCGGCACCTTGGCGATCTGGTGTTCCTCCTCACCGACCAAGTGCACCGGCACCAGCTCGCGCTCGTCGTCAGGCGAGGACTGCACATTGCCGAACACGGTCTTCAGTCGCTCGGCATGATTGAGCGAGGTGGAGAGGCCGGTGGCGAGATCCTTGGTGACATGAAACCCGCCGATCGGCAGTTGCGCGGTGTGCAGCAATTGTCGGTCGGCGAACACCGCCATGCCGGTGGTGCCGCCGCCCATGTCGATCACCGTGGCGCCGAGTTCCTGTTCATCGGCCACCAGCGTGGCGAGGCCGGCGACCATCGGCGCCGATACCAGTTCGGCAATGTCGAGGTCGCAGCGCGCGATGCAGGCGCCGAGAGAGCGCAACGCGGTCGCCGCCGAGTCGATGATGTGCAGCTTCGCGGTCAGCGTGGTGCAGAACAGGCCGCGGGGATCCACCACGCCCTCCATCTCGTCCGTCGAGAAGGTCAGCGGCAAGGCGTGGATGACTTCACGCCCCTCCGCCTTGGCGCGGGTGCGGCCCTCCGCCACCACGCGGCGAATGTCCTGCTCCTCGACCGCGCGGCCGTTGACCGGCCATTGCACGTTGAACAGTTGCGAGACCGGCTGGCCGCAGGACAGGTTTACCGTCACCGAACGCAGCCTGGTGTCGGCCATGTCCTCGGCCTGGCCGACGCAGGCACGGATCGATTTTTCGGCTTCGTCCAGATCGACAATGCCGCCGGCGCGCACGCCGCGGCCGCGATGCCAGCCGAAGCCCAGCACACGCAGCGTGCCGTCGCTTTCGGTGCGACCGATCAGGCAGGCGATCTTGGTCGTGCCAATATCCAGCACGCCGAACGGGCCGGTGCGATGATGCCGCGGGCGCTCGGGTTCATCTGCTCCTGTCATCGGCGGTGTCAGCACGCGATGTGACATGTCGTTCATCGCGGTGCTCCACCGTCAGCATTCTCCCCCTCCCCTTGTGGGAGGGGGTTGGAGGGAGGGGTGCGTGCAGCCACAGTCCTTGGCTGTACGCACCCCTCCCCCCAACCCCCTCCCACAAGGGGAGGGGGAGAATTTTGCTTGCATGCTTGCGACGTGCGGTTCATCGGTGTTGCTCCGTTACGTCGATTTCTTCGGGTTCGGCGGTTGCGTCGCCGTATCGGATGGGTGCGGACGCAGCACCAGGCGGTCCGGCAGACGCATGTCGATCGCGACCAGCGGCCGATCGAGCAGATCGTGGTCCTGCTGCAACTGCATCAGGCGGTCGAGCGCGACGATCTCGTGGCCTTCCGGCAGCATCACGTCGGCGCCGTTGTTCAGCCGCAGGTTCCATCGGCGCTCGCCGACGCGCACCACGGCAACCACACGTTGCTGCAAGGCGGGCCGCGCGGTCAGGGCGTCGAGCAATGTCGCGGCGGAGGGCGGCGCGCCGACACCGACGACCAGCGGCAGTCCGCGGAAACTCGCCACTTCCTGGTGCGCCACGATCTGCCCGGTGCGGTCGATCAGCACGAACTTGCCGTCGTTCTGCCAGATGGCGAAGGGGCGGCGTTCCTGGATGTTCACCACGATCGTATCGGGCAGGCGACGTTCGACGGTGGCATGCTCGATCCAGGACAGCGTCTCGATCCGCTGGCGCGCCTGTTCCAGCGAAAATCCAAGCATCGGATCGCCCTTGTTGACGCCGAGCGCGGCGCGCAGCAGTGGCTCGGGTGTGTTGGCGCGACCTTCGATGACGATGTCGCGCACGCGCAGCCCGGCGAAGGCGGTGGCATTGCCGACATGCTCGCGCAACGTGGCCAGCGTGCCGCCGGGCGCGGCGGATCGCAGCACGCCGATGAGCAGGAGGGCGAGCAGGACGGAGAATGCGGCCCAGGCGGCGGGGCGAAGCAGTTTCTTCTGCCGCCGCAACCAGAGTTTCAGCCGCGCCGGACGGTCGTTGACCGAGTTGCGCGGCGAGCGGCTCACGCGCGGCATGCGGCGTTCTCCACCATCCAAGTGCAAAGCTGCGGGAAACTCATTCCCAGATGCGCCGCTTGCTCTGGCAGCAGCGAGGTGGGCGTGAGGCCGGGTTGCGTGTTGATCTCGAGCAGCACAAGGCGACCTGGTTCGCCTGCCGTATCGTCGTAGCGGAAGTCGCAGCGTGTCGCGCCGCGGCAGCCAAGTGCGCGATGCGCTGCCGATGCCACGTCAAGGGCGCGCGCGTAGATGTCCGGATGCACCGCGGCGGGGATGATATGGCGCGAGCCGCCATCGGCGTATTTCGATTCGTAGTCGTAGAACACGCCGGCTTCGGCGATGATTTCCGTCACACCCAGCGCGCGGTCGCCCATCACGCCGACGGTGAGTTCGCGGCCGGCGATGTATTCCTCCACCATCGCGACGGTGCCGAAGCGCCAGGCGCGCGCCACTTCGGCGCGGCGGTTGTCGCCGGTGCGGATGATCTCGACGCCGACCGAGGAACCCTCGTTCACCGGCTTTACGACATAAGGTAGCGGGATCGGATCGGCGGCTTCCAGTTCGTCCACCGGGACGACGCGGCCGCGCGCCACCGGCAGGCCATTGGCGACGAACACCGCCTTCGCCGCCGCCTTGTCCATCGCAAGGGCCGAGGCGCGCACACCGGAGTGCGTGTAGGGGATGCCGAGCCAGTCAAGCACGCCCTGGATCGCGCCGTCCTCGCCGAGACGGCCGTGCAGTGCGTTGAACACCACGTCCGGTTTCGGAGTCAGCGCGGCGATGACGGCTGTGAGGTCGTCGTTCACTTCGATCGGGGTGACGTTGAAGCCGGCCTCGCGCAAGGCTGCGATCACCTGGATGCCGGTGGACAGGCTGACGTCGCGTTCGGCGGAGATGCCGCCGTAGAGGACTGCGACACGCTTTAGCTCTCCCGCGGAGCGGGAGAGGTCGGCGCGCAGCCCCGGGTGAGGGTGATCGGGTCGGCACGCAGCACTTTCTTGCAGCGTGCCGGCCCGATCACCCTCACCCTCGGTGCTTCGCACCCCGACCTCTCCCGCCGCAGGCGGGAGAGGTTTTCTCAACATCGTCATCCCACCACCTCCGGCCCGCGCGCGGGCACGCCGATGCGATGGATCTCCCAATCCAAATTCACCCCCGATGCAGCGAACACGCGCCGGCGCACTTCCTCGCCGAGCCCTTCGATGTCGGCTGCCGTCGCGTTACCGGTGTTGATCAGGAAGTTGCAGTGCTTCTCGCTGACCATGGCGCCGCCGCGGGTCAGGCCGCGACATCCGGCCGCGTCGATCAGCTCCCACGCCTTCATGCTCGGCGGGTTGCGGAACGTGGAACCGCCGGTGCGCGCGCGGATCGGCTGCGACGCTTCACGGTTGGCACGGATCTCGTTCATGCGCGCGGCGATCGCCACCGGTGCGCCGGGAAACGCGCGCAGCCGCGCTCGGGTGACCACCGCGCCGTGCGGCAGCCGCGCATGGCGATAGGCAAACGCCAGCTCGGCCGCTGCCATGCGGCGCTGTTCGCCGGAGCGCGTGACGAGCTCGGCCCAGTCGAGGACATGCGCCGCCTCGCCGCCATAGGCGCCGGCGTTCATCGTCATCGCGCCACCGATCGTTCCGGGAATGCCGGAGAGGAATTCCAGCCCGGTCAGTCCCGCGGCGGCGGCATGTTCCGCCACCGTCACGTCGAGTGCGGCGGCCCCGGCGATCACGCCATCCGCTTCCGTCGTGACCGCGGAGAAGCCACGCGCCAGCTTGATAGTGACGCCCGGCAGGCCGCCGTCGCGAATAATCAGATTGGAACAGGCACCGATCACGTGCACCTGGATATCGAGCGGCAGCGCGCCGAGAAACGCGGCGAGATCGTCGGCATCGGCGGGCCGCACCAGCGCCTCGGCCGGGCCGCCGACGCGGAACCAGGTGAACGGCGCGAGCGGTGCGTTCGCCTGCACGCGGCCACGCAACGGCGGCAGCGAGTCGAGCAGCGAAGGGGTGAGGCGCGCGGGCATCGTCATGAGAACCTCTCCCACCTATTGGGAGAGGTCGGCGCATGTAAGCGCGACGGATGACGGTGCAGCGTGCGGCACGTTGCGGAAGACAGCAGCGGGGCGACCCGATCACCCTCACCCGGCGCTGCGCGCCGACCTCTCCCGCAGGGGGGAGAGGTTGTCATACGCCACCTCCCGCCGCGCGACGCGGCGCCGCCGCGGCTTGCAGCTCGGTCAGCTCCGCCGGCAGCGTGGCAGCCCATTGCGTGATCGAACCGGCGCCGAGGCACACGACGAAGTCGCCCGACCGGGCAATCGCGTTCACCATCTCCGCCAGCCGCGCCGGCGACGGCAGCGCCACCACCGATCGGTGGCCGCGCGCGCGCAGCCCTTCAACCAGCGCATCGCGATTCACACCCTCGATGGGAGCTTCTCCCGCGGCATAGACGTCAGCGACGATCACCGTGCCGGCGTCGTTCATGCAGGTGCAGAACTCGTTGAACAGTGCATGGAGCCGCGTGTAGCGATGCGGCTGCACCACCGCGATGACGTCGCGCGCGCCGGCCTGGCGCGCCGCTTTCAACACCGCGGCGATCTCCACCGGATGGTGGCCGTAGTCGTCGATCACCGTGATGCCGCCGGCCTCGCCGGTCTTGGTAAAGCGCCGCTTGACGCCCTTGAAGCCGAGGAACGCGCTGCGCAGCGTGGCGTCGTCGATTTCCATCTCCAGACCGACCGCGACCGCGGCCAAGGCGTTCTGCACGTTGTGGCTGCCAAGCATCGGCAGGCGGAACGGACCCATGCGCCGCTGGCGGTTGCGCGCGCGGTCGGTGACGATGACCTCGAAGGTGGAGCCCAGCTTGTCGGGCACCACGCGTTCGGCCCGCACATCGGCCTGCGGCGAGAATCCGTAGGTGGTGATGCGATGATCCGACAAGCGCGGAATCATCTGCTGCACCGACGGATGATCGATGCACAGCACGGCAAATCCGTAGAACGGCACGTTGGCAACGAACTGATCGTAGCCGGCGATCATCGCCTCGGCCGAGCCCCAATGGTCCAGGTGCTCCGGGTCCATATTGGTGACGATGGCGATCACCGCGGGCAGGCGCAGGAAGCTGCCGTCGGATTCGTCTGCCTCCACCACCATCCAGTCACCGGCGCCGAGCCGCGTGTTGGTGCCGTACGCATTGATGATGCCGCCGTTGATCACCGTCGGATCGAGCCGCGCCGCCTCCAGCACCGCGGCGATCAGGCTGGTGGTGGTGGTCTTGCCGTGCGTGCCGCCAACCGCGATCGACCATTTCAACCGCATCAGCTCGGCGAGCATTTCGGCGCGCCGCACCACCGGGATCAGTTTTTCCCGGGCCGCGGCGATCTCGGGGTTGTCGCGCCGGATCGCGGAGGAAACCACGACGACCTGCGCGGAGCCGAGATTAGCTGCGTCGTGACCGACCGCGACCGGGATGCCGGCGTCGCGCAAACGTTTCACGTTGGCGGAATCGGCGATGTCGCTGCCTTGCACCGAATAGCCAAGATTGTGCAGCACCTCAGCGATGCCGGACATGCCGATGCCGCCGATGCCGACGAAATGGATGGTGCCGATGGAGAGAGGCAACGCCCTCATGTGCGGGCCTTCCTTGCTTTAGGCTCCCCCTCCCCTGGAGGGCTTGAGCCGCGAAGCGGATCAAGCCCTCCAGGGGAGGGGGAGGAATTCGCGCCGCGCATGAGGTCTTCGACGAGGTCGGCAAGCCGTGCGGTTGCGTCGGGCCTGGCGACGCGCCGCGCCGCCAGCGCGGCATGGGCCAGCATGTCCGGCGCAGCCATCAACAACGTCAGACGCTCCGCAAGAGCCGCGGGGGAAAAATCTGGTTGTGCGATCACCGAGGCGCCGCGCGCGTCGGACAGCGCGCGCGCATTGGCGGACTGGTGGTCGTCGATGGCTCCTGGCAACGGCACCAGGATCGACGGCCGGCCGGCGACCGCAAGCTCCGCCACGGTCGAGGCACCGGCGCGCGCGATGACCAGATGCGCGCGCGTCAGACGGTCGGCCATATCGGCGAAGAAGATCGCAAGCTCGGCGGCAATGCCGGCCTGCGCGTAGGCGGCGCGCACGCGATCGAGGTCTTCCGGCCGGCACTGCTGCACCACCGCAAGGCGCGCGCGCAAACGTTCCGGCAGCGTGGCGAGCGCCGGCGGCACCACGTCGCTGAACACGCGCGCACCGAGCGAACCGCCCAGCACCAGCAGGTTCACCGTGTCGCCTGGCGGCGCGTAGGCCGTCTCGGCCAAGGCTGCGATGGCGGGGCGCACCGGATTGCCGGTCACCACCGTCGCCGCAGCTTCCGGCACGCGCGTGGTATCGGCGAAGCTCAGCGCCAGCGCATCCGCGTGGCGTGCCAGAAATCGGTTGGCGCGGCCAAGCACGGCATTCTGCTCGTGCAGGATGACCGCGGGGCGCCGCCGCATCAGCCGGGCAGAGAGCACAGGCGCGACGCAGGGATAACCGCCGAAGCCGACGACCGCCGCCGCGCCGAGACGCGCCAGGATGCCGCGCGCCTGAAGAGTGCCGGCGGCAAGCGCGACAGCCGCCTGCGCCGCCCGTAGTGCGCCGCGTCCGGCAATGCCGGCGCCGCGGACGACGTAGTGTTCCTGTCCGGCGAAAACCGCGCTGTGCAATCCGGCCGAACGCGCATCGGTCAGCAGCGCGATGCGGCGGCCGCGGGCGAGGAGTTCGGAGGCGAGCGCCTCGGCCGGAAAGAAGTGGCCGCCCGTGCCGCCGGCCGCGATGACGATAACGTCGCCCGCTTCGCGGGGTTGAGCCGCGAAGCGGATCGACGCGGCGCGGAGCGCCGGGTGAGGGTGATCGGGTCGGCACGCGGCATCTTCAAATAGCGGGGCGACCCGATCACCCTCACCCTCGGTGCTTTGCACCGCGACCTCTCCCGCTCCCGCGGGAGAAGTTAGAAACATTACGCTCATTGCACGTCTCCGTGGTGCCGGCGCCGCGTCAATGCGAGCAGCATGCCCATGCCCAGCGCGACCGCGATGACCGACGATCCGCCATACGAAATGAACGGCAGAGTCATGCCCTTGGTGGGAATCAGCTTCAGCGTCGATGCCATGTTGACGAACGCCTGCAAGCCGAACCCCGACACCAGTCCGGTGCACGACAGCACAACGAACATATCCTGCTCCTGCAACAATTTCAGCAGGCCGCGCAGCACGATGAATGCGAACACGCCCAGGATGACCAGGCAGACCAGCATGCCGAACTCTTCGCCGGCGACGGCGAAGACGAAATCGGCATGGGCGTCGGGCAGCACGTCCTTCACCCGCCCCTCGCCCGGCCCGCGGCCGAACAGACCGCCGTTGCCGAACGCCTCGAGCGCCGTGGTCACCTGGTAGGTGTCGCCAGTCCCGGGGTGCAGGAAACGCTCCACGCGGCTCTGCACATGCGGAAACAGCACATAGGCGAGGAAACCGGCACCACCCATCATGCCGACGCCCGCGGCGACGAAGAACAGGTTCATGCCGCCGACATAGAGCTGGCACAGGAAGACGGTGATGATCACCGCCAGCATGCCGATGTCGGGCTGCGACTTCAGCAGCATGATGATCAGCCCGAAGACCCCGAAGGCGATCCACAGGCCGGGGAAACGCGGCGAACGGCGGCCCTCGCTGATCAGCCAGGCCGCGACCACCGCGAAGCACGGCTTGAGGAATTCCGACGGCTGGATCGCCATGCCGGGCAGCGCAATCCAGCGCCGCGCGCCCTTGATCTCGACACCGGCCACCAGCGTTGCCGCCGTCAATACCAGCGCGACGATGCAGCCGACGATGGCCAGCCGCTTGATGTTGCGCGGCGACAGCAGCGACACACCGACGACGATGCCGCCGGCAACCGCGAGGAAGAACACCTGCTTGAAGATGAACATGTCGCGCGAGGAGCCGATGCGCTCGGCCACCGACGGCGACGCGGCCAGCATCATGATGTAGCCGAAGCCGATCAGCACGCCGATCGCGCCGAGCGTCCAGCGATCGACGGTCCACCACCAGCGGCCCAGCAGCGAGTTGTCGGCGCGCGACAGAGTTGGCATCAGGCGGCCCTTTCCTGTGCCAGGGACGCCACGAGGTCGGCGAATTTATCCCCCCGCGCATCGAAACCGCTGAACTGGTCGAAGCTGGCGCAGGCGGGCGACAGCAGCACCACGGGCGTGGCGGAGGCACGCGCGGCGATGAACGCGCGAGAGGTTGCGACATCGAGGGTGCCGACGATCTCGTGCGGCACATTGTGGGCTGTGAGCGTGGCAGAGAGCACCGGCGCGTCGCGGCCGATCAGCAGCGCACGCTCGATGCGGGAGAAGAACGGCGCCAGCGGCTCGATCCCGCCTTGCTTGGCGAGGCCGCCGGCGATCCACACCACCCGGTCATAGCAGGACAAGGCACGCGCGGCGGCATCGGCGTTGGTTGCCTTGCTGTCGTTGACGAAGGTGACGCCGTCGATCGTGCGCAGGCGTTGCTGGCGGTGCGGGAGTCCGGGGAAGGTCGTCATGCCATGCGCGATGGTGTCGCGCGGCACGCCGAGGAAGCGCGCGATCGCGTACGCTGCCGCGGCGTTCTGCGCATTGTGCGCGCCGGGGAGGGCGGGGGCGTTGGCGAGAGCGAGCGCGAGCGAGGGAGGTGCGGAAGGAGAGGTAAATGCAGAAGCAGGAGTCTCCCCCTCCCCTTGAGGGAGGGGGCCGGGGGGAGGGGTCGAGCGCGCAACCTGCTCGATCGCAACACAAACACCCTCGACGTTGCTCAGCACTTCGTGATTCGAGAAACGAACGACACGAATGCCCAGCTCCTGCATCCACGCATCCCGTGCCGCGTCAGTCTGCGAATCGATGTGCGCAATGCCGTCCAATTCCACGACAAGCCGCGCAGCCGAACAGTAGAAATCGGCGATGAATGGCCCTAACGGCATCTGGCGGCGGAACTTCAACCCTGCGGCCTGGTGCTTCCGAAGTGCTTGCCACAGCTTGCGCTCCGCCGGCGTCGTGTCTCGCCGCATGCGTCGGGCGTAGGGCAATAGTGAGACGTGCGGGGATGGAGGCTGAACGGACCCCTCCCCCCTGCCCCCTCCCTCAAGGGGAGGGGGAGCCTTTTGCTCCTCGTTCGTCTCTCTCTCACGCGCCGCCCCCGAAATCGTAACGACCTGCGCCGGCCTGCCGCCCAACCACGCGGCCATCGCGCGCGATCCGGCGTCATCGACGCCCACCACCGCCAGGTCGCCGGCCTCCTGCCGGTCGAAGATCGCCCGCTTGGCAGCCGTGTAGCCTGCCACGTCGCCGTGGCGATCCAGGTGGTCCGGGCTGAGGTTGAGCATCGCCGCGGCATCGAAGCGGAGGGTGACGAGTCGCTCCAACATGTAGGACGACATCTCCAGCACGTAGACTCCGTCGTCGGGCAGCAGCGGCAAGGCCAGCGCCGCCGTGCCGAGATTGCCGCCCGCGGCGACCGCCACGCCGGCGCAGGCCAGGATGTGCGCCAGCAGTGCGGTGGTGGTGGACTTGCCGTTGGTGCCGGTGATGCCGACGAAGCGCGCGCGCGAACCGGCGCGGCGCACTGCCTGGAACAACAGTTCCGCGTCCGACAAGATCGCCACGCCGCACGCCCGCGCGCGCTCGGCAGCGGGATGCGGCTTCGGCAGCCGATGCGGAATGCCAGGCGACAACACCAGCGCGTCGAACGCGAAGTCGTCGACACAGGGATCGCGCAACGGCAAATCGCCGGCGGCCGCACGCGCTGGCGGGGCGTCGTCCCACGCCACAACGTCGGCGCCCATCGCCCGCAGAGCATACGCGACGGCAAGACCGTTGCGCCCCAGCCCCACCACGGCGAAGCGCTTGCCGGCGAACAGATCGGCGGGAAATGCGCTCATCGGATCTTCAACGTCGCCAGGCCGACCAGGGCCAGGATCATCGAGATGATCCAGAAACGAATGACGATGGTCGGCTCGGACCACCCTTTCTTCTCGAAATGATGGTGCAGCGGCGCCATCAGGAACACCCGCTTGCCGGTGCGCTTGTACCAGAACACCTGGACGATGACGGACACCGTCTCCACCACGAACAGGCCACCGACGATCATCAGCACGATCTCGTGCTTGGTCGCCACCGCCACCGCGCCCAGCGCGCCGCCCAGCGACAGCGAGCCGATATCGCCCATGAACACCGCCGCCGGCGGGGCGTTGAACCACAGAAAGCCCATGCCGGCGCCGATCAGCGCGGCGCAGAACACCGCCAGCTCGCCGACACCGGGGATGTAGGTGAGCTGGAGGTAGTCGGCGAAGATGCGGTTGCCCACCAGGTAGGCGATCAACGCAAACACCGCGGTGCTGATCATGGTTGGCACGATCGCCAGGCCGTCGAGCCCGTCGGTCAGGTTCACCGCGTTCGACGCGCCCATCATCACCAGCATGGCGAACACGGGAAAGAAATAGCCAAGCGGGATCAGCACTTCCTTGAACACCGGCACGGCCAGTTCGGTGCCGAGGGGGGCGCGCGTCAGCATCGCGATCCAGATCGCGGCGGCAAGTCCGATCACCGCCTGCACCAGCAGCTTGACGCGGCCGGAGACACCCTTGTGGTTGCGCCTGGTGACCTTCAGGTAGTCGTCGGCGAAGCCGAGCAAGCCGTAGCCCCAGGTAACGCACAGCACGGCCCAGACATAGGCGTTGCGCAGGTCCACCCAGAGCAAGGTGGAAATCGTCATGGCGAAGAGGATGAGAAGGCCACCCATGGTGGGCGTGCCCTTCTTTTCGATCAGATGGCGCTCGGGGCCGTCGGAGCGGATCGGCTGCCCCTGGTGCTGCACCGATTTCAGCCAGCGAATCAACTTCGGTCCCAGCCAGAAGCTGACGATCAGCGCGGTCAGGCAGGCCGCGCCGGAGCGGAAGGTGATGTAGCGGAACAGGTTGAACAGGATGAACTGTTCGGCCAGAGGCCGGGCGAGGTTGTACAGCATCAGGCTGCGGCCTCCGCACCGTGCGATGCGGCCGCAGCGTCGAGTGCATCCACCACGCGCCGCATGCGGCTGCCCAGGCTGCCCTTCACCAGGATGGCGTCGCCTGGCGCGACGGCTCGCGCGACGAGAGGGGCGAGAGCGGCGGAGTCGGGTGCGTGCACGCCGCGTTTTTGCTGCGGCAGTGCGTCGAACAGGTGGCGCATCAACGGTCCACAGGTGAACACTTTGTCCGCCGAGGCCGCGGCGTCCAGCGCGAGGGCGGCGTGTTCCGATAGCCCCGCTTCGCCGAGTTCCAGCATGTCGCCGAGCACCGCGACGCGCCGTTGCGCCGGCTGCAAGGCCAGCACGGACAGTGCGGCACGCATCGAGGCACCGTTGCCGTTGTAGCTCTCGTCGAGCAGCAGGGCGGTGCCGTTGGGGACGGGGATTTGACGGCGCGCGCCGCGGCCGGAGATCGGGGAGAAGGTCCCGAAAACCTCTCCCGCGAAGCGGGAGAGGTCGGCGCGGAGCCCCGGGTGAGGGTGATCGGGTCGGCACGCAGCACCTTCTGGCAATGTGCCGACCCGATCACCCTCACCCTCGTCGCTTCGCGCCTCGCGTCGGTCCGCTTCGCGGCCCAACCCCGCGAAGCGGGAGAGGTTTTGCATCGCGGCCAGTGCGGCCAGCGCATTCATCGCCATGTGCCGGCCAGGGGCATTGATCCTGAACCGCACCGAAGCGCCTTCCATCCCGGCGAGCACGTCGCTGCCGTCGGCGTCCATCGCGACATCCACCAGCCGCACGTCAGCAGCATCGTCGCCGCCGAAGCCGATCACCGGCACCCCCAGTGCAATGGCGGCGTCACGCAGCCGGGCGAACATCGGCGTATCCGTGGGCAGCACGGCGACGCCGCCCGGCTCCAGCCCCAGCATGATCGACGCCTTCTCGTCGGCGATCGCCTCGATGCTGCCGAGAAAGCCGATATGCGCCTTCTCGATCGCCGTGATCACCGTGACATGCGGCCGCGCCAGCCGGGCCAGCGGGGCGATCTCCCCGGGGTGGTTCATGCCGATCTCGACCACGCAGAACGCGGCGCCGGGCGGCAAGCGCGCCAGGGTCAGCGGCACGCCCCAGTGGTTGTTGTAGGAGGCAACCGCAGCATGCGTCGGCCCCAGCGCCGACAATGCGCAACGCAGCATCTCCTTGGTCGTGGTCTTGCCCACGCTGCCGGTCACCGCGACCACGCGGCCGGCAAACCGCGCGCGCGCGTAGCCGCCCAGCCGCGCCAGCGCCGCCAGCGTGTCGTCCACCCGCAGCAACCGCGCGGCGCCCGGCACGTCCTGGTGCACCATCGCGCCCGCCGCACCCTTCGCGAGCGCATCGGCCACGAAGCGATGCCCGTCGCCGTTCTCGCCACGCAACGCAACGAACAGATCGCCGGGCGCCAGGCTGCGCGTATCGATCGACACGCCCGTCGCATCGAATGGCGCCGCCATCGTCCCGCCGGTGGCTTCCACCAGGTCGGCGGCAGTCCAGAGGGGGGTCATGGTCGTCATGTTGGTCATGCTCCCTCCCCCCTTGAGGGGGAGGGTTGGGGAGAGGGGGCACGCCGCATGTCGGTGGGGTCCGTCCCCTCTCCCCGACCCTCCCCCTCAAGGGGGGAGGGAGCCTGCTTTCCCTTCCCTCCCGTGTTTCCATGCTTTCCCGTCTCTGCCCCGCCCTGCACCAAACCGCGCACCACCCCCACATCGTCGAACGGCACTACCGTCCCGCCAATCGTCTGGCCCTGCTCGTGCCCCTTGCCGGCCACCGCCAGCACGTCGCCCGGCCCGAGCGCCTCCAGCCCCGCGGCAATCGCCTGCGCGCGGTCGCCGATCTCGCGCGCTCCCGGGCAGGCCGCCAGGATCGCGGCCCGGATCGCCGCCGGATTTTCCCCCCGCGGATTGTCGTCGGTGACGATCGCCAGGTCGGCCAGCCGCGCCGCCGCGGCGCCCATCAGCGGGCGCTTGCCACGGTCGCGATCGCCGCCGGCGCCGAACACCACGAGCAACCGACCTGTCGTGTGCGGGCGCAATGCCGTGAGCAGCCGCTCCAGCGCGTCCGGCGTGTGGGCGTAATCCACATAGACCGCGGCGCCGTTCGGCAGCCGGGCGGCCAGTTCCATGCGGCCGCGCACGCCGGTCAGACCGCACAGCCGGTCCAGCGCGTCGGCCTGCCCCAGCGCCATTGCCAGGGCTGCCGCCAGCAATGCGTTGTCGGCCTGGAAGCGGCCCGGCAGACCCAGCGCGATCTCGCGCCGGACACCGCCTGATTCCACCTGCACCACCTGGCCATCCGGCCGTGGGGTGACCCGCAGCACGCGGATCATGTCGCCCGCTTCGCCGACCGTGCGCAGGTCCAGTCGCCGGCGGCGCGCCACGTCGCGCAGCGCATCCAACGTCGCCGCATCCATGTCGGCGCCGGCCAGCGCGGGCGCGCCCTCCGGCAGCAGGTCGGCGAACAGGCGGAGCTTGGCGGTCCGATAGACCTCCAGGCTGCCGTGATAGTCCAGGTGGTCGCGCGTCAGGTTGGTGAACGCCCCGGCGGTGAGCCGCACGCCATCGAGGCGCGCCTGATCCAGCCCGTGCGAAGACGCTTCCATCGCCGCATGGCGGATACCGGTGCGGCGCAGTCCGGCGAGGATCTCGGCGAGGCTGACCGGATCGGGCGTGGTCAGCCCGGGACCGGGAGGAAAACCGGGTGCGATCACCCCCAGTGTGCCGAGGCTGGCTGCCGGCAGGCCGCTGGCGGTCCAGATCTGCCGCAGGAACTCCACGGTGCTGGTCTTGCCGTTGGTGCCGGTCACCGCCACCACGTTGTCCGGCTGCGGTCCGGCCAGCACCGCGGCGATCTGCGCCAGGCGGCGGCGCGGCTCGGGATCGCGGATCAGCGGCCGCGGCGGCACGCCCGGTGGCCAGACGGTGTCATCCGGGGCCAGCACGGCGATGGCGCCCCGCTCGACCGCATCGGCGATGAAGGCGCGGCCATCGGCGCGGCTGCCGGGCAGCGCGGCGAACAGGTCGCCCGGCACCACCTGGCGACTGTCCGCGGTTACCCCGACGACGTCCAAGGCGGCCACCGCCTGCCAGGCGGCCGTGAACGCAGCAGGTTGCGGCAGAGCGCGCATGAGCTCAGCGAACCGCAAGAGTTTGTTCCACCAAACCTCGCGCGCCTTCGGCGGGAGACGACGGAATCCCGCTCCCGCCTGCGGGAGAGGCCAGAGTGAGGGTGCTGCGCGTGGCACCCTCGCCCCAACCCTCTCCCGCTGCCGCGGGAGCGGGAGTCGCGGATGCCTCGTGGCGCGGGGCGGGGCGGACACGCGCCGGCGGCAGCGCCGTGGCCGGCACTGTCAGCCCGGGCTTCCCGGACGAAACGGCCGTCTCGGGTTCCGCCGTCCCCGGGCCCCGCACCGGCGCTCCCGGCGGACGGCCGGGTTCCAGCGGGATCGCCAACACCTGGTTGATCGCCGGGGCGTCCTGGATGTCCGGCAGCAGCCCCATCATCGGCGCCATGCGCGCGATCACCCGCCCAGCCGCCGGCGCCGCCACCCAGCCGGCGGTCGAGAAGCCGTAGGTGCTTTTGTTGCCGTGCGGCTCGTCGAGCATCATGTAGACCGCGTAGCGCGGGGCGTTCATCGGGAACACGCTGGTGAAGGCCGCGACGTTGAAATTCTCCTTGAAGCCGCGCTCGTAGCCGTGTTTGCCGACCTTCTCCGCGGTGCCGGTCTTGCCGCCGGGATAGTAGCCCGTCACCTCGGCGTTCTTGCCGTAGCCGTCGGTGACGACCAGGCGCATCAACTTGCGCATGATGTCCACCGTCGAGGGTTGCTCCAGCCGCACGCCGTCCGGCACCTCCGACGGCTGCAAAGCGAGGATGGTCGGACGCACCAGCGTGCCGGTCGCCACGGCGGCGGTGCCGCGCACCACGTGCAACGGCGAGACCGAGATGCCGTGGCCGAACCCCACGGTCATCGTCACGATCTCCTTCCAGGCGGCGGCGGGCTGGATGATCGGCAGGCCGGCTTCCGGCAGCTCGATCGGCACGCGGGCGAACATCCCCATCGATTTCAGCCAGGCGCGCTGGCGCTCGGCGCCGACATCCACGGCGATATGCGCGGCACCCAGGTTGGACGAGTAGGCCAGCACCTCCGGCAGATACAGCCAGCGGTGCTTGCCCTCGAAATCGGTGATGGTGAAACGTCCGATATGGATCGGATGCGCCGCGTCGAACTCGTCCCAGATATGCACGATGCCGCCATCCAGGGCCATCGACGCGGTTTGCAGCTTGAACGTGCTGCCCGGCTCGTACATGCCGGTCACCGCCCGGTTGAACCGGTCATCCGCCGGGGCGGTGCGGAAATTGTTGGCATCGTAGTCCGGCAGGCTGACCATCGCGATCACTTCGCCGGTGTTCACATCCATCACGATCCCGCAGGCGCCGATCGCCTGGAACTCCTCCATCGCCTTGAGCAATTCCTCGCGCACCACGCCTTCGACGCGGATGTCGATCGACAGGCGCAGCGGCGAGGCGTCGCTGCGCAGATGCTCGTCGAAGTATTTCTCCACCCCGGCGACGCCATGCTCGTCCACGTCAACGCCGCCGAGCACCTGGGCGGCCAGGTTGCCCATCGGGTAGTGGCGTTCCTCGCTTGGCTGGAAGTCGATCCCGGGGATGCCGAGCGCGTTGATCGCCATCTCCTCCCGCGGGGTGATCTGGCGTTCCAGGTAGACGAACTGCTTGGTGCTCTCGGACAGCCGCTGGATCGCCATGTCGAGATCGAGACGCGGCAGCACCTGCTTCAGCTTCTTCGCCGCGTCCACCGGGTCGATGATCTGCCGCGGATCGGCGAACACCGAGACGGTCGGCAGCGAGATCGCCAGGATCTGCCCGTTACGGTCGGTGATCTCGGCCCGCTGGCCCGGCAGCCCGGTTCCCTCGGCCTGCTTCGGCGGCGTCAGCAGGTCGGTGACCTGGCGTTCGGGCCGATGCGGCATGAGCGGCTGGAGGATGGTGGCGTCGGCAAGCTTGCCGATTACGGCGATGAACAGCACGGCGAAGCCGATCGCGGCGAGCACCAGCCGGCCGCGGGTCTTTTCCAGCGCGGCGCGGCGTTGCAGGTCGGGTTCGGTGATGCGCACATGCTCGATGCGCGGCACGGCATCGCTGCGCGCCGCGCCGCGGCGATGCACCGGCCGGCCATAGGCGTTGCGCGGCGGGGAGTCGGGCTCGGGCGGGAGGTCGTGCGGATCGCTCATGTCAGCCGCCGTTGGTGTAGGACCAGTTCGGCGCGCTCACCGGCATGGGCCGGGGCAATGGCAGCGGCACGGGCGGCGAGCCCATGCCGTGCGCCATGCCGAGCAGGGAACCACTGGTTTGCGGCCCGGCGGGCGACATCGGCAGCGGTGCCGGCACACGTGGCGCCAGCGGCATCGACCGCGTCTCGGCAACCCGCTGCTCGACCGTCCGCTGATCGAACCCACGTTGCTCTACGCTGCGCTGATCGGGGCTGCGCTGATCGGGGCTGCGCTGATCCGGCGCATGCGGCAGGTTGCCAGCGAGGTGCGGCTGCGCGGGCGCGATGCGCGGCACTGACGGCTTGCGCTCCGCGGAATGCGCCGGATCCGCCAGCGTGGCCATGGCCAGACGTGGCGCCGGCGATGCAGCGCCAGGCGCCGCCGGCGACGCAGCCGCTTGTGCCGACGGCGCGGCATCCTTCGGCGCACCGGAGGACGCCTCGACAATCTTCGCATCCGCCGCCTTGCCTTCGTCCTCGCCCGTCCGGCTGGCACCGTCGGAGGCCACCGGCACCGGCATCTGATCGGACGGCGCCACGCCCCCGGCATTGGGCACTGATCCGGGCGGCGCCGGCGGCGGCAGGCGGCTGTCCAGGTCGGCCAGGCTGGTGAACTGGTTGGGCGAGACGGTCTGCAACGTGAGGAACTGGCTGGCGAGCTGGCGCAGCCGTTCCGGATCGTTCAGCAGCGTCCACTCCGCGCTCAGCATCCGGGTTTGCTCGCGCAACGCGTCGGTCGACTTCACGGTCTGCGCGATCTGCTCATCCAGCAATTTGACGCGATGCTTCGACTGATACAGGTACAAGCCGGACCCGCAGGCGAGCAGAAACACGAGGCAGGTGAACGGGCGGATCATGACGCGGGACTTTCGTCGGCGGACAGGCGTTCAAGGGCACGCAACCGGGCACTGCGGGCGCGTGGATTGACCTGGGTCTCCGCTGCACCGGGGCGGACCGCGCGCGGCGTCAGCAGGCGGAAATGCGGGCGGGAGCGCGCGAGCAAGCCGCGCGGGTCATGGCGCGACGGCGACGGCGCCCGCCCGGCGGCATCGGTCATGAAGCGCTTGACGATGCGGTCCTCCAGCGAATGGAACGCGATAACAACGAGCCGGCCGCCGGGCGCCAGCAGTCGCACCGCCGCCGCCAAGCCGCGTTCGATCTCGCCGAGTTCGTCGTTCACCCGGATGCGCAAGGCCTGGAAGCTGCGCGTGGCAGGATCGATGCCGGAACGGTCGGTCGGCAGCACGCCGCGAATGATGGAGGCGAGCCGCCCGGTCGTGGTAATGGGCGCCTCGGCACGTGCCGCCACGATGGCGCGGGCGATGCGGCGGGATGCGCGCTCCTCGCCGAACTCGAACAACACGTCGGCCAGCGCGTGTTCCGGCAGCGTGTTGACCAGTTCCCCCGCCGTCGTCCCATGTTTTCCCATGCGCATGTCGAGCGGCCCCTCGGTCCTGAACGAGAAGCCGCGCGCCGGCTCGTCGAGTTGGAAGGAGGAGACGCCGAGATCGAGCACCACGCCGTCGAGCCGGTGGACGCCGGCGGCCTGGAGCAAGGCGAACAGGTCGCCGAACTGGCCTTCGATAAGGTGCAGCCGGCCGGGGAAGCGGGCTGCCAGGCTGGCGCCGCGGGCAATGGCGTCGGGATCGCGGTCGATCGCCCAGAGCGTGCAGACGGCGGAACGCAGGATCGCGTCAGCATAGCCGCCGCCGCCGAACGTGGCATCGAGATAGCTGCCGCCGTCGCGCGGTGCGAGAGCACGCAGCATTTCCGCCAGCAGGACGGGGACGTGGCCGGCGGGTGCGGAGGTGGGAACCAGCGTGCTCATGACGCAGCCGTGCCAGACGCAGCCGTGCCAGGGAGGGTCAGGCCGCGCTCGCGCGCCCGCACGCGGGCCTCGGCGCGGCGACGTTCGGCGGCGGCGGGCTCCCAGATCTGGAAGATGCGGCCGAGGCCCATGAACACGACAGCATCGGTCAGTCCGGCATATTCGACGAGATCATCCGGCAGCACGATCCGCCCCTCCCTGTCCGCCTCTACCGGGAATGCGTCGGCGTACAGCGTGGCGGCCATGTCGTCGTGCGCCTGGCTGAACAGGTCGAGCCGGTTCAACGGATCGGCCAGCGCGTCGAACACCGGCTTCGGCCAGGCCTCGATGCAAGGATGCTGATGCGACGGGCGCAGCACGAACTGCGTGCCGTTGGTTTCGTCCTGCGCTTTCAAGGCGGCACGAAACGGCGCGGGTACGGAGACGCGGCCCTTGGCGTCCAGCTTGTTCTGATGGGTGCCCAGGAATTGGGTCATCCGAAGCGGGCCGCCTTTCCCGTTCAATCCCTCGCGCGCGTGAGGCAGGGATCCGTGCCGTGTCGCCCGCGGGAAAGCCTGCCTGCCGTCTCAGCCATGTCCCGCAGAGCCCAGGAGCGACGGGTGCCGTCGTTTTGGGATGACATGGGATAGCATGGGCGAGCATGGGCGTCAAAGGGAAGTTGCCTCGGACTTGATTCCGGCTTCACCGGAAATTTTGTGGTCTCGTCAACGGTTTACCCGGTCTGTTCCGAGTCCGGCCAAGGGCTATTCTGAAAAGGCTCAATATTCACGCTTCGTTCCTGTTAACTGATTTGTGAGGATCGAACCCGGCGTCGGCAAACGGCGCCAGACGGCCTGTAAGCCGGGTTCTGTCCGCGCCGTTTTGGCGCGGGACGACCATTCCTCTGCGACGCGCCTCACGGCGCGCCTGTTGCGACCAACCCGGACGGCGAGGCGGGAATGCCTCTGCGCCCTTGCGGGCACCGCCGTCCCTATTCGGTCTTGCTCCCGGTGGGGTTTACCCTGCCGCCCCTGTTGCCAGGGGCGCGGTGCGCTCTTGCCGCACCGTTTCGCCCTTGCCCGCGGGGCGCCCCATGGGATTTCATGGGGTCCTTGCGCGGGCGGTTTGTTTTCTGTGGCACTGTCCCTGGGGTCGCCCCCGCCGGCGGTTGGCCGGCACCGTATTCCCGTGGAGCCCGGACTTTCCTCTGCCACCTTGCGGCAGCAGCGGCCGTCCGGCCGTCTGGCGTATTGGAGAGATGCGCGGGGGCGGCGGGCGCGTCAAGCGCGGCGGGGATGCACCACCTCGCGCTGACACGCCGGCCCGGGGCAGCATGGTCATGCCCACGCCGGCGTCATCCGGCCGCTGCTTCGCGCCGCGGCGGCGATCGACTTGACGCATCGTGGCCCGCAGCCTGGCCCCACATCCGCGCCTGAATTTCACGCCCGCCGCGGGCGCGTGCCGGGTTCCTGATGCGGCATGGCCTGCACGGCGGGAACGTCTGGTTGCGGCAAGGTCGCGGCCGCAGCCTCGGCGCGCCGCAGCGCCGCCGCGGTTTCCGGCAGGTCGGGCAGGTCGAGCCGCGGCTTTTCGCCGAAGCCGAACGCGCGCGTCAGGTCGCCGCAGGTGCGCCGGCGCCACATGCTCAAATTGGCAATCTCGACGCCGAACCGGGTCTCGATCAGCCGCAGCGTGGAGGTATGGTCGAACGTCGCGCCGCAGACGTAGCCACCGCGACTGAACGGCGAGATCACCAGGCAGGGCACGCGAAAGCCGAGCCCGATCGGCTTGCCATCGACGAATTCCCCCGGCGTGCCGGGCTCGGGCAGCGGCGGGACGACGTGGTCGAACAACCCGTCATTCTCGTCGTAGTTCAGGATCACCGCGGTGCGGGCCCAAAGCGCCTGGTTGGACCACAGCGCGGCGAGGACTTGCGCCGTGTGGTGCTCGCCGGCGGCGGGCAGGTAGGACGGGTGTTCGGTGACCGTGGAGGGCGGAACAATCCACGTCACCTGAGGAATATTTCCGCTGCGCAGATCGGCCAGCAGTTCGTCGAAGCCACGGTTGCGCATCAGGTTGTCGAAGTGGTCCGAGGTCGGCAGGGCGTCACCGAAAACGGCAAAATGCTTGCAGACGTTGCAGCCGTAATCGTCCGCCTCGTGATAGACCCGCCAGGTGATCCCGGCGCGTTGCAGGCGCTCCGGGTAGGTTTCCCACCTGTAGCGCCGGTCGTGGTTGTCCAGGGCGGGACCGCCGTTGCGGCCGTCCGGGTCGATGGTCGCCGTCATCAGGAAGTAGCGGTTCGGATGCGTCGGCCCGAGCATGGAGCAATGGTAGCCGTCGCAAATGGTGAACGCGTCGGCGAGCGCATGGTAGAAGGGCAGGTCGTCGCGGGTGTGATAGCCCATGGTGGTCGGCGCGAACGCGCCGTTCACCGCCCGATGTGCCGGGATCCACGCATCCATCGCGCCGTCGTTCAGGCAGGCATGCAGCGGCCCCCAGGCATGGCTGAGATCGTGCAGGCGCTGCGCGCTGGTCCGCGCGCAATCCAGCCGGAACGGCAGCACGTAGCCGTCGGCATGCTGCGGATCGGGCTGATGGAATACGCTGCGCCCAGACGCGAGGCGCATTGCCCGCGGATCGTCGAAGCCGCGCACACCGCGCAGGGTGCCGAAATAATGGTCGAAGGAGCGGTTCTCCTTCATCAGGATGACGATGTGATCGATGTCCGACAGCTTCGCCGACACCGCGACCGACGGCGCGGCGCTCGCCAACGGGGCGCTCGCCGGCAGTCCAGCGAGCGCGCCGGAGCCTTGCAGGAAGTGGCGGCGTGACAGACCCAACATCGCGGCAGCCTACGCGAACCCGTTGCATTTGACCACCGGGCTGCGCAGGCCGTGCGGTGGCCGATTTCTGCGACATGCGGTCATAGTACGCCACCCGAGCCGATGCGCTCCTGCGCGCAGTTCGCAAGCCGGCTTGCACCCGGCGGGAAGGAGTACCATGGGGATTGATCGTGCGATCACGGTCAGCCGGATCTCTAACGTTGATCCCGTCGAGCGCGCCGTCGCAGCGCAACTTTGGCATGCCATCATGTCACGGCACGAAGCCATCACCGTCGAAGCCGTTCCGACATCGGCCCGCGACCTGGACTTGGTTCTTCGTTGCCACGGGTCCTAACAACGGCTGATCATCCATTAACCCTTTCGCAAGGATGGGCGTGCAACACTGCTCGGGTCACCGCTGGTTCCTCAAGATGGACCACCAAAGCAAGACCGCACTTCGGACCTTTCCTCCACGACCGTTGACGGAGGATGAGCGTCACGTCTTGCTTGACTGGATCAAGGCCGCAAAAGGCTTTTCTGCGTTTGTCAGCGAACGGCGGAGCGACGACCCAGAGATCTACCGGCGGATCGTCGTCTCTCGCCGGGCCACGAAGCAGCATCTGTACCTGATCCATTCACCCACGGACTCTGCCCGCTGGATCGTGTTCTCCGCTGCTAAAGGCGAGTATGTAGAACGTTTCCCGACACTGCGTACCGCCCTGAATTACATCGAACCGGTGTCTCTTCCGATACGCGTGGCCGAAGCATCCAGCGTTCAAACAGATCCGGCAACACGGCGCAAGCGGCCGCTGAGACATGCCCTGGCGAGCACCAGGGTGAGAGTTGTCTGTTGGGCCTGCGCGCTCGCCGCGATGCTGATGGTGTCGCGATGGCTCAGTTGGGACGGTAGCGTTGCAGACGGCAGCCGCAATGCGGAGGCGATCGCCGAACAGGTGGTCCGGGACAGCGTCAGTGACCCGGACAGCACCCAGTTTCGCAACGTTATGGCGTACCGGGTCGGATTCGATAATGAACGCTGGGTCTGCGGATGGTTCAACGCAAGGAACACCGGCGGTGAGTTTTTCGGCTACAGGCGCTTTGTGGTTCACGTGCTCCTGACGGATCGCCGATCCCCGGATGAGAATTCGAACATCAGAACGCATTTGCTCTTGTCGGAGACCGAGGTCCCCGGCATGACGTACGCTTGGGAGAACTATTGCCGTTGATTGTGCAACTGGGCGATTCAGTACCGGTCGCCCGAAGGTCTGATGCCACCCCGCCTATAGATTGACCCATGAACGGCGTCACCTTCGTCAGGCCGATCCCCGGGTCAAGCGGCCGGGGGCAGGCTCAGGTCGGCATCCACGACTTTCCTTGTTGCAAGCGACATAGTCGTGGTTGGCGGGCCTGCGCCCCATGGGCGCTGATTTAAGGGACCGTCCGGGAACAACCGAGTCAGTTGCCGGCGGATCGCAACCTCCGTGTCATGGCCGGCGAAGGCCCATGAGCGTTAAACCAAGCGGCCGGAAAGCACGCCGGTGATATCCCGGTCGATCGCACTTGGGCCGCCGCGTGGCCTGACGAGTACCCCGCTGTCCAATGCTGGGGACGCGGGTCAAGGAAGCAAGGAAGCAAGGAAGCAAGGAAGCAAGGAAGCAAGGAAGCAAGCGTTTAACACAGATTTTCACAGATTAAGTCACAGATTAAGTCACAGATCAGGAATAATAATACCTATTGCGTAACATTTATAATTTCGCGCGGAC
>Ga0181521_10000904_pt1 | contig 36876 bp, 40 predicted proteins | sample PEATcosm2014_Bin_32_FD_119764 | JGI IMG/M metagenome (GOLD analysis project Ga0181521, IMG submission 119764) | Peatland microbial communities from MTU Mesocosm Facility, Houghton, MI, USA - PEATcosm2014_Bin02_60_metaG | ecosystem: Environmental > Terrestrial > Soil > Wetlands > Peat | place...
ACCGCTCGATTGTATCCTGCGCAAGAATGCCGCTGTCCTTGTCTGTCAGCAGCCTGACATCGACCCTTTCCCAAGCCGAGCCGAGAATTCTCCGTACTGCCCGCCATGACCCGATATACGGAGACACGATCCAAAGCCGCTGCTCCACCGAATCCGCCAGGGCGCGCAGGTTTTTCGCTAGGTGTGAGACTTTGAGGGCACCCATGGGCAGTTCTCCTATGCTCGCCGCCAGCGAAGTTTTCCGATTGCCTTGAACTTGTTGACGCCCAGCTGCCCGCGTTTATTTCTCGCCTTCGATCCCGGCGCCGAGAGAGCCGCAAGAACCGCAGCTCGTTCCGCCTCATGGATGGCCGTGGCGTCGAAGTTTTCATCCAGAAGAACCAGAAGTACGGCATCCCAATGCTTCGTCACGTCTATGGCGCCGAGCCGCTGGCCGGGCTTGCAGTTCGGCAGGAGGCAACGGCCTTTGATCTGAAGATGACGAACTGACTTGTCGCTATGTTCAATCGCATCGTATCCCTCGTTACGGGCTGAAGTCAGTTCCACGGCAAGAATACGGGCGGCTTCGTATTCGGCGACCTCTCCGGTGATCCCGAGAGGCTTCCCTGTCAAAGCGTAATATTCCTGGGCAAGTTTCTTCGCTTCGCCGAGGATTTCCATGATGCGCGTGTTTTCGGCCATATTTCGTCACCACCTGGCGTGCCGCACCGTCCAAGATGCATGAGCGTGGTCTTGCGACCGAAAACCGCATCGTTCCGAGCGGTCTCCATTACACTCCTGCGTAGCTTAGCGCATAGCAGTGAACCGTCACAGGGGGTCACTGGTGGCGATTGCCCGCCTATCCAGAGGCCCCCTGAACCAAGGAGTTTGCGGCTTGGCCATTCACGGCTGCGCCGATACGCATTGACAAGTGTTAAGCTACAGGTTACGGTTCAACGGTGAAAATACGGAACTTCGTCCATAGGGGCCTGAGGCGGCTCTATTTGGAAGACAGCGTGAAGGGCGTGCCGCCCGATACGGTGGATAAACTCCGAAAGATTTTGGCATATCTCGATGACACGGAAAAACCGGAAGAATTGCGGGCGCTCACGGCCTGGAAGGCACACACCCTCGCCGGAAACCGCAAGGGCACATGGAGCCTCAGCGTCACCCGCAACCGGCGTCTGACCTTCCGGATCGACGCAGAAAATGAGATTTGCGACGTGAATTTGGAAGATTACCACTAGGAAAGTTAGGAGAATACGCCATGCCCATGAAAAACCCACCCCATCCCGGAGACTTCATCCGGACAGAGATTATCCAGCCTGCCGGCCTCTCGGTGACGGCCGCCGCCACCGCGCTTCACGTATCCCGGCCCGCATTGTCCAGCCTGCTTAACGGCAGCGCCGACCTTTCGGGGGACATGGCCCTCCGCATCGAAAAAGCCTTCGGAGTGAAAATGGACACGCTCATGCGGATGCAATCCTCATATGACATTGCGCAGACCCGGAGGCGTGAGAAAAAAATCCGCGTCCCGCGCTTTCATGCCCCGGTCGACGTTCACGCGTAGGGAGTTGCGTTCCGAATGGCGAAATTCTTTATCGGCGCTGAGGAGGTTGGAGAGTCTAAAGAAGTCAGCTTCGAAGAGTTCATCCAACTGGCCATGGGCCGCAGCATTACGTCCGGTGCCGACTGGGGCGGCGGACGAGTCGAGTTCGGCTTGAGCGGCGATGGAATGCTGCGTGTCTCTTGGAAGCCGAACGGCATTGACGTTCGCATCTTCTCCACAACGAACCGAAGCGAGATTCCATCCCTATTGCTCGCGCTCCCCGAGGAGCGTCGGCGACTTCCGTTCCGCGAAGTGGAAAAACGCCTGGCCGCCTTACGCACCCTCCACGCGGCGGTGTACCTGCTTGAGACAGGCCGAACTGAAATCCTGGAGAAGGCCCTTGCAACCGGCGGGGAGGATCTCGATTCCTACCTTGGCGTTGGCGAGCAGCTTTTCCTGGAAAGCATCGCTCCCGGAAGCTGGATACTGACTGTCTGGACCGGGTTTCGGAACAGCTACAGGTCCCTCCTCTCCGTTGTCGCCATCGTGTACACGCGGGGCCGTGATGCCTTCCTGACGAAGCTGGAAGCGGAATCGCGCCTGAAGCAACTGGATGTCGAGGAGCGGGAATTCAGACTGACGACGCAGAAGATCAACTATTGTCTGGGCATGGCGAAGAAACTCCACAACCCGGAATCAGAGCAGCGCCTTCGAGCGTTAGTCCAGGACCAAGTGCGCGCTCTGTTGCCCGACTCCAGCCAAGAAGAGGTGGCGAGGGCTACACGCGGACTTCTGGAACTCCCGCCGCCGGACGGGGGAGCGACGGAGAATTAAATCACGAGGTTTTGAATGCGTGAATGGTGGTGGTGGTGGCTACCCGGCTGGCACAAGAAGTGGACGCTTGAAAAGCTCCGCTCGGAAACCCTATCAACTATCAGGGTGGAACGGTCACTGGTTGAGGAAGTGGCGCAACGCCCCCGGACAAGCGAGGACATCCTCGATGGCTCGCTCTTGGCAGACGTGCGGCTGCGTCTGGCGGAAATCGAGAAGAGTGCCCAGGAAGCGACCAATGCCGACGATCTTGACGATTTGATCGGCTTTGCGGAACGGCAAGGGCAACTAAGAAGTTATCTTTGTCCCGTTGCGGAAATTCAGGGTGAAGGAAGCCTCGCAATTGATCTCATAGAGGAATGGGGCGTCCCCAAGACTGTCATCGAGAAGCTCTATAAGTCGCATGTTGAGAAGCTGAAAAAAGCCGAGAGCAACCCTGACGACGCACGTGGGGCGTTACGGGCTCTCCTAAATGAAAGAGACTCGTGGGCGGATTACACCGACGACTATGAAGACCAGATGAAGGTTTATACTCGGTGGCTCTCTGCGGGAGCCGTTATCCTCCCAATGCTAGCCGTCATCGCATTCCACTGGGCTTCTATTTTCTGTCCACTACTGGTTTTTGGGCTATTGAGCGCCGGCGTGGCGGGTAGCTGTGTGAGCGTCCTGGCGAAGATGCCGTTGCTGGATGTCGCGCTTTCCGCAGAACTCGAAGCGTACGGCCGCAGGATTTTGAGCCGAATTGGCGTTGGCGTCGGAGCGAGCCTGATCGGTTGCGCCTTGTTTGGATGGAGCCTTCCCATCTCTATTCAAAATCAGACTTTCGCGGATTCCCTAAGTGCCTGCTCGGCGTCCCCCGCCGTGTCGTGCGCCGGTATAAAGACTCTCATCCTGCTGGGTGTCCCAATGCTCTTAGGGTTCAGTGAACGCGCGCTCACATCCTTTGAGCAACGAGTGTTTGGTAACCCGAAAACTGGAGCCAAGAAATAGGGCGCGAACCTCGCAAAGGCCGAGGTGGTCCAGCAAGTCTCTGCTGCTACTTAAAAGCTTGTTCGAGGAGGCACTTCAGATTCCGCTGAATGAGCTGCTGTACTTCGTCTGGTTGGAGAGACCAGATCGTGCCTAGCTCACCGATGGCTCTTTCGACGTGCCATGGCATGACGGCGTCTCCGTTTAACTGCGCAAAAGGCCCATCTGACTCCGTCAACACGCGCTCGCGCGGCAAGCGTCCTGCGAGCGCTCGCCCCTTCTCATTCGTTAGCATCACCGGACCAACGCTGAACCAGCATCCAAGATTGATCGCACGGTCGAGGTCGCGAAAGCTCCCGGAAAACCAATGCAGAACAGGGGTCCCGGCCTCGGGAAACTTTTCCAGATAATCCAGCACAGGCCCGCTCGCACGACGGCTATGAAGAGACATGATCCTTCCCCCGGCGTCGCGGCATTTCGAAAGGATGTGCTCGAAAACCGCCACCTGGTCGCGCCAGTGCTTACGAAACTCCGGAGCCCCATCGAGGCCGATCTCCCCGACGTATGTAGCGTCAGATATCAGGGCATCGAACAGCGTCAATTCGTTACTTCTTTCATGAGCGAGTTGCGGATGCAGACCGAGCGCCGTCCGAATGCGCTTGGCGTCCGCAGCCAACGCAGTAGTGCCATGCCAAGCCGAAGGGGTTGTCGTGACCGACAAGACATACAATTCCCGTCGCGCGCATTCATCGCGGACAACATGCGGGTTGGGATAGAGGTCTAAATGGCAGTGAAAATCGATCACTTGACACCATAAGACTTCAATAGCGCCTCAAGTTCCTTCAGCCCGCGGCCCACCATTGCCTGGAGTGGGGCGACATCGCCGAGCAAGGTTGTGCTGAGGGCGGTCCCAAGCCATCTTTCCAGACCGTCAGCTTCCACTTCGGCTATTGCCATGGCGACGGATCGGACATCGTCGAACCCGGCGTGATCATCGTCGTCACGGCCAAGGTTGCTATAGACATATTTCGTGCCGTCAGGCATGCCGGCCGCCCGAAATGCCGCGCGGCGGACGAGGCAAGGTACGCAACGGCCACAGTGCGTATGGCCGAAGATCAGGTATCGACCGCAACTCGTCGTCTTGGAGGCATGAGCAAGCAAAGCCTTTTTGTCCGCGCAGTCCCGCAACATCTCGCCCTTCGTCTTGAGTTGATACGGATTCTCCAGGCGGACGCGCAGCCCGGCTTGATCAAGCAACTGATGCAGCAGGAGGAAGAAGACGGGATGGGTGGTTCTGGTGCTCAGACTGCCGAGGCGCATCTCCGTCAAAGGTGGATTGATCGAAATAAATCCGTTCTCGCAGACATACAGCGTCACCGTGGCGCCGTCGTGATATTGCTTTAGCGTGGTTGCGGCCAGAACCCCATATGTGACAAAAATCAGCGATCGCGCGCGTTGCGAGGACGGCGTTTCCGGTTTTGGAACATCCGCATTATGGTTCATTTGTAAATGCCGGAGACCACCACCCATAAGTCTCGCAAATGTGCTTTGCTTCTCGGCATCGCCAACAACTGTCTGGCTGACCGCGAACGGCCGTTTCCCGCTCGCCACCAAATCCAGATTTCCGATGAAGCTATCCAAGCCGCCAGAGAGAAGACTGACGCAATCCTCGGATGGCAAGACGAGCTTTTTCGGAGGTTTGGGGGAATAGCCGCCATCGATAAAATTGACCTTCCATACGTCGTTCGTAAGAAAGCCAAGAAGCTGCTGGATCAGTTGACGTTGACTATTCCAGAACGCGCTATCGGCGACCGCGACCTCCAGTTCCATCTCGCGTGTCCAGCCATCGGGGCTTGCGGTCCTATGGCCGGCAAGGTCAGCGGCGATCACCGCGAGCGCCAAGGATAAGAAGTCCCATGCCCTCTGCGCAGGATGCAAATTGCTGCGGATAATCTTGTCGCTAATGGCTGCGCCCGCGCTTCCCCGCGTCGGTCTGTCGGCCCGACCATACAGGACAACGTCCAGCGCATCGGCTCTACCTTTGAACTTGTAGTACTTAGGGGCGCAGATTAGTTTCATCGCGAGTACGCCTCGAAGACCTGAAAGGTCTCTTCCAGGGCCGCACGGACAACTTGGTTGACACGCCCAGTCGTCACGCGGTGGCCGGCACCGCGCAGTTTCCTGAATGCAGCCGCAACTGTTTGCTTGATGTACTCTTTTACTTCTTTGAGGCGCGCAAGGCCCACGGTTGCGGTTGGCGCTTTGTCCTGGATCGCCTTTCCGATGTCCAGCATGGCGCGTTGATGTATGTCAATCGCAACGAAGCGCTCAATCGCCGTCCCGCGCTGATCCTCGGTCAAATTGAGAAGATCCGCGTCAGGAAATAGTGTCAGAAGTTCGGACAATGCATCCTTGATCGCAGCCCGGCTCGCTTCGGCATCCTGTGTGCCATCCGCCGGACGGACCGCTTCGACGATGGCATCCATCACTTCCCGCGCTGATCGGCCGGCAAGAAGGGCCGGATCAAGCGGACTACCAGGAGCGGCAGCCTGCCCGCTGGCAACGCTCGACAAGGCTCCATAAAGATTTCCCGCCGTCGAAGCCGTCCCGCCGAACCGACTTACCGTGGTCGCTCGACCACCGTAGCCCTTCTTTACATAATCGCGGAGGCCCCGTTGCATATGGCGTCGATCGCCGCCACCACTCGCGAATTTGCCGAAATTCAGCCGCGCCCCAAAAAAACGTCCCGCAGGTGCGATAGGAGAAGGCTGAGTTTGTGCAGGCTGTTGCGGAGCCGCTTGAGGTCCTGGCGCGGGTCCGTTCTGGCCGTCGCCATCCGAAGGCCCGGCCTTTCCGTCCGGCTCCGGCTCCGGGGGAATGGGAGGAACGGGGGGCACCCATGGTGGCACCATGGGGACGCCGCCGCCGGGCCCCTTGCTAGATGCCGATGTTCCCATCTTCCCTCCGCTGCTTTATTGCTTTCTTGACCGGCGCCGACAACCCCCCCGATTTTTCCCATTTGTCAAAGACGTTGTTCGCCCAATGCTGATCGCCGATCTTTGGCACGATATTGGGCTTGATTTGGGTGCCAGGACGGTCGGACAGGAAAGCGGCGAGGCGTGCCCCTTGTGGCCCGTCGGCTCCCGCCATCACGAGGCAAGCCTCAAGAATGGGCGGGACGCCCCATTCCTGCTCCTGCCGCGCTCGGTCCAAAAGGCGATCCATGATAATTGTGATTTCCGGTCGTGAAACTTTCGCCAAGCGGTCCTTGAGGTTCACTGCCATGTCGGGATGCTGGAGCAAGGCGGCAAGCAACTCGGCGGCTTCCGATGACAGCCGGTCTTGCGGACTGATCATCGGCGCGTGTTCACGGCTGACATACAGCACGCCCCGGAGGTCGCTATCCGCAAGCCGTGGCGGCAGCGTTAGCCATTCCCGGACGAAAGGATCGTCCCAGGGTGGCTGGAATAGGATGTCTTTTCCGGCGTTCACCTTCTCCTCCCATTCGGATAGAAACGCCGGTTTGCCATCACTGCTTTCAGTGACCGCCTTCGTCAGCTCCGCGTGGGCCTTCGGGTTCCCGACACGCTCGAACAAAAGCATCTTGGCGAGGACCGCTTCGTCCACGCCGACACCGTGCGCTTTGGAGATTGCCATCCGGATGGCGAGTGCGTTCAAGAAACGCTTAATGAGACGAGGATTTCCGACAATTCCGGACGCCGTCGTCATGAGGTGCGCAAGCCTATCCGCCGTATCGAAATTTCCGACAAGCTCGCCGTCAAACTTGTCGTGTAACGACTGCATGAAGGCGCGGTCAACCCGCTTTCCTTGCCACGTTTGACTTAGCTGTTTGCAAACGCCCGCCCGTATTTTCTCCTTCACATTGTCATCGAGATTGCTGTTTTCCACATACAGCAGCATCATAAAGGCGCGCACCTCTTGCGTGCCCAGAGGCGGCACACGGATCGGCAACTGGATGAGCTTGTCGAAATAGTTGATGGCGAGCTCATTGGTCACGTCCGGAAAATGCCGTCGGACGGCGTACTTAATCATTTCGTCGTCTGCCGCGATCACGAAAGCCGTGTTCTTCAAGAACAGGACCAGCCGGATTGCCTCCAGCGTTGAAATGGTGGTTTCCGGCAAGCAGCGGTCGAGATCATCGATCAGCACAACGAGCGTCACCTCCATCGCCTCAAGCGTTTTCTCGAAGCTCTCCCGCAGGGCGTGTATTTCCTGCGGAGGGGAAGACTTCTTTTTCTTCGGATCAAGCAGCCCCGTCGCCGTTTCCTTTACTTCGCCAGCTACCTTTACCGCCTTTTCCGCCTCTTCGGTGGTTACATCGCCACCGAAGAAGTTTTTCCCAAGCCCGTACAGTTCGCCGATCAATCCAACCGGCGGCAATCCGGCATGCATAGCCACCGCGGAACCGACCACCAGTTTCGCCAGCCGGAACCAACGAATGCGCTCCACGAATTCCTTGGCCTTTTCGATGCCCTTCTTGCGGTGCTCTGCCTCTTTGGTGAGCTTCTCGCCGATGACATCCATGAGCGCGGCGCGCGCGTCGTCATAGCCCTGATAGAGCCAGGCATTGAACTCCACGAAGACGAACTTGCTATCTTCCTTCTCTTCCTTATCCTTACCCGACCGATGCTCAAGAGACTGGCGCACCAGTTTGATCATTGATGATTTGCCGACACCCCAAGCTCCCGAAACGCCGATTGAAATCGGGCGTCCTTTGGCCTGGACAATAATCTCTGCAACGGTGTCGGCGACGCCAGTAAAATTCAGGAAATCGCGGTCTGTTTCGTTATCCGGCCACATCCAATGTTCCGCTTATTGTTGTAGATGTCATTTACTGCCGCCAACGCGCCGAGCCGCGCGATCTGCGCACCCACTTTCCCAAGAAATCGGAACTTGCGGGAACTGCCTGCATACGCAACAAAAGGCCTTCGCAGTTGTAAATCTGAATTTAACCGTAGCGCGTTTCAGGGGTCATTGCCACCGGCACCTCACATGTGCCGCTCCCTAGGCTCTATCCGGCCAGAAGCATCTATGAGCCCCAGCCGAGCTCAAGAAAGGGGACGACTTCAAGAACTCGTGGCGAGCAGCCATGTCTATCCACTCGGTGTGCTTTCCGGAGGCGTCAGCATTTCCCGATACGCGTATTCGATAAGATCGCGAACGAGTTCCAGTAATCCGCCGATGGGAAAGCCATCGAACGGATCGCCATGAGCCTGTTGATTTCGAATATCCGCAAGGCCCGGTTTCACATCACCATTGAGAAAGCCCATCGCCGTGCCACCGCTGCGGCGGACCATCGGAATTGCTTGATCGGTAAGGCCATCCTTCAACAAGTAGTTGAGAAGGCGCGGGAAATAAATCCTTCCCTTCCGATCTTTCACCTCATGGCCATAACGATCCTTTAGTGCAAGTTCGAGTGTGGTAAGGGCGACCAGTTCTCCGGCCTTGATCAGATCGAAATCGATCCACGCAAGAAAGTAAAGCATTTGAGCGCGCCGAAACTTCACTGCCACGATCTCTGGTATTCCGGGTGCCAGGCTGAAAGAAGAAATGAAATTCCGCCATTCGTTGGCGGTTGAGAATGATAGCACTCCTCCAGGATTGCCAGCCGCCGGCCATGGCAGGATGAGCGGACCATCTCTATGAACCGCTCGCAGGATATCTTCGTCGAAAAACACGGGCGTAGTAATGGCTCGGTCCATAAGGAACTCGGGAAACTCATCGATTTCCGAGCCAGAAAACGTCATCGAAGTTCCTGTAGAAGCAAGGCGTGGTTCATATTTGAGTCTCTGCCGCCGATACTCGAATTGTCATTCAGTGCCTCGCTCTCCTTCAGCGCCTCGTGGAGAATGGCGTCGAGCAGCCGACAGCGTTTGGATTGTGTCGTTGCGAGCTGCGCTTCCAGCCGATCGCATAACGCCATCATCTCATCGACCTTGGCAACGATGCGGCGTTGTTCTGCGAGCGGGGGCAGGCCGACGACTAAATTGAGCAGGATGGACTGATTTAGGTTTTGCATCGTCGCTCCGACCGCTGAACCGTCAAGATATTCTCGAACGAACGGCGAGCCGATTAGGGCTACCAAGAACGGGGGAAAGAGACAGTCTGGAAGGCGAAGTATTAGACTTCCAGTGCCACAGAGCCAGCCGTCCTCGCGATCAGAGACCACAGCACACCTGCCCATCTCACCTCGGCGGGCCATTACAATTTCGCCTGCACGGAGCCTAAATGTGCGCAGTCTTTCCAAGACAGCTGGCCCTACTGCCATTTTGTCGATTGGGATCAACCGCCCGTTCTTTATTGATGCTGGATTAATGACCGGAACGCCACCTTTTTGGTAGTCGCTCTCGTGCAGTGTACTGCCAAATGGTCCTGTTTGTAGCTCGACAAGCACCTGGCTGATACGCGCCGCCACCCATCCGGGTCGCAGCTCAAAGCCCAGATCATCAGGGCGAGCTGGGATCGGTGGCTTTTCACGATTGATTTTTCCTTCCTTTACGAGCCTCTCCTTCTCAGCCTGAATCCGCTTAAGCAGCTTTGGCGCAGGTTCATCACCAGAGTTTTGAGGAACAAGTTGGCCGCGGACGGCCAGATTGAGGATGGCATGGCGCAAAGCTTGAATTTGCTCGGGGCATATGGTGAGGCGCGGGAGGTGATTTAAGTAGAAATGGGCATTGTCGTGGAAGGCTGCGGCACTTTCACTGGTGTTGAGGTGGTGGAGGGCCGAAGCGGCAAGCCGGTCCCGTCGGCTTTCCCGCTGCGTCTGAGCCACCGCCAGCCCATCGCACAGCTTCATTAATTCATCAACCTTCTCGACAATGCGGTGTTGTTCTGCGACTGGAGGAAATGCAAAGACGAATTGGTCAACATCTTCGCGGGATATGCCCGGAATCAAACTTCGCGCGCTCCCTTTTAATTTCTCGGCAAGGCGATGTGTGGTCAGTAGCAAGAAACGTTGACTCCACTCGATCGCCGTCATCGCCATCAACTGCCGACTGATCGCTACTTCCGGCAAATCACAGATCGCCGTTTTTCCAACGCCCGCACCTTTCACGGTCAGCAGTATCTGTTCTTTTTTTGCAACTGCTTTCCTTACAACTGCATAGCGCGTTATCACCAAGCCGTTGTCCCCAAAGTCCGCGGGGCCGGTAATATACGGTGGTCCGAGCTGTTCTCGATCAGAGTATTCATTAGGCTGCAAATGTTGCCCCGAAACAAGGTGGATGACGTTACCTAGGCGAACCCATGCCCAGGTATCTGGAAGCGGGAACGGAATTTCACTGAGTTCAATCTTCGGCAAGTGGGGCCGCTTCCTAATTCCACCTTCTTCTACCAGGCGCTCCCTCTTTGCCTGAATCCGCTTCAACAAATCGGATACTGGCTCGTCGTGGGAGTCTTGGTCGACCAGTTTTCCCCGCACGGCCAGATCGAGAATGAAGCTGCGCAAACGCGGAATCGCGTCAGGGGCGTCGCTGATGCGGTCGAAATGGGCGAGAAGGAGCTCTGGGTTCATCGCAGTAATGCTTCTTCCAGAATGGACTTAAGTTGATTTTGCAGGGTAGCTGTCTGGCGTTCTGCCTCGTCAAGCTTGGCTAAGAGTTCCTTCGGATCGCCGTGGTCGTCGGCAATGGTATGCGGATTCTTGAAATCGAGGTTGTATCCCCGCGCCTTCACCTCGTCGGACGTAACACGCCACGCCACTTCATTTTCCTCGCGGCCTTTTCTTTTCCTACCGCCCCACCAATCGACGCAGGGCTTGAAGTACTCGATGCGAATGGGTTTGGTCATCGAGTAAGCTTTTTGCACATCGGGGACGCGGTGCTCGTAGAACCAGATTTCTTTGGTTGGCTCACCTTTCTCGAAGAACAAAAGGTTGGTGCCGATGCTGGCGTAAGGCTTGAAGACGCTATTTGGCAGCCGGACGATGGTGTGGAGGTTGCACTCTTCCATCAGATGTTCCTTGAGCCGCATCTTCACGCCCTCCCCGAACAGCGATCCATCCGGTAGCACCACCGCCGCACGGCCATTAGGTTTCAGAAGGCGGATGATGAGGGCAAGAAAGAGATCGGCCGTCTCGCGGGTCTGGAAATGTTTCGGAAAATTGCTTTCGATACCGTCCTCTTCACGACCACCGAAGGGCGGATTGGTCAGAACGATATCTACCCGGTCGCTCGCGGTGTAGCTGATGTAGGGCCTCGCCAGCGTGTTGTCGTGACGAACGAAGCTGGGGTTCTCAATGCCATGCAGCAGCATGTTCGTAACGCAAAGCATGTGCGGGAGCTGTTTTTTCTCCACAGCACGCAAAGCGTCCTGCATTTTCTGCTCGTCCTGGACCTTCTTTACGTAGCGCTCGCGCATGTGGCGCAGGGCACTGGTAAGAAATCCTCCCGTCCCGCAAGCAGGGTCCAAGAGGATTTCGCCAGGGTGGGGGTCGATCCGCTCCGCCATGAAGGTCGTGACGGCGCGTGGAGTGTAATACTCGCCGGCATTGCCAGCGCTCTGGAGGTCGTTGAGAATCTGTTCGTATATGTCCCCGAAATGCTGACGCTCGGCAAGGTTGTTGAAGTCCACCTCGTTGATCTTGTTCACGACCTGCCGCATGAGCTGGCCGGACTTCATGTAGTTGTAGGCGTCCTCGAAAACATCGCGGACCACCCGGCGACGGTCTCCCTGCTTGCCTGCCGTGGAAAGCTCCTTGAGCTGCGGGAAGAGTTGCAGGTTGACAAAGGCAAGGAGTTCGTCGCCGGTTATGCCCTCGGGATCGGCGGCCCAGGACCGCCACCGGAGCTTCTCCGGCACGGGCGAGCGGTAGCCATCCTGCATCAACTCAAGCTCCTGATCCTGGTCATCGATGATCTTGAGGAAGAACATCCAGCACAACTGAGATATACGCTGCGCGTCTCCGTCAACGCCGCTATCCTGGCGCATGATGTCTTGGATCGATTTCACTGTGTTCCGAACGGACATGGCTTAACTTGCCCTCTGGTAAATGGCTGATTGCAGTTCGTTGACCGCGAACAGGAAATCCGCCCGTGTGCCGAATTGTTTGATGAGCTGGAAAGGCGTGCCCATCGCGTCAAAGGGTGGAATCTGGAGAACGCGTGGGTCGCCAAGGTCGATAACGCCCTGATCCTGATACTTTTGCAATAGCGCTTCAAGTACGGCGCGGGCCTGTGGGCCGTACCTGGTGAAAACATCCCGCTTGCGGACATTGTCTGCGCGCTCGCGCCGAGTGAGCGGCGGCTGGTCGAAAACCACGTGGCAGATGAGGTCGAAAGGATCGAGGTCTTTTCCGACTTCCTCAGCGAGCGGGTCAAGGGATAGCCCCTCGTTTTCGAATTCTTCGATGACGGCTTGTTTGCGCTCGGCGGATTTCCAACGCTTCAGGAATTCATCAAGGCTGGCAAAGTGTTTCTTCAACGCCTTCTTGGTGAAGTCCCGCAGGCTTTCCGTGATGAGCTTGCCGTTCTCGTCGAGGTATTCCACGCGTTCGGCGACGATGGTGGCCCCTACCCCATCGACGTAAACCTTGCGCGGTCTTTCCTCGCCAGGCTTGATCGTGATGTCGGGCGGTTCGCCATCGACGATCACTTCATCGTCGCCGGGTGTTGGCGGAATGGGTTCTTCATCATCGCCCGTCGGGGGCACGTCGTCCGGCGGGTTGATCGGATCATTCGCGCCTGGCTCGTAGATCTGCACGGGTTCACCGTCAAATTCGGGGTCGGCGAAGTGACTGGTCGCACCCCGGAAATCGATCAGCGTGAAATAGAACTTCTTGGTGTCCTCATGCACGCGCGTACCGCGCCCGACGATCTGCTTGAACTCCGTCATGGACCCAACCGCGCGGTCGAGGACGATAAGCCGGCACGTCTGGGCATCGACCCCGGTGGACAGCAGCCGCGACGTGGTGACGAGAACCGGGTATTTCGCTTCGGGGTCGATGAAGTTTCCGAGCTGAGCCTGCCCCTCGGCGTCACTGCCGGTAATACGCATCACGTAGCGCTGATTCTTGTCGCAGAGGTCCTTGTTCTCATTGATGAGGGCCTGCCGCATGCGCGCGGCGTGTTCCTCATCCACGCAAAACACGATGGTTTTCTGGAAGCGGTCACCGCTTTCCTTGAGGAAGTCCGAAACCTTCTTTGCGACCAGCTTGGTGCGGTCATCGATGACGAGGACACGGTCGAAATCCTTGGTATTGTAGATCCGGTCCTCGATCTCGTTGCCGTAACGGTCCGTCTCGCCCCGCTCCGGACGGTAGCCCTGGACATCCACATCTATGTGGACCTTGATGACTTTGTATGGCGCAAGGAAGCCGTCCTGAATGCCTTGCTTCAGGGAGTACGAGTAGACCGGCTTGCCGAAATAATGGATGTTGGAAACGTAGGTGGTTTCCTTGGGCGTCGCCGTGAGGCCGATCTGGGTGGCCCCGGAGAAATATTCCAGAATCTCGCGCCACGCCGAATCCTCAGCCGCGCTGCCACGGTGACATTCGTCGATCACGATGAGATCAAAGAAGCCCGGTGAAAACTCCCGGAACAGTTTTTGGCGTTCCTCCGGCCCGGTGATGGCCTGATAAAGGCCGAGGTAGACCTCGTAAGCGGTATCAATGCGTCGCTTCTTATCGAGGGCGGTCGTTAGTTCGACTTCAGTGCCATCTTCACGCTCGATGGTTTTTGCGCCTGTGCTGAGTTTTGCCATCGCGGCGCCGAACGGCCGGAAGTCGTTCACCATCGTCTGGTCAACGAGGACGTTGCGGTCGGCGAGAAAAAGGATGCGTTTTTTGCGGCCGGCTTTCCACAATCGCCAGATGATCTGAAACGCGGTGTAGGTCTTGCCCGTGCCGGTGGCCATGACGAGAAGCACGCGATCCTGGCCCTTGGCAATCGCCTCGACCGCGGCATTGACGGCATTCACCTGGTAATAGCGCGGAGCCTTGCCACTGGCGTCGTCGAAGTAGTCTTGCAGAACGATCTGTTCCTCGTCCGGCGTCAGTCCTTTCCATGCCCGATATTTTTCCCACAACTCAGCGGGCGACGGGAACTGGTCCAGCGTCAGGCTGGCTTCTTTCTCGGGGCTAAGGCCGGTGCGGTCATGGAAGACGAATCCGTCGCCGTTGGACGAGAACACAAACGGGATGTTGAGCGTCGCGGCGTAGTCGAGCGCCTGCTGCATGCCATCGCCAACGCTGTGGTTATTATCCTTGGCCTCAATGATGGCGATGGGAATGTTGGGCTTGTAATAGAGGATATAATCCGCGCGCTTCGCTTTGCCGCGCGTAACGAGCTTTCCGCGAACGATGATGCGGCCCTTGGTAAAGGCGACCTCCTCGCGGATCTGCATCATGCCGTCCCAGCCCGCCCGCTTCACGGCGGGACCAATGAACTTGGAGCAGATGTCGCGTTCGCTGAGGTCTTTTTTGTTCATCGGGTCAGCCGCTTTAGGATACGGACTTTCGGATCATTCTTTACGGCGTGCCCCGCCATAGACGCCCGGCGCGCATGCCGCCAGCCGCGCCTTCCCCACAAACCGAAATGGGCCGGAACCTGCTTCATGAACCAACTTTGAATTGATCTAGAGAATTGTTCATTTCAACACAGATGCACTGCCTGGGGGGCTGCGGCGCGGTAACTCCCCGCGCCTGGACGGGCTCTTTTCTAAACCAATTCCAGCCGGATTTCACGGCCAACCACGGCGGCGGCTTTGCGGAGTGTGGTGAGGGTTATGGCTTCGTAATCGGGATCGAGCAGGCGGTCGAGCGCGGCGCGACTGGTGTGCATGCGCCGGGCCATCTCGGTCCTGGTGAGGTGTTTTTCCTTCATGGCTTCTTCGACCTGGCGGGCGACGACCCGCTTGATGGCGTTCGCGCTGACCTCTTCATAGAGGCCTTCCTCGCGCAGCCAACTGTCGAAGGTCGAGCCGATGTTTTTCTTTTTCATGCCCCTGCTCCTTTCTTCCTTTTCAGCGCCAGATCGATATCCTGTTTCGGCGTCTTCTGTGTCTTCTTCATAAAGCCGTGCAGCAGCACCATGCAGTCGGGCTCGATGCAAAAGATCAGCCGCGCGATGCGCCCATGCGGCAAGCTGCTCCGCACTTCCCACAGGTCCCGGCCGAGGGCCCGCACCAGCGGCATGCCGATCGGCCATGCAAACTCAACATCCTTGATATCCTCGCCGATAATCCGGCGATCCGCCGCGTCGAGGCTCTTCAGCCATTCCCGCACGGGTTCGCGACCGCTATCGAGGCGATAGAACCGTGCCGGCAGGCGCTTCAGAGCCGTCTTCATGGAGTGTATCAATATTGGTACGCCCTGTCAAGAAACGTACGCAGGTGAAGATGTTTCACTCAAAGTATAGCCGTTGTTGGGGTTTGTCACCTCTCCGCTTGCGGATATCGTGGGTGTGGCGAATCCACCTGCCGGCGGACCGGGCTCTATGCGCTACGCGCACCGGGCCTTTGGTCCCGGCCATGCGGCGACGATCCCGTTCGCTGAACTTCTTCAGCCTACTCGGGGCACGACGTGGACCGCTATTCTTTTCCTACTGCCATACCGTTTACCGAGTACTTGCCAATTGAGGCGTTATTTCGACGATGTGCTCGAAGTTCGGCTTATAGACGATGATTTTTTGGAACACGTCAGATTTAACCGTGAGGCCATCGATACGAATTTCCTGCTCCTGGGCCGCGTCCATGAAGTCCACAATAATCAGTAACCAATAGGCGTCACATGGGACGTACTGCTTCGCTTTCGCTTCTTTCTCCCCGATGATTTCCGTGAGCCGCTTTATGGACATGAGCCCGAAGCTGTGACCCTGACCGACTTGCCATCTTCCGGGCGACTGTAACGGTTTGTAGATGCCCCGCTGTAGCGCACGCGCTTCCCGGCGATTTGCGTACTCTGCGTAAGCAGTGAACCCTTCTGATGGGTCGGGCTGACCATTTGGAAACTTTGGGTCGGGCTCATCGCTGTACTGCAACTCGCGGGTATAGAGATAAACGAAATCAAGCTCGGGGAGATCCTTAAAAACATCCTTCCTCAGCGCGCCGTTATCTCCATCCTCGACGCGGCGACCGAAGGCGGCCAAGCGTTTGGCGAGGTCCTTGACGTTTTGGATAGGGTGTTTCTTGTCGAAGCTGAATGTCAGATCGATGTTTTTCCCGCCGCTCTCCTTGAACAGCCGGTGCCCTTCGGCGACGGCGGTTTTTCGAAGCTTGCCCTGAACCTGTTCGCTGGCAGGTGACGCCCCTTCGACGACATAGAAGTTCGTTATCTCGATGCCGAGTTTTTGTGCGCCGTTGAGGAGCACGTCCGGCTTGTCGGCGTAAATGATGTCTCCGGGAGGCAATGCATAGGCCTTCCGAAACATCTCGAAATAGTGCTGCTCGATTGCCTGTTGCTTCATTGGAACACCCTCAATCGGGGATTTGGCGGACGCGGAAGGAGCAGGCCCCGTCAGATGACGGCGCCGGCCGAGCAAGCGGGAAGCTCAGGAAATTTACACCACCAGATGGATAGCGCCGGTTTCCAAATCCTGCACGAGTTGGCCTTCAGCGGTCTGCGCGATGAAGCGCAGATTCGGGCTGACGTTGGGATTCTGCGCGATGCTGCCCAAAATCGCAACCACGGCCAAGCCCACGAGCCCCCAACCGATTGCCTGTTGAGTTTTACGAGACATAACCATTCTTATCATAACATGATCGATCCTTTTTGTTTCTTAGAGGGGCTGTCTCGGTGCCAGGTTTCCGCTGCCCGGCACCACACGTCGTCTACCAGTCCCTAATCCTGACCTCCGATTCGAATCCGAAACGTCCATTGACCCGGCCCGCTCGTGTTTCATCCGCGTGGCGGGCGGCTTTCCGTCATCCAACCCGCCCTCTTCGCATGACCCCAAACACGACGGGCGAAGGCACTGTAGCCGCCGCCGCTTGCCGTCAATGACGGATTTTGGCTCCCCTCCCCCGCCGGCAGACTCCGTCCTGGGGCGGGGCAGTCACCCCAAAATCCTATGACCGCTGCGCTCTTATCGGCGGCAGGACGTGCCCTCTTTCGCCCCCGCCGTGGGGGTCACTCAAACGAAAGAGGCACATCATGACGACGACACGAAAAAACCGCAAAGCCAAAGCTGCTGGCCGTAACAAGCGGCGCATTGACAGTTCCGCACCTCTGCGGCATTCAAAACCGTTCCAGAGGTCAGCGATGAACGACACACCGCACCGCGACCCGATGCAGGAATTCGCCAACCGCATCGTCGCCGAACTTGAGAATGGCGTGAAGCCCTGGGTCCGGCCATGGGACCCGGAAAAGGCGGGCGGCCCGCAGGCTCCGTTCAATCCGATCACCGGCAAGCGATACCACGGCATCAACGTTCTCATTCTTGGCATGGACATGCGCGCCTTTCAGTCGGGCGATCCACGCTGGATGACCTACCAGCAGGCCCACGAAAAGCACTGGCAGGTCCGGAAGGGCGAGAAAGCGACCACCATCTTTTTCGCCAAGCCTTATGAGGTCGAAGACGACGAAGCCGAGGACGGCAGGAAAATGATCCACGTGCTGAAGCACTACGCCGTATTCCATGCTTCGCAGATTGACGGCATTCCGGCCTACAAGGCGCCGGGTGTTGAGGACGCGCCCTGGACGCGGCCCGAGGCGGCTGACATCATCCTCAAGAACAGCGGAGCCATTATTCGCATCGGCGGCGACCGCGCTTTCTACTCGCCCACCACCGACCATATCCAGCTTCCGCCCGAAGGTGCATTTCGCGGACCGCCGGAATTCGCGGCAACGGCCTTGCATGAACTCGCCCACTGGAGCGGCCACCCATCCCGGCTCAACCGCGACATGGGATCGCGCTTCGGTTCAGCGGGTTATGCGATGGAAGAACTGCGCGCCGAACTGGCTTCGGCTTTCGTCGCCTCGGAACTCGGTATTCCGACCGACATTCCGCAGCACGCCAGCTATATCGCCAACTGGATCAAGCCGCTCAAAGACGACAAGCGCGAAATCTTCCGTGCCGCGGCCGACGCGCAGAGGATCGCCGATATGGAGCTGGGGTTTCATCCCGCCTATGCAGCGCAGATGCAAGCCGAACCCGACGCCCCTGCCCCATTCGTGCGCGGAACCCACCGGCCAGGCCCGATGCCGGGCTGACCTCCGATATCGCATCTGCTCCCGACGGCTAAAGATATAAATCTGTTGGGCTAAAATGCCGGTCGGTGGTATGGTCGGCTGCCAAACGGTAGTAGTATTTCTCTATGCGCGTCAAATGGACCAAGGACGTATCTCTGACGGATCTCCTCAACCTCCGTGACGAGTTGGGAAAGGAATTTGACCTTCAGATCGACGAAACGCCAAGACTTTACAAGGGTGGCGTTCCACCCTCTTGGGTCAGGTTTCTTGCCGAAGCCGACTGGTACATCAAAGTCCTTGGTGGATATGCGGCGTTGTACGTGGCTGAGATAGTGAAAGAAGCCGCGAAGGAGACGTGGAAAAGCCGCAGCAAAATCATATCCGGAGCAGTCGGTGCGGGAAACCGGATCAAGCAATTTGCCATTGCTCTCGCAAATTTTCGCAACCATACCGCTCCAGAAACGCTGCTCGAAATTGTCGTTCCTTTTCCAGACGATTACGACGGAACAATTCTTGATATCGCAGGCAACGATGTGGACGAACTAGCAGTTCAGATTGCTGCCTTTGTACATCACCTGCCCGCGCTACAAGCTTTGATTCGCGATGAAGGTCTCACGCGCACCACTATCGCTACCGGTATTCAGCTCGAATTACTGCCCGATCTCTCTCTAAAGGCATCATGGCAAGACGGGTCGTTGAAGTGGCAAACGCGCTTGCTTACGTTTCCTGATGACGGCCACTAGCCCCGAATGGAGGCAAGGATACAGAAGCGTCGCATTGCCGCCGCCCAACACCTTTGACTTCCAAATCGCAGCGCATGGGTAACAGTCCCTCTTCCGGTGCTTCCGACAAGACCTCGACGGTCCATTCTGTCGAGTGCACTGCTATGCCTGAAGGCATGGGCGAATCCGCCCCCGTCATGATGTGGGGGGGACTGGGCTCTATGCGCTGCGCGCACCGGGCCTCTGGTCCCGGCCATGCGGTAACGATCCCTTTCGCGGGGTAGCGGTGCCGTGGCGGAGGCTTGCTTGCGAGGGCATTTTAGTATTTTGTTCCCTCGTAAACGCCGTATCGACCATAGCAATCTCCGCCATCCCGGTTCTTGTGAGGCCGCAGCGTGCCGTCGTAGCTCTTGCGCTCAAAACGTTTGTTGCAGACGGAGCAGCGAAACAGATAGGTCAGCCCACCGGAGGCGCGCGCCGTCCGCGAAGTGCGGATCGTGGGTTGGCTATAAGTTACGCGCGGTGCCGCCGGTGCTATCGTCAAGGGGCCGCTGGGCATGAGCTCCACGGCATAACGCGGTGTGAATGTCCGCTGCGTAACGCGTGCCCCCCGAATTCGATCCACCCGATACGAACGGTGCTGTTGGTCCTGGGATCGTACGGCGTGCAAAAGGATGTTGCCTTCCTGGGTTCGGCGGAGAGAATAGGGCTCGATCGTTCGCGTGCCCAGCCTGCCCTGCTCATCCATGTAATCGAGATCCACACAGAGATGGTTGGCCGCCGCGAAACGGATGACTTCAATAAAGGGGGTACTCTGCCCCGGCATCCGGAACGCCCCGGCGGGCATGCGCAAAACCTGATCGCCCGCTGCCAACGGATAGGGAGCGATGACGGCCGGCATTCGTGTACCAAGGAGCCAGTTGAAGAACTCGGGCAGAGCCTCCCAAAATGACTCCGCCGGTGGCAGCGCCGGCAGCTGATGCCCGAGCATGTTGCCCCATTCGGCGAAGAGTTCGTCGCGGAAAACCGCCAGGGCCGCAAAGCTCGGAAACGGGACATTCTTGAAGGTACATTTCCGCTGCACCACATCGCGTATGGCGTTCCCCGCCTCCCTGAAATCCCCGTGGCGGAACAGGTTGATGACATCGTAGAGATCGCGCGGTCGAGATCGTTCGCCAAGGGCACGGATTTTCTCGCCGAACAGCTCCTCGAAAGCGTAGCAGCGCGCAGTAATGCCTTCCGCCGGGGCGTCGGAATAGACATGCGACACCGGACGGATGACCGTCGGCAAAACCAGCAGTTCATCGGCGGTGAGATCAAGCTTGATGCGGGGCAGATCGCCGCCGCGCGGCGCGATCGGGCCGCGATAACCGATCCTGGCCTCGCAACACCGACCCCCGCGCCTGTTGTCATAGACATCGAACCGGCGTTGATCGGCGGGCAGTTCAAGGCCTGCCGTTTCATAGAGCCAGTCGCTGATTTCCTGGAACTTCGTTTCCAGAAAACCCGCGTCGAGTTGCGCTGCGTCCGTGACGGTAAAATCCAGGTCCTCGGAAAAACGATAGGTCTCGAAGAAGCATTTTTTGAGGCATGTTCCGCCTTTGAAGACCCACGTCTCGGACATGACAGGGTCGCGGGAAATGCCCGCGAGCACCCAACCGAGGACGTAATCCTTCTCGACGATCCGCGCTTCAAGACCGAATTCGTTGGCCAGCCGCAGGATTTCTGCGCGATCAATCACAGCGCTTTTGTCTCCCCCCAGCTGCGCGGTATCCAGAGGCGCCAGCGCTTGACAAGCTTGCGGCACGGTATCGCAGGATCAAGCTTGGCGTTGCCTGTTGTTAAATGCTTTTGGCATTCCGCGATCAGCTTCTCGGGTCCCCCTGCCCGCTCCACCAGAAATCCGAGGCGCTTGAAAACGGCGCCGTTGCTCAGACGTGCGGCGACGCTGACGAGCTCGTCCGGCGTTCCATTCTTTCCGCCCAGATATTGATAGAGACAATCGCTCACATGACGAATTCCGCCGCCAATCGCCGGGTCGTCAAGCATGTCGATGATTGTCTTGGAAGGGCTCGATACTTCAACTTTTACCTTGCCGCGCCACAGCGTTTTCGTTCCGAACAACGCTTGCCGTGAAATCTGCTTGACGGAGAAATCAACGCCCTGAATATTTTTCTCTTTCCCGCGGACCGGGCGGGTCGTCAAGACACATACGCTCCGAAAAATTTGCTCCGTCAGTCCCCAATGTTCCGCCGCCGTCCACCCGCCGATATAGGCCGGTCCGAACAAGGAGGGCACGATCAGCCACGGATCATCGAGGACTTGCGTTTGCCCGAGGGAAGCTATGGAAACCGGGGCGTAGAGTCCGCGTTGCAAGCGCTGCACCCATCCCTGCGTCGCCCACCGCGCGAGGAGCTTCGTTGCTCTTCGCCTGTCAACCTGCAGAGCCTTTGTAACCGCATCAACCGAAACGAGTTCGCCCGCCACCTGCAGAACCTGGCTCAGTTGTGCGCGGCCTTTGGGGATTGGTTTGGACTGATCCATTTGGGTATACTACAAAGCCGTCAAGTCCTCGTAAAGGGGACTTACCTACATTATGCTATACCTCATGGCTTATTCTTGATCGTGGATACAATTGTGGGTACGATGCCATTCGGAATTCAGCTTGTGTGACCGTCGTCCCCCGTTCACGGTGCCGACGCAAGGAGGGCGAGGCATGAAGAAGAAAAATGATACCGTGCGCTATACGGCTAAACAGATCAAAGCGAAAGTTGCCCGCGGCGAGGACCGGACCGATTGGGGCAAAGCCAATGCGATGACCGGCAAGAAGCTCGAAGCGTCCATCCGGGCCGATGCTGATGACGTTCAGGGCGAACCCGACTGGACGCAGGCCATCATGGGCGTCCCTGCCCCGAAGGACCATATCAATATCCGCATCGACCACGACGTGCTCGAATGGTTCAAGGCAAACGGCCGAGGTTACCAGACGCTCATGAACAACGTGCTTCGCGCGTTCGTGCAATCGCGGCGGCAGCGGGAAACCACGCGATCAAACTGACGACCGAGGCTGATCCTCTCGCACGCCTCCTGCCCTCCTAGGACTTCTGCCGGATGATCCCCTTCCCTTCGGTATCCGCGCCGTTTGATCCGGATGCCGTATTCGCGCCCACGGCCTCTGACCTTCTTTCCTGCTGCCCTTTGGTGGGTTGTCAGTTTTGACGCTGCATCATGGCAGGGCGCGCCGGGTGGTCAACGGGCTGCCCGCTCCAAGAATCCGTGTTGCCCGTTTCCCTGGCGGTGACCGCCCGGCTTGTCCGCCCTGCCCTGTCTGCGCGTGCTGACAAACCACGAAAGGAGACAGCTATGAACGATACAGACACCGTAATGAGCAACTACGAACGCAACCGCCAAGCTCGGGCGAAACTCAGCGAAGGCAACAAGGGCGCCGTTTTCGATGCACTCGCGGCGGGGAACATAACCCACGTGCAGGTCGAATTCAACGGCGAGGGTGACCAGGGGCAAATCGAGTCCGTGATCGCGTTTCGCGGCGAGGACCGCTCTGAATTGCCGCAAGCGACGATCCGCGAACACAACGTTTCCTGGGGCAGTGTGGAACCCGTCGCCACGGAATCCACCCTCGAAAGTGCGATTGAAACCCTCTGTTACGACTATCTCGAAGAGGCGCATGGCGGTTGGGAAAACAACGACGGAGCCTATGGCGAATTCCACCTCGATGTCGCCAAGCGGACGGTCGAGCTCGAATTCAACGGACGCTTCACCGACACCTTCACCAGCAATCACACGTTTTGAGGGAGGCGACCATGGCACATCCGTATCACCACTCGCTCTCCAGCGTGAAGAAATGGGGCGGCATCGTCGCCGACTACCAACGCATCCATGACTGGTTCGACGAGTCGAAAATGATCATCGCCGATTTTCGGCACCGCGCGCTGCGCCACCACGCCGAGGGCATCTTCATGGCCGAGACGATCTTCGGCACGACGATCACCCTCTCAACCGGCCGCGTGATTCCGGTCCGGTGGATCGGCGAGCAGCACGTGCGCGAAGACCTCGGCTTCATTCCGTCCTTTGCGGACTGGGTGAAAGCGATCAGGCCGGAGCCGTGGATGGGCCGCGCCCTCCGCCTCCAAGACAGCCTTGAAACCACCACACAACCAGCGTGAGGAAAACCATGACCAAAGCAGCGCACCCCCCCGTCTCACCCATCGACGCGGCGAAGGCTCTCACGCCCCGTTGGATGCTGAACATACGGGATTTCGACGCCCTCGAAATCCACCCCTGCACCGTGATCGGCAACGACAGCACGGGTAATGACATCGTCGAACAATGCGAGCCCGAGGACGCGCAGTTCTGGACCGTTTTCGGCCATCTGCGCACCGGCGGCGTGGATGCCTTCGAGGATTTTGCGACCGAAGCCGAGGCCATTGCCTTCCATGACAAACTGATCGTCGCCTGGCCTCATCTTGCCGGGGAGGGCTGACAGCCATGGCCAATCTCTAATTTATCGAGATCGACGGCAGGCGCTATCTGTGGCGCGACGTGCTCCAGCTTCGCCCCGAGCAGAAAAAGGCCGGAGCCCGCACGCAGCAGCCTGCGCTTTTTGAGATTAAAGACGACCACCGCCCCGTCGCCGAGCGCACGGCTTCAGGCCGCTACCGGGAACCGTCTCTGTTCTCCCGGTGACCGACCCTCCGAGTGGTCTTCGTCACGATCAACCGTCTTTCGCTGCCCCCAACAACGGACGGGGACGACGGCACTTTAGCCGCCGCCGCTTGCTGTCAATGACGGATTTCGGCTCCCCTCCCCGCCCGGCAGACTCCGTCTTTGAGGCGGGCAGTCACCCCAAAATCCTATGACAGCCGCGCTCGGTGGCGGCGGCAGGACGTGCCCTCTTTCGCCCCCGCCGTGGGGGTCACTCAAACAGAAAGAGGCGCATCATGAATACCGCATCGCAGCCCGAATCCGTCTTCACCGTCACCATCGACGCCGAGGAAATCCGGGTCCGCTACCGTCCCAACTACATCGGCGGCATTGACCCCTACGCAATCTTCGAATTTGTCAGCCCTCACGACCCCAGGCGCCGCACACCCATCAGCGAAAGCGGCTATCGCAGCTTCTTCGCACCAATGCAGGAGATATCCGTTGCACCAAGCATCGAGAAATACGCCTGCATGGTCGCTCTCGTCCTCGCCGCAGAAATCGCGTTCTCCGCGCGCGCTGTCCGCCTCTCAACCGCTCGCTAAGGAGGCCCGTCATGACGAAAGCAACCAAACTTAGCGAATCCGATCTCGCCAACTTCACTGGCTCCGAAAACTGGTACCGGCATGGTATCAACCGGGACATCCTGTTTACCGACGGCGCGAAATATGTTGCGGACGAGGGTGCCGCCTATTGGCTTCTGGACGCGATTGCAATTTGCCAGCGCTACGAAAAGCGTGTCGCCGCCGAGCCGTTCCAGGTCTGGACGCTCACGGTGCGTGACGACCGAACGGCATCGCTGGTCTGCGGTGATGGCAACCACAACATCGTCTACACGCAGCATATCGAGTTCACTGATTTCCCGCTCGACGAGATCACCCTGTGGTTCGCGAATAATACGATTTACTTGCCGAGTGAGCACTGACGCCCTGCCCCGCGCCCGTGTCTCCCGCTGGCGCGGGCTTTCTCCCTTATCGAAATACTTCACTTTTGAGAATCCTGCTGCGTCAGCCAGCACCGGCGCAAGATTGCCTTTCAGCGCGTTTGCCGAAGCCTGAGCAACTCTGAACTTATCTAGGCAACAGCCTCTAGCGTCGCAAAAGGCCGCGGGGATCTATCCACCCTCTGCGGAACAGCCTCCGGCTGCTCAATCGATGTTACCGATTGCGCGGGCGCGGCTTTCGCGGCCTTTTCGGCAATCGCTTGCTGAAGACTTGCATCGGATGGAAATTTGCGCTGGGCGCGATAGAACAGAACGCCTACGGTAGATTTGTTGATACCGAGAGCCCCGGCTATCCCGTCGGCCTCCATCCCCTGCGCCTTCAGTTGAGCAACCTGATACTCCCGATCCGACAATTTCAAACCAGTGCGATCGACATAGCCTTTTTGTTGTGCGCGGTGATACGTTACGGCCACAGTCGACTTCCCTATGCCCAGCGCCTGGGCGATCTCGGCATTCTTCATCCCCTGCTCCTTCATTTGAACAACCTGAAGCTCGCGACGCCCCAGATGGAGACTTGCCGGATCAACAGAGACTTCTTGGTGTGCGTCAAGCCCGTTCTCGGAACCGCTTTGCGGCGCGGCACTATCCGACGATGCCGGGGAAACCACATCAGATACTGTTGCCGGGCGACCCGCCGCTCTGAAAGCCGCAATTTTGTCCAGTCGAACGGCCTCTTTCACAAGCTTCGCGCGCGCACGATACAGTTTAACTTTTATCGTATTTTCTTTCATGCCCGTCTGCGCGACCAGCTCTTCTACAGACAACCCCACAACTTCCTTCAACCTAAGCAGCTCGCGGTCCTTTTCCGGTAATACGCGAAGAAGCTGGTTGACGTTCGCCGACGTCATATTATTGGTCTGATTGGGTTCAACAAGAAGATGCCTCTCAATCGTCGGGTCCTCATCTAGTGAGGTAGCGAAATGGTCCGCACGCACCTGTGCTTTTCTGTATTTATCGATTGCGGCATTGGCCGCGATTTTATAAAGCCAGGTGAGCGGCGCGGATCGATGATCGAATTGTGCGCGTGACCGGTACGCGCGGAGGAACGCATCCTGAATTGCTTCGAGCGCATCGTCCACGTTTCGTAATATTCCAAAAACGCTGGTATACAGTTTGTGATGCGCCTGTTCATACACCGCGCTGAAAATGCGGTCGTCTTGTAAATCCAGCGTCGGATCGCTCAAATCAAGTGTTGCGGCTATAGGGGGGGTCATCCCGAATCCCTTAAAATGTATTCATATGCAAAATAATCGGCACTCAGTTATAAAATGGAATCCGGATGACAACAAGAGGGTCTTTTACTTTCTTGTCGAGTCGATAGCGTTACCGCTTCGTGGTTGATCGTGGAAAGCGACAAAGATCGTCGTTAAGAACTTACAACCGCCCCCCCAGGAATAAAGCCCCTTCACTAAGACGGCACGCGACCCGAACGCGCTCAGAGCGCGCACCGCTCAGCAAATGGATCATACCTGAGCTGCTCCGGTGGTACAGGAATTTGGGCGACGGATCGAATAATGCCTTGTTCCCTGGCTTTCTCCAACCCGGTCCTTACGGCTTCATCGATCCTCGTGATCAGAGCCTCCGCCGACTGGTAAGGTGAACCCTTATCTTGAACCAGCATAGAGAAACCCCTACCATCAGACGAACTCCAGTCCACTTTGTGCGAATCCAGGTCAGCGCGCAATTCTCCAAGAATATGCCGATAAACAACTGCGGCCTTCTCTGAACGGGCATCATCTATGCAGGGGAGAAAATACCAACGCTGACTACGGTCCCACTCGGAGTGAGGTCCTGTGCCGTCGTTGCCGTGCATATAACGGTGTTCCCGAGCGTAGTCTGTTCTAAAATCGACGTACAGACGACAGAGTGGCACTTGATAGATTGGATCTATTTGCACCGTGTAGATCAGATCGTCCGCTTGATACCGTCGAGTGGGATGGTCGTAAAGCATAATAAATCTCCAACAATACGTTCGATGAAAAGCGACTGCGTCCGGGTCGGTGTATAACAAATGGGTATGAGAATGAAAAGCCCTTAACGGCTTATGGTTAACGGATGAAGCTAACGCGACACCCCTGCCCTTTCGAAAGCGTCGAGCGCTTGTTTGAGCATTTCGCCGAGAGGAACATTCTGCGCGTCAGCCGCCTTGAGAAATCTCTCAATCGTCTCGCCGGTCGCCTTGATGTTGAGCTGCTGATTGCGCCCGGTCTTGTAGCGGCGGGGTTTTCGGCGCGGTATTGCGGGCGTTTTCGGCGCTTGCCGGCTTGGAAACTTATTCTCGGCCGCGATGCGCTCCATGGTTTCCGTTTCAACGGGTTTTTCCGGTTTCGGTTTCGTCGTGAACACTGGCGCGTCCGAAACGTTCGCGAAGGGATTGACGCGCGTACTCATGCAGCACCTGCTACGTTGGATGTTGTTTCACTTTCTTCCCTACCGCCCCCCTGCTCCGCTTTCAGGCGCGCGACGACTTCGTGCACGAACTCCCACACGTTGAGCTTCGCCTTGTCGAGATTGGGAACTTCGGCCGGGTTTAGACCGTCGAGCGTCTGCTGAAAGGAGAAGACGGCGCGGAATGCGTCGCGCTCGTTGAGTTCGGTTTGGAGCACCGGAATGCCGGCATCAATCAGGCCGTTCTGAATATGCGCAAGGCCGCGGGTGCGGATCGACGGGCTGGTGCGCGTGAGCAAGACGGCATAGGGCGTCGCCGTCTTCGTCATCTTCTGACTCTGCAACACGACGCGGATCGCCCTGCTCGCTTCATTCGCATCGAGTTGCGAGCCTTGCGTCGGAATGATCACCAGATCCGCCTGCGAAATCGCGTAGACCACGATCTTGGACGCGGTGCCTTCGAGATCGACGACGACGAACGGTGTTGTTGTGGCCGCGTCCTCGATGCGTTCGATGATCGTGTCCTCATCCACATCCGACACGATGGTCAGACGCTCCGGCGTATTGCCGCCAGCGGCCCAGGTCTGGATCGGATGATTGGGATCGGCGTCGATGATGGTGACATCGTAGAGCTTTGCCAGCGCCGTCGAGAGCAGGAAGGCCGAGGTGGTCTTACCGGCTCCGCCCTTCGGCGATACGAAAGCAATCGTGGGCATGGTGAGGACTCGAATCAGGTGGGTCGGGACAGAATGATACCAGGTAGCTATCCGATAGCAAGAGGATATCTGCTTGGTGACGAGATAGCTATCATGTCATCCGGCAGCTACTAGACAAGTAGCTGACTAAGTACTAATAAGCTACTAACAGGACATCTGATAGATATCGTTCTGGTATCCATTACGTAGCTTTGAAGATACTTGATAAGTACCAATATGGTACCTTGAGGATACTATTGTGGTATTTGGTAGCTACCATCATTTGCATTGCAGATCAGGGTGTTGGGTGATCCTCCCTGGCTAAAATCGACGTTAAACCGTCGTGGATTCGCGGAGGAGGGGCCTTCCGCTTGCCGAGCCAGTGCACCTGCGGAATTATCGCGAAACTCGTCCATGGTCGTCTAATGCGCTTTGGCATTTCGGGGCCGGGCAGGGGTCTCAGACCAGTCGCTATCGGTTGTTCGGTAGATAGGCGCGCGCTTGTGACGGCTTCGGCAGAAACCCACGAAGGCCGCGGCGGGGTCATTGAGCTTCGGCTTGCCCGAACTGACCCACCATTCCCGCCATTCGTTTTCAAGGCCGTGAACATCGTAGCCGGGGGCCGCGGCGCGTGCGTCGTCGTAAGCGTCCGAGGGCAGGGACGGCAGCATCTCGCCATCCGAGGGCAGGGGCCGTTCAACCCATTTGCCGTCACGGTTGGCGAACAGCACCATATCACGCTCTTCGTCGAAGACGAGGTGGTAGTCCGGCAGGTGATCATGCTCGGCGATCTCTTTCAGATGTTGCCGAAAACGCTTGATCGAGCTTTGCGACCCCGATTTCTTGAGCAGAACCTCAAGCGAGATCGACCAGGAAGCCTGCCGTCCGCAGTGCTTGCGCGCCAGCTCGTAAACCCGCCTCTCAAGCGGCTTTCCGAGGCGAAAATAGTCGGGATGGAGGGTGAGCACCTCCTGACCGCGAATGGCATTGAAGACCCAGTCGGAGAGCTTGATTTCCACCCACAGCAACCGGCCATCCAGACCGTGTTTGCGCCGAATTGACGCGGCATCGATCAGGCCGAAACTGTCCGTTTGCTCCTCCTCACCCGTCCGGATATTCGTCTTGATACGCGTTCCGGCAAGGCGATCAAGCGCTTCGCAGAGAGCGTGATAGTCTTTGCCCGCCGTCCCCCGATTGGTGAAGACCAGCAGATCGTGGCTGGTAATGCGCACGCGGTGGCCAACCGGCTCATTGCGTTTCAGCTTCTCCATCAACTGCGAAATGCAGTAAATCAGGATGTCCTTATCGTAGATGGTCGCCAGCCCCTTGACGCTCGGGACGATCTCCAGCCAGTTGCCGTTATGCTCGTAGCGGCGAATCGCGGTTTCCGGTTTTTTCGAGAGGGAGTAAAAGGGATGCTCCATCTGCGGAATCAGGTCCTTGAGCACCGCATCCGCCACATCGCAGATGAACAGATCGCCTTTGCCGTGCTTGGCCGGCAGCAGATGTTCATCCGGATTCGGGGTTTTAGGTACCATGCCACGTATATTCGGGGTTTCAGGTACCGTGTCAAGAGATTCGGGGTTTTAGGTGCCGCAGAACGATTCGGGGTATCAGGTGCCAGAGTTCGGGGTTTCGGGTACCTGACTTCGGGCTTTCAGGTGCCAAGTTTCGGGGTTTCAGGTACCGGGGTCCCAAAATCTGCGAGCGGGGCGAAAGGCTTAGGGCAGGTTGTCCACGGCGTAACACTACTTAACACAGATTCTAACCTTAATAACACCGGGTCAGCAGCAAGATAACCATTCATCAGACTTCGTGTAGAGCACCTGAATCGCCGAAAGTAATTCAGAAGTTGCTTTGCTAGAGCATCGCGTGCTAAGGATTTCTGCATTTACAGATGGAGATTGCACAATGAAAATTAAGAAGAGAGACTTCCAACGCCTTTTAACGGCTGTTCACAACAGTGGACAAAGCGATGTCGGTTCACCAAATGCAGAGGATGCCCAAATCTGCCTCACAGGCGAGGTCAAACGGTTTATCGGGAAATACGCGCCTTTAGTTCAAACCGAGAAAACAACAAGACCCACGGCTCGGGCCTTGACTAGATCCTATAAGGACGCTGTCAGCAAGCACTTGCTCCCAAAGTGACCAGCGTTCTCTATGTAGAGTAGCCGCCGTCAAGGGGGACCGTGACCATTACGCACGTCGCCCACCGGCGCGAGGTTTACGAGTAAGGCCGAGCAGGGGTTCCAGACAATGCCCGTCCGCACTCAAGGATTGCGTTAAGGGTGTCTTCTGTTTCTCACCCAAGCTATACAAGAAGCGTCATATTCCGAATATGCCATATAACGGGACGCAATAATGCCGAAAGAAGAACACATATTCAGAGCTTATGATCGCGACGGGAACGTCACCTATGAGAAGATCATTCCAGCCGATGCACCGGGCCAAGACACAAAGATACGTTCTCCCGTGAGGGCAGCCGACGTCGCCGGAAAAGCTCGATCCCGGCTGCAACCGGGCTCATGATCCCGACCGTTCTTGATTGCAGACGGCAGCGGGTCGGCGTAGAATGCGCATTAAGGGCCTGCTGACGGAGAATAGAGCCATGACGTTGTTGACCATCGAACTTCCGGACGAGCAAAAAGCGGCGCTCGCGGCTAAAGCGCAAGCGAAGGGTCTCTCCGCCGAGCAATATGCCCGGCAAGTGCTGGAACACGATCTGGTGCCGGAGTGGCTTCAGAAATCCTGGGAAACTTCCAGGGCAGCCGGCCTCGACCAGCTTTCGACCGACGAGATCGACGCGGAGATTGCCGCCGCCCGAAAGGCTCGACATGAATCCCGGCTGCAACCGGGCTCATGATCCGGGTTGTTCTCGACACAAACATCGTTGTCTCGGCGCTGTTGCAACCTCTCGGGCCGCCCGCTCAGGTCTTCGTGCTCGCTCTCGGCGGTTCCCTTCAACTCTGCGTCAGCGGAAGCGTTTACGCGGAGTACGAAGAAGTCATCAGCCGCCCCCGCTTCGCGCGGAGCGCGGATATCATAGCGGCCACGCTTCAGGCCATCCGCGAGAAGGGGATCTGGGTCCGGCCGGCCGAGCGCGTGAAAGCATGCGCCGACCCGGATGACGACATCTTTTTGGAGTGTGCCCAGGCAGCAAACGGCGCAGCTTACCGAGCACCGAACTTGGACGGCGCTTAAAGGTCGAGCAAATTCTCTTCGTGCCAATTCCCGCATTCCACATGCTCAATAGCCGCGCCTCATCTTCTGGCGTCCAACTCTTCAAGTCTTCCGCTATCCGTTTTTCTTCCGCTATACCGATGGTCCAGTCGAAAAAAGATTTCAGGGGCATGAGGGATATTGTACCGCTGCGTCGCAGACTTTAACCAAGTTTCTGCTTGTTGCTTTCATGTGGTTCTGCTAGTCTCCTGACTATTGAAAGCAAGGAAACCTATTATTTTGTAATTGTCTGCCGTTATCGTTGAGCAATTGGTAAAATCCGCTTTTTAGTTTCAATCGACCCTGCTAGCTTGTGTATTCCGATTTCGTGAAATTACATAAATATGAAGGAATTAACTATGAGCGAAGAAATTGACATCACAGGATTGAACAAGGCTCAGTTGCTCGCCGGACTCTTTAACCGCGCACGGTCTCAGGGTTGGGGCTTCGCCGTAGCCACTGATGAAACAATGACTGTTGCACAAGCCAGCGCCATCATCAAACGCGATAGGAAGTACAATGAAGACCTGCACTACGACTATGTTGCAGGGCGTTCCTTGAAGATTTACCTCGGCGGGAACACCTTCGACCCTTCGAATTACGACCGCGATAATGGGCAAGGTGCGGCACAATCAGTTATTGAGGCTGTACGCGGATTTCCCGTACCCGAAGAACAACCGCCTGAGCCGATATGGCAACGTCTTCGTTCCATACTCCACTTGAATAGATGACCGCGCCGTCGTGAACACCGTTTGAACACCATTAAGCGTTTCGCCGATGTCCAGAATGAAAACTGGCTAAACTCAATCGCCAGAAAGAGGCCAACAAAAACGCCATGGTCTTTGTTTGCAATTGACAGTCGTCTTCCCAAGCTGGACGTCGCGGGTTCGAACCCCGTCTCCCGCTCCATGTTTTCAACAACTTAGCGAACTTGATCTCATCAGGTTTTACCTCGTTTACCTCGAAAACCCGGTTCGCTCGAAGATTCCTGCTTTGCACCCCGTTTCGCCTGCTTGCCGCCAGCCAAGGCGCGCTCAAGTTTTGTGACTGCTTCGAGACGGCTTTCAAGATCGCTTTCAGTATACGTATCAATGGCGACCCCGATCGCATGCCCTCGTTGATCTGCGGCCACCTTCGGATCGAATTTTTCTTTGTGTCCGAGACTAGCCTGCGTCCGGCGCAGCACCTGGAAGTTGACCCAACCGAGACCGACCTTCTCAAGTTTCTTCTGGATGTTCCGCCGCAGAAAATTATCCCGCGACAGAAAGGAGCCGCGTTCGGACGGAAACATCAGCGCATCGGGAGCTGTCTCGGCCGAGATCTCGCGCCAAGCAGCAATATCGCAGGCAAGATCTGGGGGCAAGGCCGCCTGCCTTTTCCCCCGCTCGGTCTTCGGGTCGTCCGGAAGACCCCGGTAGACGCGTTGAGCGATTTCGATCATCTCCAAATCAACCCTTGCCCAGCGTAGCGCGAGAATTTCGCCGGGCCTCATCCCGACCAAGACCGCCAGCAGAAAAATGATCCTTTCCCTTAGATCCAAGACGGATAACGCCAGCCGCACTTGTTCCTTGGTCATCGTGCGTTTGGTCCGGGTCTTTGCCTCTTTCGGTGTAACGAGCGAACCTGCGGGATTCCCTTGAATAATCGCGTCATCCGCCGCCATTTTGAAGATGCCGTTTAAGTCCCACCGGAGGTGGCTCACCACGCTTCGCGACAGCGACCGCGCCTTCTGATCGAGGAATGTCTGCAGCCGATCCCGGGTGAGATCCACCAACTCGAAGTTCTCGAAGGCTGCGAGCAAATGTGTTTGAATTCGTTCTGTTGTTGTCTGGTCTGTTGAGTCCTTCCACTTTTTGCGCCGCTGGGGAAGGTAAACGTTCGAAACGTATGACCTGAAGTTTGTCGGTAAGGATTGCCGCTGCCCTGCCCGCTCGTTCAGGGGCCGCAATTCCTCTTGCAGTTTGGCCCACGCTCCTCCCTCCGTCAGATCCGCGCAATGGCCAAGGACCTTCGTCCTCCCAATTCCGTCCTCGCGGTACTTTCCAATCCACACCCATCTACGGCCGTGCTTCACCTTTCGCACACAGCCACGTTGAAATCGCTTTCGACGCACGGTTGTCCTTTCCGGCGTCTCCGGCGCTGTGTCTTCTGGTCTGATTTGCATCGTACCACTACCGGCTAGCCAGCCCTTTTCCAACCCGCAACAACGGATTCGAACTCATTGCCCGAACCATGCGGGAGGTCGCCGAAGACCATCAGGCCGTCGCCGAGGATCAACTGAAATCATTTCTCGAGTCGGATTTTCCGTCGGATAAGTGTTCGCGAATTCTACGCTTTGGCGAGGCAGCGATGCAGATCGCCGAGCTCGCCAGAACCGGCGGTTTCGATCTGATCATTATGCCCACGCACGCCGGCCGGTTCCGGCGAATGTTGCTTGGGTCGACTACCGCGAAGGTCCTGAACGATGCAGACTGCCCAGTAATGACGACCCAGCATGCCGAGGTGGTGATCCCCCGGACGCTGAAGCATCGCGTATGGATCTGCGGTATTGGCCTTAACCAGGACTCGGAGAGAGTCCTGCGCCTGGCCAGCCATGCAGCGGACGAGGCGAGTGCTAAGCTCGTCGTAGTCCACGCCTCTGCCGAGGCAGCCGAGGCGAATGCGCGTCGGCGCCTACAGCAACTTGTCGCGACCGTTGCGCGCGAGGTCGAGACCAGTATCGCCGTCGGCGAGGTCAAGCAGGCGCTTCTGGCCGAGGCGTGCCGATGGGCCGCAGATGCGCTCATCGTGGGGAGAGCGCCTCGAACGGGTGCCTTGGGGCGCATGCGAGACCTCACATATGGCCTTGTTCGGGACTCACCTTTCCCGGTCTTGAGTGTCTGATTGGCATTGGAAAGCGGCCATCGGCGTGCCGCACGACGACCCCGAGTCTTCCTGCCATCAAATTCTGGCCCCAACCTCACGACTGCTCTTCCACTTCACCTGAGCCACGAGGACACCCGCTGAGGAGATGTCCGTGAGTTTGCATGGGCCGCATGCGACCGAAGCTTTTCCGGCTGATAGGAATGCGAGTTCTCCTGCATTGCGGGGCTCGTTTCGGTAATCATCCCGGCGGGGGACGTCTTGACCACGGGCTCGCATTGAGGATCGATAGACGCGACCCGACCTAGACAACAACCGCTGCTGTCCGAGGACCTTGGACAGCCCTTGGTCAGATACGATGTCGCATTTGGTTCGTTGAGAACCCTGAGAATTGCAAAGCTCGCCAACGGCGGAAATACCGACAGCTCGATCGGAGCTTAGCCGTGACGGGAAGTAGCGGCCGTTGTGGTCATGGCATCGATCGCCTGCTTGAGGGCTTTCGAATCAGCCTGAAGCTCCGCCTTCAGCCTTTTCTTGGCTCGGGTGATCGCCGCCTCCACTCGCGCCTCGACATCGGCCGCTGCCACGACCAGCAGCCCGCTGCTGCCCTCGTCGAGTAATTCTCCGAGCTTCTTAATATCGGAGCGCTTCATACCTCTGGCTACGTGGCCGGTCACGGCGCCGACGACGGCTCCCAATGCACCACCTCCAAGCATCCCTGCGCCCAAGGCCACACCAAGTGCCGGAAAAAGGGTAACCGCCAATCCAACGGCTACGCCCACGGGCAGTCCAATCGCTGCACCGTGGCGCGTGGGCTCCTCCACGCGTTTGACGATCTTCACATCTCCGTCCGGCTTTCTAGTCACAACAACGGCATCGTAGGTATCGATGACGTCCAGATCGGTATATAGTCTTCGAACCGCATCGTAGTCCGCGATAGCGTCGGACTCACAGTCATACTGGTTCGCAAATACGAAATAACTATCGAGAGGCATATCTGTCCTTTCCTTTTCCCCCATGAGCACGAGCTTTGCCAGTTGTCCCGCGGTCTTCCGGAGGCTGCCGCCCGCAGTCCGGCTGTCATATTGCAGATTCTTTTCGATCGCAGACGGCGACTTCGTCCAGATTCCTCCAAAAAGAATGCCCCGAAATCACAAAATCGATTATCGTTCGAGCGGCTCGATGCCGAACTGTTGAACATCCAGTCCAAAGGTGGGTACGTGCGAACCGTCAGGCCGCTTCGACTGCCGGGGAGATTGGCCGTGGTGGCTGGCGATGTCGTGGGATTTATGAACAATGGAATCGATGATGCACTGCCGCTCGCCGGGCGCCCACCACCGCTTACTCATCGGCGCGGGAAGCGCGACCGCCTTTCCCGGGCTGCATGAGTAAAGCACTCTTGCGCAACTCGAAGCGATAGGCCGGTGCACCTCGCGTGGGGCGAATCGCGGGCCGTCGCGGTCAGCCGTGCCGTTCCGCCATCACCGGGCGCGACGAAAATACGCAATCGTCCCAGTCAGGAGCAGCAGGATGAAGGCTGTCGCGGCGGTCGACAATCCCAGTACCTTGAGGTGCGCTATCAACGCGCCGATCATGACCACAACCAGCAGCAGCGCCCCATAATAGGCGGCTCGGGGCAGGACTAGCGCGATCGCTCCCGCCACCTCCAATATGCCGGTTAGGTAACGGAACCATTGGCCGAGTCCGATCGCTTGGAATTGCGCGACCATCATCGGCGATCCCGTCAGCTTGGCGGCACGGGCCGAAAGAAATGCGAGAGCGGCCAAGACCTGCATCACCCACAGAGTCACGTTAAGAGCTTTGCGTGGAAGCCGGGTGATTTCGTTTTTCTTTGGATAAGCGATACTTTCATCTTCTCCGCTCGGAATCAACGCATTCTGTATTCCAGCGTTCCGGCCCCGTTGTGAAATCAATCCATTCAGCAGGTTCGTGCTGTGCCGCTGCCGAACGCACCTGCGGGTTTCGGCGTTCGCCGAAATCCTACCCGCGGCACGGCCTTGCCAGGTGAGGCACGCCGATGGGCCGCGGACGCTCTCATCGTGGGGAGAGCCTCGATCCGGCGCTTTGGGCCGCATGCGAGACCTCACATACAGCCTCGTTCGGGACTCGCCTTTTCCGGTCCTGAGTGTCTGATTCGTCTTGGACACCCGGACATCGGCGTCTGACGACCTCAAGCGTTCCTTCCACTAAATCCTGACCGCAACCTCACGACTGTTCTTCCGCCTTCGCTTTAACCTCGAATCAGGAGAAAACGCAAATGTCGACTTCCGATTACAATCCCGTTTTGGCCGGCATGGCTGAGATTCGCAAGTCCTGGGGCTGGTTCATGTTTCTTGGAATCGCGCTCGCCATTCTCGGCATGGCCTGTATCGTCTTCAGCGCAACTGCAACCTCCGCCACAATACTGGTGTTCGGCTGGTTGCTGCTCATCAGCGGCGTTGTCGGGCTGATTCACTCGTTTTGCACCGGCACCTGGAGCGGGTTCTTCCTGTACCTCCTGGGCGCGCTGCTGCGGGGGATCACCGGATATCTGCTGGTTCGTTACCCGTCCACCGGCGCCGAAGGGCTCACCCTGCTGCTCGGCTCATTCTTCGTGGTGGGCGGACTGTTTCGCGCCATCGCCTGTGGGATGGCGAAGCTACCACGCTGGGGCTGGGGGGCGTTCTCCGGAATCGTCTCCGTCATGTTGGGCATCCTGGTGCTCTGGCAAATGCCGTTTACCAGCCAGTGGTTCATTGGCCTCGCCTTAGGCGTTGACATGATCTTCGATGGCG